>ENA-USTZ01000320-USTZ01000320.1-human-gut-metagenome-genome-assembly--contig:-NODE-320-length-23517-cov-3.303200_pt1 | contig 23517 bp, 22 predicted proteins | sample MGYA00250049_ERZ773375 | MGnify/ENA primary metagenome ERZ773375 (study PRJEB29103, sample SAMN06111956) | human gut metagenome | biome: human gut; feature: ankylosing spondylitis patient; material...
CTCCAGTCCATCGAAGAGGTCTCCCCGTCCTACCGCGGTGGTCGTCTTGCCCTCTCCGGCGGGTGTCTCGTTGATTGCTGTTACCAGAATCAATTTTCCGTTGGGACGAGCTTGTATTTTTTTTAGAAATTCCTCAGAAAGTTTTGCTTTGTACTTGCCGTAAAGCTCCAGGTCATCTGCGTCGATGCCAATACCTGCCGCAACGCTCGTGATCGGTTCCATGACCGCTTCCTGTGCGATTTCAATATCTGTTTTCATATTTTTCCCTCCGTTTATTCAGACAGTTCTCCATGTCAGATTTCCTCTAACAACTGTTCAAACTGTTCCATACTCATAAGTACCTTTCTGGGCTTTGTGCCTTCTTCTTCGCCGACCACGCCGTACTCACACAATTGATCCATGATCCTGGCGGCACGGTTAAAGCCGATCTTAAGCACACGCTGCAGCATTCCGATGGATGCCTTATCCTTGTCTATAATAAAACGCGCGGCTTCCTCAAAATATTCGTCTCTGTCGTTGCCACCGCCGGATCCGCTTCCGGAAGAGCCTCCCGATGAGCCGATATTTTTAATCTTTTCTTCTATATCCTCGGCATAGCTGTTATAGACATTGCCAAGGGTCTGATTTTTCAGATAATCCACCACATCGGATACTTCCTTGTCGGACACAAAAGCACCCTGTACTCTGGCCGGTTTGGAATAACCCTGCGGGTAGAATAACATATCGCCTTTACCAAGCAATTTCTCCGCACCGTTCATATCCAGGATCGTTCGTGAATCCACACCGCTGGATACGGAGAATGCCACACGGCTGGGCATATTGGCTTTGATCAGTCCGGTGATGACATCCACACTGGGTCGCTGGGTAGCGATGATCAGATGGATACCTGCGGCTCTGGCCAACTGTGCCAGACGACAGATAGATTCCTCCACTTCGCCGGGGCATACCATCATCAGATCCGCCAGCTCGTCCACGATAATGACGATCTGCGGCATCTTCTTCGGTGCTTCCTCTCCTTCCGGAACAGGCATAGTCTCTATTTTCTTGTTATACCCCTTCAGATCACGGACATTATAATCGGCAAACTTCCGATAACGGTCTTCCATCTCACTGACGCCCCAGTGCAATGCAGCAGATGCTTTCTTGGGATCTGTCACTACCGGGATCAGCAGATGAGGAATGCCGTTATAGACACTCAGTTCCACGACCTTCGGATCCACCATGATCAGTTTCACATCATCCGGATGCGCCTTGTACAAAATACTCATGATCAGCGTATTAATGCATACGGACTTACCGGAACCGGTAGCTCCGGCGATCAGCATATGAGGCATCTTGGCAATATCCGCCACCACAGTCTTGCCCGCGATATCCTTACCTACGGCAAATGCAATATTGGAATTAAACTCCTGAAACTCTTTGCTCTCTAACAGATCCCGGAGTGCTACTGTCATGTTCTCTTTGTTCGGGACTTCGATACCGATAGCTGCCTTTCCGGGGATCGGTGCCTCAATACGAATATCCGTTGCCGCCAGATTCAGCTTGATATCATCTGCCAGGCCTACGATCTTGGATACCTTTACGCCCTGTTCCGGCTGTAGTTCATAGCGGGTAACACTGGGACCCTGGCTGATATCGGTAATCGTTACCTTTACACCGAAAGTATTTAACGTCTGCTGCAAGCGCATGGCGGTCTCTTTCAATTCTCTGGAGGAATCTCCGGTAGCTGCTTTTCCCTTCTGTAACAGGCTCAGAGGCGGAATCCGGTATTCTGCCGGAGGCTGTTTGGCCGCTTTCGCAATATCCTTATGTATCTGATCCTCTGCCAGAGAATTACCCTTTGGCGGCTCCGGTGCCGTGATTTTCGGTCGTATGCGGCTTTCCGCCGTTGCTGTCTCTGCAGGTTCCCGCACGACAGGCTCAGTCTCCGGCTGCAGCTGCCGCATATCGGAGGATGACTGCCATTCCGTAACCGGTTCCTCTACAGGCTCCGGGATATCTTCCTTGTGAATCCGGATAGATTCCGCCTGAGGTGTCAGGAGTGCTGCCTCCTCCTGCCAGGATTCTCTGCGTTCAAAAGGTTTTTTGAAGGTAGCAGCACTGGTCACTTCCTCCACGGGGATCTCCTCGTAAGGTTCTTCTGCTGCGGCCTCCTGCATGGTCACCTGATGCATTCCCGTTACCTTGATCTTATCAAAATCGCTGGAGGTCACTCTGGTCTCTTCCACAACAGGAATCTCCTGTGCATCCTCTTCATAAACGATCTCATGAATATCTTCCCGTCTTCCCACAGGCTGTGCCTCCTGCTTTTTCAGGGAAGTGTCCATCATAACACCGCTGACTTTTTTCTCTCTGCGGGGAATGGCGTTCAAGATCTGCTCATTCTCTTTCTCTTCCGCACGGAGTCTGCGCTCTTCCTCACGGATCCGTCGTTCCTCTTCCCGGATACGACGGGCTTCCTCTCTCTGGGAATTACGTTCCTCCTGTTCCTGTCTGCGGATCTGTGCATTTTCCCGTCTGCGCACTGCATCCTCTCTGGACAGTTCCCGGATCCGGTCACCACCGTTTCGCATGCTGTTTAAGAAAGAACGCTCCGTTACCAGGATCAGACTGATCATAGAACACAATAAGACCACCAGAACCGTTCCTACCGTCTCCAGATAATGCAGCAACAGATAGCAGATACTTCCTGCCAGAATACCTCCGCCCTTTTTACCGGTACTGCAGTTTGTATATAACAGTTTGATATCATACTGTTCCATAGAGCCGGCAGTCCTGGCGATCAGATCACAGATCACACCGAGCATCAGAAACAATACGACACCTGCAATCATTTTGCGTACAGCGGTAGGGTTCCCCTCATTGGCGAACCAGAAAGCCACAGCCAGAAATATCACAATAGGTGCTATATATGCAGTAAATCCAAAGATACCGAATAAGACCCCGCTGACCGCATTGCCGACCGGGCCGATAATACCAAAATTACAACAAAATAATATCACCATTACCACAAACAAAACGATCAGACCGATCTCATGGAACAGTTCACTGTCCTGTGCTGTTCTCTGCGCCTGCCTGCTGCGGCTGTTTGTGGTACTTTTTCTCGTCCTATTGGAAGATGATGTTCTTTTGCCTGATGAAGATGCCATGTCATCATACTCCTAACTTCATTATAGTCATAATTAGAAGTATATCATTTTTCCATGGCCTTGTCATCCCTTTTTCTGTTCCCTTCGATCATCTTCCGAAGCCTGCAGATGGCCCGGTCGATACCTCCCACTTCGTCAATAATACCGTGGTTCACCGCTTCTTCTCCCACCAGAATGCTTCCCACATCCTTCGTTAAGAATCCGGTCTCCATCATGAGTTCTTCCAGTTTTGTCCGGCTGATTTTACAGTGTTTGCATACAAAGCCCGTGATCCGGTCCTGGATCAGTTTAAAATATTCAAAGGTCTGGGGCACACCGATCACCATGCCATTCATTCTTACCGGATGTATCACCATGGTTCCAGTGGGTACGATGAAGGAATAGTCACAACTCACCGCAATAGGCACCCCGATGGAATGACTGCCACCCAGCACCAGGGATACGGTGGGTTTGCTTAAAGATGCCAGCATCTCTGCAATAGCCAGTCCCGCCTCCACATCTCCGCCCATGGTATTTAAAAGTACCAGCACACCGCCAATTTCTTCACTGTCTTCGATGGCTGCCAGTTGTGGCAGGATATGCTCATATTTCGTGGTCTTCGAATTACCGGAGAGATTATCATGCCCTTCGATTTCACCGATAATGGTCAGCAGATGGATCTTTTCCCCGGATGCCGCATCCGACAGCGTCAGTTGTCCCGTTTTTTCAATTCTTTCGTCTCTGTGTTCTTCCGCCTCGGTCTTCGGCGCTTCATTCTTGTTCTGATTGTTATCTTTCTGATTCTGCATGGCCTGTTTCCTCCCAGTTTCAATGATTTTATGATTTTGAAAATTTAAATAACAAAAAAAGACGACACAAAGGCATTCCACCTCTCGTATCGTCTTTTAGTATGTCCGTCAATCCAACATTTCATTAGGAAACCAACAGATTTTTAATGATCAAAATCATCGTCATCCGCTACCGGATAATCAAAATCACTGTCATCGTCATTATCCAGCTTATAATCCAGTACCTTAGGCACATGCTTTTTCGGCAGGGGCAGTGGATTTTCGATCAGCTGTATTTTTTCCGTTTCTACAGGCTCTTCCTGGAAATCCGCTGGCTCTTCCTCCGGGAATTCCTCGGTCTCCAGATCCTGTACTTTCAGCCGGGATCTGCGTTTCACCGTTTCCGTACTCTCCCTTTCTTTTTCCTGCATCATGGTCACATAGGGAATCAGGCTTTGTACTCCGGCTCCAATGAGAAGATAACGAAGCCGGACATGCATCCACATTCCCTGAATATCCGGCGTTGTGATCTGAAACGTCATCAGTAACTCCAACACAATCCACAAAAGGATCCAGATACTCTGACGTTCTCTGCGTTTCTGACACCAGAAACCAAATACACCGAGAATTTGCATTGTTACCAATAAAAAGATCAGAATCTTGCCGGCTACCACAGTATCCGCTCCGGTCGTCATAGTACCGTCGTAAATTGCAACCGGCCAGGAAAAAGCAGACGGTTGGAACAGCCGTCCCCATGCAGTGAGAACATTTCCCATAAGTTTCCCGCTGACACAGGCGTCTACTGCGATTGAAACAAAGAATCCGACTGCGCCTCCGAAAGCTGCCAGTAATGCTGCCCACATTCTATGTAAAAATCCCACAGTTTCCTCTTCCGCTGTCTCCAGTGCAAAAACCGAAAGTATCGGAAGATACAGTAATAAACCCGTGATATCCAGATAGGTCAGCACTCCCATTGCCACACCAGCGATAAAAAAACTGAGAATCGGGCGGACGCCCTTCTGTTCACCTTTTCGTCGGAAGGTATTCAGTGCTGCCGCAACCAGACACAGGCCTATCATCCATAACATCTGATAAAGTTCCTCCGGTCCCAATACTACTACCTTCCAGCACAATGGCCAGAGCATTCCAAATCCCAGCGCCGTAACTGCCGCAGCCGGTCCAGTTAATCGGCGGACCGCAAAATAACAAAGAATCCAGCCAAGAATCTGTAAGCCCGCCTGGAATCCGAGTGCCACGGTGATCTTATTGCCGAGGAGCAGCAAAAGCCCGTGCAGTATCTGCAGATACAGATAAACTGCGCCATGTACTACCTGTGGGATCTGCGTCTGTGTTGTCACTCGGACCGTATCAAACCAGACATCCTCCGCCGCTACATCCAGATCCATCAGCTGGATTTCACGAATCCTCAGGACAATCCCCGCCGCTACCAACAGCACTGTGAGGATTCCCTCGACCACAAGTGCAGTCTGCCGATTATCTACGTTTGTTTTTTTCTCTCTGCTCTTTTGCAGTCCTCTTGACAGCAGAAAAGCAACAAGCCCTGTGACAGCAAGCCATACACCTGCTATCACAAGGCCGATCCATTGGGATTCCTCCGGAGCGCTTGGCATAGTGACCATCATCGCTCCGGTTCCCGCCATAATTGCAGAAAGTAACCACAGTATTACACTTATTACATTCTTTTTATAATTCATTATTTCAGTACCTTTTCGATGTTATATCTGGGACGATGTTTTACCTCAATGTAAATCTTGCCGATATACTGGCCCACCAGTCCGATGGCCATTAACTGAATACCACCCAGGAACCAGATGGACAGGATCAGGGAAGTCCAGCCCGGTACCACATGTCCGGTACAATAAGAGATCAGCGCATAAATAGCTGCCAGAAGGCTTAAGGCCACAATGATCATACCGGCACCCAGGATCATACTGATAGGCTTCACACTGAAGGAAGAAATACCGTTGAATGCCAATGCAAGCATCTTCTTCAGAGGATACTTGGACTCACCGGCCACTCTTTCCTTACGGTCATAGTATACACAGTCCGTCTGATAACCGATCAAAGGCATCATACCTCTTAAGAACAGATTGGTCTCCTGATACTTGGAGAACTGTTCTACCGCGCGCTTGGACATCAGTCGGAAATCCGCATGATTGTAAACAGTCTTGACCCCCATCATTTCCATGACTTTATAAAATCCCTGCGCCGTGGTACGTTTGAAGAAAGTATCGGTCTTACGCTCCTTACGGACACCGTATACGATATCACAGCCGTTGTGGAACTTATCGATCATTTCCTCGATCACAGCTACATCATCCTGCAGATCTGCATCAATGGAAACCGTCACATCAGACAGATCCATGGCAGTGATTAGTCCGGCAGTCAGTGCGAACTGATGTCCCACATTGCCGGCCAGCTTTACACCGCATACCTGCACCGGATGTGCCTGATGCTCTTCTTCGATCAGCTCCCAGGTACGATCCTTACTGCCATCATTTACAAACAGAATAAAACTGTCTTCCGCGATCTTTCCCTTATGGATCAGATCATCCAGCACACCCCTCAGTGCCTCGGAAGCAATCTTTAACACCTCTTCTTCATTATAACAAGGAACTACAATTGCAAGTTTCTCCATGCTGTTACCCCTAACCTTTCAATTTATTCGTCCCAGTTATGATATACTGCCTGAACGTCATCATCATCTTCCAGCAGTTCCAGGGTTCTCTGTAAGTTCTTCACTGCAGTCTCATCGGTCAGTGTTACATAATTCTGGGGAATCATGGTAACTTCTGCACTGATCATGGGAATTCCGGCATCTTCCAGAGCCTTGCGTACCTCTTCGAAGTTATCGGGATCAGTCAGGATCTCGAAGCTGTCATCCTCTTCGGAGAAATCTTCCGCTCCGGCATCCAAAGCGATCATCATCAGATCGTCCGCTTCCATATCACATTCTTCCTTGTCCACGATGATCTGTCCCTTCTTATCGAACATAAAGGATACACATCCGGGAGTACCTACATTACCCTGTCCCTTGGTGAATGCGCTTCTTACGTTGGCAGCGGTACGGTTGGTGTTGTCGGTAAGTGCATCTACGATGATGGCGATACCGTTGGGGCCGTAACCTTCGTAAGTCACATACTTATAGTTTACATTGCCCACATCTCCGGCTGCCTTCTTGATACCGCGCTCGATGGTATCGTTGGGCATGTTGTTGGCTTTTGCCTTGGCAATAACGGTTGCCAGTTTGAAATTGTTGGCGGGATCGGGACCGCCCTCTTTTACAGCGACTGCGATCTCACGGCCAATAATGGTAAAAATCTTACCCTTTGCAGCATCGTTCTTTTCTTTTTTATGCTTAATATTAGCAAATTTGGAATGTCCTGACATTTTTGTTACTCCTTTGAACTTAAAGTTTCTTTCTCTTTGTATTCGTAGTCTTTACGCAATAACGCTCTTTCTATCATAGCATTATTTTCTTTTTTCTTCAAGCACTGATTGTCCGTCTTCTGCATTCTGCGGTGTTTTTTCCTCCGGAAGCTTCCGGACCAACACACTTCCTATCATTTTTTTGACCACGGAAAGGATTTTAAAGTTGTATCCCTTATAGTCCACATCGAACTGCTCGTCCGGTTCCGGGATCCGGTCCAGTCTGGAGATCAGGAAACCGTTCAAAGTCTCGAATTCTTCCTCGTCGAAGGTAATACCCAGAAGCTCTTCCACTTCCTTTAACGGAGTCTTGCCTTCCATGACATATTCGCCCTTGCCACGGTTCTTGATGTATTCCTGATCCTCATCATACTCATCCATGATATTGCCGACGATCTCCTCCAGAATATCCTCCATGGCGATCAGTCCGTCGGTCTGTCCGTATTCGTCTACCACAATGGCCATCTGCAGCTTCTGGGACTGCATTTCCTTGAACAGTTCATCGATATTTTTCGTCTGCGGCACAAAATAAGGCTCTCTGAGCAGCCCGTCCAGTTTTGCGATAGGCAGGTCCAGCTTGTCATCACTGATATGGAACCGCATGGCATCCTTCAGATGCAGGATACCGATGATATGATCAATATTCTCCTCATACACAGGGTAACGGCTGTTCTTGCCTCCCAGCATGGAAGCAATGGCATCTTTCAGTTTCGTCTCACCATCAATGGCCACGATACTTCCACGATGTGTCATGATATCCTGGGCTTCCTTGTCTCCGTATTCGAAAATGTTGGAGATCATCTCCGCCTCACTGGCCTGAATGACACCCTGCTCATGACCTTCCTGCACCATATTGATGATCTCTTCCTCGGTCACATCATTTTCATCCGTATTGTTGCGGACACCGAAGAGGAACAGGATTCCCTTGGCTGTCAGATTCACCAGCCCCGTCAGGGGTGCCAGCAGTCTGGTGATAATATAAATCGGGTCAATACAGGCATACGCCCACTTCTCCGGCTGTCTGGATGCCATTTTCCGGGGAATCAGCACACCGAAAGTCAACAGGATATAGATTATGGCAATAAAAGACAATACCGTGGCAATCCCTGAAAGCACTCCCGTAGGCACATTCTCCAGAGACATGCCTCCCACATTGATCACATGAAGTCCCTTGTCAATGGTCTGCAGCCAGATATTCAGATAAAAAGCTCCCATTAAAATATTGATCAGCGTAATAACCAGCTGTACCGTATTGATATAGATCCCCGGACGGCTGATCATTTCACTCAGCCGCATGGACCGGCGATCCTTTTCTTCCTCTGCTTTATGTAGGATCTCCTTTTCATTCAGATTGTCGATGGCGGCATCAAATCCATAGAAAAACATATCCACCAGCAACAGCAGGAAAAAGAGAAAAATGGCCACAGGCCCACTCATGTCCATATTTTATTTCATCCTTTCGTATTTTATCCTATTTTCGGATACACTATGCATCGGGCTATGTATCCAGCTCCAGGCTGACTTTCAGTGCCCGGTTCACTCTCCGCATAATGTCTCCGTCCAGATGGCATACCTTATCTTTCAGCCTCTTTTTATCGATGGTGCGCAGCTGTTCCAGCAGCACTACGGAATCTTTATCCATATCGTAGCGGCGGGCATTCAGTTCAATATGCGTAGGCAGCTTCGCCTTGTTCATCTTTGAGGTGATTGCAGCGCAGATCACGGTGGGACTGTGTTTGTTCCCCACATCGTTCTGGATGATCAGCACCGGCCGGATGCCGCCCTGCTCCGAGCCTATGACCGGTCTCAAATCTGCGTAATAGATATCTCCTCTTCTCATTTCTACTCCTTCATCAGCGATTTAACATAAGTATTGCCGATTCTTCCGGAGTTATACGAACACTTTAGATCCGTCAGAAATTTTCAAAATAATCTTTTACTTCTGTGATCTCACCATTTCGACGGTAGACTCTGGGAATTCGTTTTCCCAGTGTGCAGACAAACTCATAATTGAATCTGCCGGAAAGTTCTCCCAGTTCTTCCGCCGTGATCCGCTCCTGACCATCCGCGCCAAGGAGCGTCACCTTATCGCCCTCCATGGCTCCGGGAATTCCGGAAATATCCACCATGAACTGGTCCATGCAGACCCTTCCGAGGATGGGGGCCTTTTTCCCGTGGATCAGCACGTAGCCTTTTCCCGACAGGCTTCTGGGATACCCGTCTCCATATCCTACAGGGATGGTGGCTACTCTGGTATCTTTTGTTGCGGTAAACAATCCTCCGTAGCTGACACTCTGCCCCGCATGGATCGTCTTGCAGTAAATGATATGACTGTAGAGAGACATTGCAGCCCGCAGAGGTACAATATCCTTACTTACTTCTTCGGAAGGATATAAACCGTAGGTCGTGATTCCCGCCCGTACCATATCCATGTTGGCCTGGGGCATTTCCAGAATCGCCGCACTGTTGGAACAATGCTTTACCGGAATCTCCAGTCCCAGTTCCGACTGTATTCTATCAATAAAATTCTGAAACAGTTCCAGCTGATGGTTGGCAGAAGTCTTATCCGCTTCATCCGATTTTGCAAAGTGGGTAAAGATACCTTCCACTTCCAGTCCGGGATGTTCCATGACAAATTTTACAAAATCCAGCCCTTCGTCATCCGGAGTGATACCGATCCTTCCCATGCCGGTATCCACTTTGATGTGCACTTTGGCTTTCTTACCGGCCTTTGCTGCGGCCTCTGCCAGTTCTTCCACGGTATCCCTGCGATACACTGCCGGGCGGATCTCTTCCCGGATCATTTCCTCATAACAATAAGGAAAAGTATATCCCAGGATCAGGATCGGTTTCTTCACACTGGCTTCCCTGAGGACATGTGCCTCCTCGTAGGTAGCTGCCGCATAGCCGAACATAAAATCCACATCCTCCAGCATTCTGGCAATGGGAACACCGCCGTGTCCGTAACCGTCCGTCTTTATGACCGCCAGTATCTTCGTCTCCGGGGCAATATTTTCCTTCATATGGATCATATTCTCCCAAATGGCATCCAGATCTATTTCCGCCCATACCCGTTGGTAGGAATTCATCTTTTCCTGTAGTTTGCTTGTCATTTCTTCACACTTTCTTTCTCATCATAGTCTTTCATCAGGCAATCCGCAATATCTCCCGCCATTACCCCATACTCCGTATGGAGCTTTGCCGCCAGCTCACCGGCTCTGCCATGGAGATACACACCGTTCACAGCTGCATCAATTGCATTCATACCCTGAGCTAAAAGTCCCAGGATCACACCCGTCAGGACATCTCCGCTGCCCGCAGTGGCCATACCGCTGTTGCCTGTAGTATTCAGATAAAATTCTCCCTGTTCTTTACATACAACCGTTCTTGCATCCTTGGCAACCGCCACACCATGAAACCGTTCTGCCAGTTCTCTGCCACACTCCGGAAGCTCCTTCTTGCATTCCGGGATGGTCTTCGCAAGCAGTCTGGACAATTCTCCCACATGTGGAGTCAGAATGATAACTCTGCCCTCTGCTCCCTGGGTATGCAGCTTCTCTTCCAATGCCTTACCGTTTTCTTCTGCCAGAAGATTCAGTGCATCCGCATCCAGCACTAATGGCTTTCTGCTCTTTTCCACTACTTTTTTCAGGCATTCCCGTGCCTGTTCCTCTCTGCCGATGCCGGGACCGATAGCAATAACATCCGCCCATTCCATGCTCTCGGACAGCTGTCTGCAGGATCCGTACAAAGCTTCCGGAATTCCCTGCTGTAAGATCTGCCGGTTCTCCTCTGCGGTGATTACTTTTACCATACCGGCTCCGGTACGATACGCCGCTCTTGCCGCCAGGATTGCTGCTCCGGCCATGCCGTTGCTCCCAGCCACCAGCAAAGCTTTGCCGAAGGTTCCCTTATTCCCGGAGGATGTTCTGTCCGGCAGATGCTGTTCACAGCTGTCATAAGTATACATCTCCGGGCTCTGTCCCAGAAAGCTCTCCGGTCCGATCCCCACATTTGCAATGTGTACCTGCCCGGCATAATCGGTTCCCGGATACATTACAAGGCCTCTCTTGCAGAAACCAAAAGTAATTGTTGCATCTGCCAGGAAAGCACAACCAAGCACCCGGCCGGTGTCCGAGCAGATCCCACTGGGAACATCCAGTGCCAGCTTAAATCCTTCCGCCACATTCATCTCTTCTACGGCTTCCGCATAGATGCCTTCCACCGGGCGGCTCAATCCTACACCGAACAAGGCATCTACAATCACATTATATTCATCTGCCTGCGTATTACTGTCTGTCTTCACCGGAAAATGTTGCAGGGTCTGCCACTGGCTCTTCCATTGCTCTGTGGCTTTCTCCGGATCTCCCACAAGTCGTACCGCTACCGTATAACCGTCCGCCGCAAGAAGTCTCGCCAAAGCCAGACCGTCTCCTCCGTTATTTCCCATACCAGCAAAAATGAGCACTTTTGTCCGTTCCTTCACGGCATCAAAGCGCTCTTTCAGAAAATCCTCCGCAGCCAGAGCCGCTCTTTCCATCAGAACCGGCCCCGGGATGCCGAGGTACTCTATGGTATTTTTATCGTATTGCTTCATTTCCTGTGCAGTTACCAGATATCTCATACTATTTTTGCTCCGGATTATATTTCATGTCAAACAGATTGACCACTTCTGCACCAAAAATATCATGCATGTAGTTGTAGATCTCCTGATTCTGCTGTTCCATCTGCTGTTTTTCGATCAGACGTTTTTTCAGTTCGATACGGATCGCACCCACCCACTCCGCAGTCTCTTTGATCTGTTTGTCATTATCCTTCATAATATCATAGCAGCAGTCCATAGTAAACATCATAAGCTGAAGATTTATTCTTTCGATCTCTCTGGGGATATCTTTTAACTCATCTTCGTATGCTTCCAGCTTCTCATTGCATTCCTCGATCAGGCGCTTATGATCCTCGATCTGTTTGTTCAGCTTACTGTTTTCGCCCTGCTGTTCCGCCTCATCCACCATAGGGACGATCTCTTTCATCAGCTTCTTTTTCAGATTCCGGATATCCTTCGACTCGGTATTGAGCTTACCTTGTCGTTTCAACAGCTGATTCAGGGCATCTTCCGTTTCTTTTAGCGGAACGGAACCGGTCTTATTCAACAACCGATACCATTTATTATCCAGGGTGAGTACGGGCAGATGCTTTCCCGTCAATGCATTTTTGAAAGCAGCCTGTCGGTCCTGTGCATTTTCTTCTGCGTTACCGTTGCCCATAATATCACTCCTTTGATGCCTTACTTCATGTTGTATTATTTCTCGGTGCGCTGAAATTCATAAAAGCGGCTGCTTCGCATCCGTCATCACCTTGCGACTTTTCCTTTTATTCATTTTCAGACACTCCGCCTATGAAATAAGCAATCATACGCTTGCTTATTTCATGTCTGAACTGTAACGGTTAATATTATAGGATAGCTTCATTAAGCTGTCGGACAGATGCACGTTCTCCACCTGAATTCCCTCGGGAACATTCAGATCCACATGAGCGAAATTCCAGATAGCACGGATCCCGTTAGCCACCAGCTTATCTGCCACTTCCACAGCACTGGTCTTTGGAATCGTCAGCACAGCGATATCGATGTCATTCTCCCGGATAAAGGATTCCAGCTGATCCATGGGCATGACCTTCACACCGCGGACATCCTTACCCACCAGTTCCGGGTTCGCATCGAACATTCCCTTGAAGATAAATCCACGACGTTCGAAGTTCATATAATTGCCCAGCGCTCTTCCCAGATTGCCGGCTCCAATGATGACGAAATTATGCTGCTTATCCAGTCCTAAGATCTTACCGATCTCACGATACAGAGATTCTACATTATATCCATAGCCCTGCTGGCCGAAACCGCCGAAATTATTAAAATCCTGACGTATCTGGGATGCGGTCACCTTCATCAGTCCGGAAAGTTCCTGCGAAGAGATACGTTCCACACCTTCATCCTTCAATTCCCCCAAATATCGAAAGTATCTGGGCAGTCTGCCAATCACAGCCTGTGAAATTTCTTTTACTTCCAATACTTTCACCTCCGTTTTTTTTAGTATACACCATGTGTTAAAAACTTGTCAATGAATTGACAGGTTTTCTTCTTTTCGTTACAATGAAATTTAAAAAGCCCGGTCTCCGTGGGTTGGAAATAAAGGATACTTACTACCATGATATTATCTTGTCAGAATATTTCAAAAGCATTTGTAGAAAATCAGGTATTGAAAAATGTCTCTTTTCATATAGAGGATCATGAAAAAGCTGCCATCGTGGGCATCAACGGTGCCGGGAAAACGACACTGCTCCGCATCATCGTAGGGGAAATGACTCCCGATGACGGGCAGGTGGTTCTGGCGAGGGACAAGACCCTGGGATACCTTGCACAGAACAGCACTGTGGACACCTCTCACACCATTTACGAGGAACTGTTATCTGTCAAGGCGGATCTGCTGCGCCTGGAGGAAAAGATCCGGGAATGCGAAAACAATATGAAGCATGCCGAAGGAGATGCGCTGGAAGACCTTATGAAGCAGTACACCTCTCTCACCCATGCTTTCGAGACCGGCGGCGGCTATCTCTACCGCAGTGAGCTGGTCGGAGTGTTAAAGGGTCTTGGCTTTACCGAAGATGAATTCTCCAAGCCGGTTGCCACACTCTCCGGCGGTCAAAAGACCCGTGTGGCGTTAGGACGACTTCTGTTACAAAATCCGGATCTGATCATCTTAGACGAGCCGACCAACCACTTAGATATGAATTCCATCGCCTGGCTGGAGACTTATCTGTTGAATTACAAGGGAGCCGTTCTCATCGTCTCCCACGACCGGTATTTTCTGGACCGGATCGCCGGGAAAGTCATCGAGATCGACCAGTCCAAGGCTACAACCTTTATGGGCAATTACTCCGATTATGCCGTAAAAAAGGAACAGCTGCGCGTTGCTGCCTGGAATGCCTATATGAACCAGCAGCGTGAGATCAAGCATCAGGAAGAAGTCATCGAAAAATTAAAGTCCTTCAACCGGGAAAAGTCCATCAAGCGGGCGGAAAGCCGGGAGAAAATGCTGGACAAGATCGAGGTCATCGAAAAACCCTCCGAGGTCCGCACGGATATGAAGCTGACACTGATGCCCCGGATCTTAAGTGGCAATGATGTGCTGACTGTGGAGCATCTGGCCAAAAGCTTTGATTCCCATAAGCTCTTCACGGATGTCAATTTCGAAATCAAACGCGGCGAACATGTGGCGATCATCGGTGACAACGGTAGCGGCAAGACCACTCTGCTTAAGATCTTAAACGGTCTCGTTCCTGCAGATCAGGGCACCTTCCGATTAGGTTCCAATGTGGAGATCGGCTATTACGATCAGGAGCATCATGTGCTCCACAGCGAGAAGACATTGTTCGAAGAGATCTCCGACGATTATCCCTACCTGAACAATACCCAGATCCGCAATGTGTTGGCGGCTTTCCTCTTCACCGGGGAGGATGTTTTCAAGCGTATCAGTGATCTGAGTGGCGGCGAGCGCGGTCGTGTATCTCTCGCCAAGCTGGTACTCTCCAACGCAAACTTCCTCATCCTGGATGAGCCGACGAACCACTTAGATATCATGTCCAAGGAGATTCTGGAGGATGCCCTGAACGGTTACGAAGGAACGATATTGTATGTCTCCCATGACCGTTACTTTATCAACCGTACCGCCCACAGGATCCTGGATCTGACAGAGGGACAATTCGTAAATTATGTTGGAAATTATGACTATTATCTCGAAAAGCACGACACCGTGATGGCTGCAATAGAAGCCAGTGTTCCACAGAGTGCTGACGCAGATAACACAGTTGCCGCTAAGGTTGCAGAATCCGAAGTCAAATTGGACTGGAAAGCCCAGAAGGAAGAACAGGCGAGACTCCGCAAGAAAGAAAACGACCTGAAAAAATGCGAAGAAAAGATTGCCGAGCTGGAAGCCCGCATCTCCGAGATCGACACTGAAATGTCCGATCCCGCCATCGGCACCCAGGTGGCAAAATTGCAGGAGCTGACTAAAGAGCAGACTGCCTGCCAGGAACAGTTGGAGAAATTATATGAACAGTGGGAAGAACTGGCAGAGTAAATATTTTTAAGGGAAGGGCACAGCAACGATAAAGTCGTTGGCTATGCCCTTCTTTTGCTACAACGCTGGAATATATAGGTTTAAATCGTAATAGACTTACTGAGGCAAAACCAGATTTAAGTTCGCACCTCTTATGAGCTTTACAAAGCCCTTTTTCCAAAACAGCTGCCGGTGCAACGATTGGTACTATGCCAATAATATTTATTGCATCACTATATTTCTTCTCCCTGACATAATATGACAGTTCTCGGCACATCCAATATATGTCATCGTCAACACCATACTCTCTGGTATAATATGCCGGTGAATTAATATTTAAGTCCATCTGATCTCCTTCTCTCTGCTATTATAACCTGTACATCGTTCCTGCAAAATGCATATTTTAATCACTCAAGATCACTAATCACTTCATCATAAGTGTATCTTACCTTTTTAATATTATGAGTGGCTTCCATTTCTGCTCGAAAATATGTCCCCGTCAACTGGTCATATTGATCTTTTGTAACCCGAAAATAATAAAAGCCAGTGTCTTTTACATAATATGCCTGATCATGCATCATTCTCCATTTTTCTTCGGAATCTATATTTCCCTCATAGCATGGCACAGAATGCATTCCTCAATATTAGATTTCCCTAGCGCCTCATTCTCCTGCGTTTGAATATAGCTGTCATCTTCCGAGTCATTTTGTATCGGTGCAGGCGTAACTATAGGAGTTCCTTCAACAGTAGGAATAGGAATATATTCCTCCGTCTTAAACAAATCTCTAATTGCCTCCAAAAGACCTACAATTTTCTCTACAATAGCCTTGTTTCCGCTCGGATCCGTATAATTCAGATAACTGCTCACGCAGTAATTATACCTGTTAAGCGTCAGCGGTTCTGTCTGGTTGCCGAGGTAGCTGTCTTCGGTGAGGAAGGTCGCTGTTACCACGCAGTAGTACCTTGCTCTCAGATACTGGCTCTCGATATTCGGATTGTAGGACTCTCCGTTATAGGCATATTCGTTCTCATACTGCGGAGCACCAAAGGTGATCTCTCCGGTGACGCTGTAGCGGTAGGACTGGTAGACCTGTCCCTCTTCATTGGTGACGCCGGAGACACTTCCTCTGGCATCGTAGAGGTAGTAGCCGGTGCTGCCATCGAAGCGGTCAAGGGAGATCCGGTCGAATCCGCCCTTTATCTCCGCTCCGTAGATATAAGAGGTATCCGTCCTGCCATTGATGTTCTGCTCGACCAGTACCTCTGCATGCTCACGGTTGACGTCGTTTAAGTACTCGATCAGTTCGTAATTCTTTTCCTTGCCGTTGTTTCCGCTGCCGGAATTGTCCTTGTTGTTCCCGTTGCCGTTGCCGGAATTGCCCTTCCAGTCGTCATCGGTATGGAGATTATAGTTCAGTAAGAATACCCCGGTTGCCATCTGCATCATAGGTGTAGGCAAGGCTGGTGGTCTTCTTGCCATTGTAGAGCTTTTCAGAGATCAGCTGGTTACTCTCATTATACTCATATCTGTGCCACTCCACAACCGTTTCGTTCAGGGTTTTCTCCATATAGGTACGGTTACCCATAAGGTCATACTCGAACGTATAGACACGTAGGTGCTGTAATTGTCCTCAAAAAAACGCACCCTTTCGCAACATTCTGTTACTAAGAGTGCGTTACATCAGTATAATATTTTGTCAAGTGTCTATTAATTAACAGCATGGATTCTTAATTGCTTTGCAACAGCCATGATGGTTAATTAACAGAAAAATATTAAGTTATTAGGACTTTGAGAACATGATAATTCACTTTTTAACAACAACTTCTTGATTTACTTCATACTCAACTTTTTCCAATTTAATGCTATCTGCATCGATCTGCGTTAAATCTGCTGTAATAATCTCTAATTCATCTATAACTCCATTAACAACATGTAACAAAAATACAATTGGTGCTGTTGAAGTTTGAAACGCTCTCATCTCTACAGGAACTCTAACACGATATGGATACGGTTCAATTTCTCCTTCAATTTTAAATTTTAAAGAAATAAAGGCGTACTCTTGCTTATAAATAATTTTTGCTTTTGAGAACTGTTTAAGCAAAATATCTCTGCCGCGAAATTCAACATCCATTAATCTATTAATCCATTGTTGCTCTTTTATATATATATTTCGATAGATTTCAATCCCTCCCATTTTCATTATTATATTACTGCAACGGATAATAAGTTCCTACGTTAATAATTCCCTCAGCAACACCATAAGAAGTATACTCTATGGTAATCCCGTCTACGATAATTCGCCCCTTATGAAACTGCCCTGTTCTCAAATTCAATGTAGAAACTTCTGTTGCCAATGCTTGATTTACTGCATCAACATTTAGATCAGTTTCTTCTAGATGTCTACCTCCATGCCCAAAGTTTACAGTTTTGCCATTTTCTTTAATTGTTGAAGTTATTCCGCCACCTCCACTTGGTGCCGCATATTCTCCTGCACTAGTATTTCTACCATTCTTGACATAAACTCTTTACCCTTATAATAATCCAAGCCGATGCCACTCTTCCGGAAAATGCGTACACTTCCCAAAGCTGACTATCACATCTGCTTAAAATTCTACTACATATTTGCCATTATTTCACTACTTTTCGCCAGCATTTTCCACTACTGGCATACGGTACTCCGTACCGTTCTTTAACATCCCATAAATAACACTGATTAACCGTCTTGAAATGCAAATCAGTGCCTGTTGGCTGGTTTTTCCCTCTGCCTTACGTTTCTCGTAGTATGCTCGCACTACGGGATTTCGTGGTGTACCCTTTGAGGATACCTGCACCATTTGAATTGCAAGGAAATAAATGGTTGCCTGCAATCGTCTGTTCCCCTGCTTGGTAGCTACATCCTTACCCTTTCCGCTAGATGATAAATGAAGCGGTGCAATTCCGGCAAACTGTGCCAGTTTATTGGCATTACTAAAGCGTTTGATATCACCGATTTCAGCAAGAATCTTCACTGCTGTGATAACATTTACATCGGGAATGGTTGTAAGCGTGCAGCCAAGCATCTTATACATCTGTTCCAGCATCTTGTCTACTTCCGCAAGCTGGCTATCATAGTGCTGTAAATCACTGACAATGCTAAGTGTCACCATGTCTCTGGCATCTTGATAATCAATATTTTTTACTTTATCACTGGCTACCGCATCCAAGATTTTCTCACAGGTTTTAGTGGAGCATTTGTTATGGCTGACGGGAACAAGTTCCTTACGTAAATCTTCCACAGACTTACCCCTAAGATACTTTCTGGATGGATAATGCTCCCAGAAGTACAGTGCAGTGGGTCTACTGATGTCATTAAAAAATGACTTATACGACGGATACGCAATACACAACTGCCCGTGCAACTGATTAACCAGTCTGGTTCGCTGTTTCATGATATTGTCCCTGCGATGCACCAGCTGACCAAGTGACCAGTACGCATCATTGGGGCAGGCATCCGGAAGTTTGTCAAGCATATTTAAAGTTGCTAGAGCAATGGCTTTGGCATCGTCGCTATCACTCTTGCGATACATGGCACCACGGTGCTTTGCCTGACGATGAGGGATAGCAGTATTTACATCCTTAAATCATGTAGTTTCACGTCAACTTGATTCATTTTTCTTACACGCATAAAAATGCACCTCTTTCGCAACAAAAATTTGTTTTATAAGAAGTGCGTTAATATCAGCATTTGGGAACTAAATATTATGTTTTGAATTCGGATGTCCTTATGTGCACCCAGATGGAAAATTTCGCCCTAGGGTCTTCAAATTAATCTACATGGATTACATCACCTTCGGTGAGAGCCATTCCGATTAATTTAAAGACCATGGTTTAATTTTTAGGGGATGAGCGTCCTTATGTGGAGACATAATTAAAACAATATACTATACAATTAATAATCCAAAAGCGAATTCTTTAATCCTAATAACAATGTTTGGTCAGCCTTCATCTTAAATTTTAGCATATTGTCCTCATGGCTTCCTCCTATCTGCCCTAATACATATAAATTCATGTTATTTTCAAAATAGAATTTTAAAAATGCATCGCTTTCACAGTCTCTTACTATCACTTCGCCGTCCAATAAGCTAATCATGGTATCCAAACAATTAGTATAATCTTGAATAATTTTTTCACCGATGCAAAAGTTACAATTACCAGCGAATCCACTAGTAGAAACTAATATCTCGAATGTAACATATCCACCAATGCAATACAGTGATTCAAAAGACAATAAACTGACACTATCCTTGTACAATATTTTATCATTCATGTCATTATTCTCCTATTTAAATTTAAAATCGTCAAATGCACCTGTTATTTTAGTGAATTTCTACTCCATTAACATTATTACTCATTTTTACCCAGCCTTCAGATGCCAACCATCTTGAATCACTCATTATTACAAGATGATTTTTCATTTGACTCATGTCTACTGCTCCCTCCAATGAATTTGACATTACTTGATGCATTGCCATTTGTTCATTCAATGTATTTGGAACTGTTCGTCCAGTGCTACCTCTTCCGACCACTTCTACTGGATTACCGACTCCTTTAGAAAAACTACCACTCTCTCCAGCACCACTTTCCCCCACACTTGTTTCTTCCTTGCATGGGGTCTGACGTTTATCCTTGTACCCACTTGGATCATAGTACACCACCGGATTATTCTTACAGTACGCATACAGATTCAGCCCGTCCCCGCGGTACTCATCCTCCTGCACAAACCTTCCCAGCACTGGATTGTAAAATCTCGCCCGCAGATAATACTGCCCGCTGGTCTGGTCATACTGCTGTCCCGTGTAGAGGATTCTGTTGTGGAACTCTTCCATGCTGTTTTTGAGCACGCCAAACGCATCGTACTCGTACCGGTTTTCTATCTCACCACCTCTTCCAGTGATGTACGCGGTGCTGTTTTGCTCATCTAGATGATAGTAGTGGTAACCGTTCTTTTCCCGGTTCCACCCTGCCGACACCCCATACCCGGGAATATAACGGCTTATGGTATCGCCGTCTGGACTGCTCTCTGCGAGGAGTTCCCCGTTATGGTATGAAAAAGTTGTAACTGTTCCGTTTTCCACCATTCCGGCACGCAGATACTCTGCGTCATACTGATTTTCCAGATGCTTTCCGTCCGGCATGGTCACGGCTGTCTGCTGATGAAACGCATTATACGAAAATACCGCTGTTCCCTCTGCCCCGGCTGCTTCCAGCAGGTTTCCCTGCTGATCATAGCGATATGCCGTTTTCTCTTTTTCAGAAAAGTGACAGATCAACTGGTTTTTCCGATTATAATGATACTCCTCCGTCCCGCTTTTATCCAGCTTTTTCAGACGGTTTCCACACAGGTCATACACATAGGCGGTTTCCTCCCCCTGGCGGGTCTCGCTTACCAGACGGTCCATCCGGTCATAGATGTAAGAAACCTTGTATTCTGTGGCTTTTCCCTCTCCGCCGATCCGGCTTCCCGACTTCAGGGTCCGGTTGCCGTTCAGGTCGTGGGAATAGTAGAGGTCTGCCAGTATCTCACCATCTGTATGTTCCATGTGCAGGTGCACCAGGTTGCCATCCGTATCGTATTCATATCCGGTACGGATTCCGTTCCCGTGCCGGATCTCCTTTAACCTTCCTCCCGGTGTATGGGCATACGCTGCCAGCGTCTCCCCATTCCCGTCCTTCACGGCTGAGAGGTTTCCACGCCAGTCATACTCATAAAACATCGGCTTTCCGCTGGCATCTGTCAGGCTTTCCAGACTGCCGTCTGAAAAATAGGTGCAGGAAACAAGCGTCCTGCCGGACGCTGACTTTTTCAGCAGCTTCCCGTCCGGGCGGTACTCATACGTGTAGCAGAAACCTCCTGCCACTGCCTTCCTTACATTGCCTGACGCGTCATATTCAAAGCTTCTTGTGACACGGTTCTCCCCGTTTCGGTCCGTTCCGGTCTCAAGCACCGGATTCCCATCCACGTTGTAGGTGGTGCGGACTTCATTGCCGTTGCGGTCCACATGGAATACCATGCGCCCCTCACGGTCATACCGGAAGGTCTCGCTGTTGCCCTCCTGGTCGGTGATCTCGCAGACCTTTCCCTGACTGTTGTAGCGGTAGGTGATCACGCCGCCGTTGGCATCCCTGGTACCGGTGACATTGCCCGCAAAGTCATAGGTATAGCCTTCCTCCCCGCCGTCTGCCTGGCGGATGTTTTGGATGCGTCCCCATGCGTCCAGGTCATAGCCGGTCTCGTTGCCGTTGCCGTTTACAACACCCGTGATCCTTCCACGGCTGTCATAACAAAACCGATCTCTCTGCCCAGTTTTACAGCCTGAAATTTGAATTCCCTATCATAAACTTTTTCTGCATCATCTTCGCCCTCCACTTCTGTATGATTTTTTTGTAAATCCGTGAAGTAGAGTTGTCAAGTATTATGATACAACATCATACCACTTAAGGAGATTATTTTTTACATCTACCATACAGAAAAACGCATTGTCTTCATAGCACTAGGTGTCATAAAAACAATGTGTTTTGCATCTTTGATGAAACAATATTAAGTTTTGATTTCGGATGTCTTTAAGCACACCCAGAGGGCAAATTTCACCCTAGAAAGGTCTCTAAATTAATCTTCACAACTAACCTTTCTTTGGAGGAGGTATTACGGTTAATTTAAATCTACCTACAATTCAAACCATTTCATTCTTTTTGACATTTCACATGTTTCAAAAAAATCTATTGCTGCAATATACGCTTGTTCAACAGGAATCACTAAATCTTTAGATGAAAGTAGCTGACTTCCTACAAAACGCTGAATATCCATTTTTGTACTACTGCCGAAGTACACCACCGAAATCAGATAACACTTTCAATAGAGAAGATGCCAAACATATCATGAAGATGAAACTTGGGCAATATTTTATGAACAAGGGATACTACTTTCAGAAAGTTCCCCTTAAAGAAGATACAGAGCTAATGGTAAGCAACCGACAGTATGATGCAGATACTTAATTTCAATGGACGTCTATAGACCAAGAAATTATATAAATAACTCTGTTAATTCGATAGACACTATGTTATTGAGTCCTTACCAAATTTTGTGGTAATTTATCCATTCTTCCGTTATGAAAAAATACTGCTATCTGCATTCTTATTGACATTCGTCAACGACAGGCAGGTAACAGTATTTTTAAATTAAGAGAATCTATATCTAAAGTATAATCCTTATTTTATCAAACATCTTTCAAAACAACCTTCGCAATTGACCTAAGGGTTTCATTACCATAGTCTCCTCCAATAGAATAAGCTATACTAAAAATTTTATTAACGTAAGACTCACACATGATGTCATCATCTATTTTTAATATATCTTTTACAATACAAATACAATTGTTTTTTTCCTTTTCTGTTGGTTTATACATTAGACGCCTCCTCTAGTGCTTTGGTAATTTTGTAATAGATTTAATCTTAATTCGACTATGAGTAATAACCTGAGTCGCACCTCCAGAACCAAATGGCGGAAAATCTGTCGTAATTGGCTCTAAATATGATGCTTTACCCCAATTACCATACGGAACACTAATATCATCTATTATCTGCAATGTATCAAAACTTACCTTGACAGATGCATCATGTGGTACTTGTAAGGCACTTGGATTAGCAACATCATAATTATTAAACGAAAAATATGTTCCATCTGCATTAGCAGGTATTGTCATATTATTTGTCATGTCATCAAGATACGATGCATTTTCAGATACATATCTATAACCTGTCGCAGGAACTATATCTCCATTAGGTGATACATAAAAGTCTGTTGCTCTACCACTCTCAGCTCCATTATTTGCGGGATAATATGGTACCAATTCCGTACAATTACTACTTGACTTCCCATAGCTGGTCTCATCAACACTTTCACTAATTTTCCCCTTCGGAGGACAAGCTTTACCTATTGACGTACTTGCCTACCCACTCGGATCATCATACACCACTGGGTTATTCCCGCAGTACGCATACAG
>ENA-USTZ01000323-USTZ01000323.1-human-gut-metagenome-genome-assembly--contig:-NODE-323-length-23414-cov-279.316622_pt1 | contig 23414 bp, 19 predicted proteins | sample MGYA00250049_ERZ773375 | MGnify/ENA primary metagenome ERZ773375 (study PRJEB29103, sample SAMN06111956) | human gut metagenome | biome: human gut; feature: ankylosing spondylitis patient; material...
TCCTCACTGCTGCCTCCCGTAGGAGTTTGGACCGTGTCTCAGTTCCAATGTGGGGGACCTTCCTCTCAGAACCCCTACTGATCGTCGCCTTGGTGGGCCGTTACCCCGCCAACAAGCTAATCAGACGCATCCCCATCCATCACCGATAAATCTTTAATCTCTTTCAGATGTCTTCTAGAGACGTCATTGGGTATTAGTCTTACTTTCGCAAGGTTATCCCCAAGTGGTGGGCAGGTTGGATACGCGTTACTCACCCGTGCGCCGGTCGACGCCCATCAAAAGCAAGCTTTCGATGTCGTTTCCCCTCGACTTGCATGTGTTAAGCCTGTAGCTAGCGTTCATCCTGAGCCAGGATCAAACTCTCCATTGTAAAATATCATTTTTACTTTGCTATACCCGAAAGTCTAGCGAAGTGTTTGTTGTCTGTACTTAGGACGAATATCCTTTTCGTTTATTGAAGCTTAGTAAACCTGACTTGTCAATTACTTGACGGTTCGTTTCTTTTACCCAGTCAACTTTCTTATTTCTAAGAAGTTAACCGCTTCTTGTACTACTTGTCTGTTTATGTAAAATCTTTCAAAGAACTCTTTCTTTAATCGCTAAGAGAAAGCGTATTTCTCAAAAGCGAGTGCAAAAGTACTAACTATTTTTCATTCCACCAAATCTTTTCGCAAAAAAGTTGCTTTTTTAGTATGTATTTAACATTTATAAATACTTTAGCATGACGATTTTTTGTGTATACCTTATTATATATATGCATGCGTACGCTTGCGTGTATATGCGCTTGAGCGCGCACATGATAAAATTATGGTATAACTCAAATCAAGCTTAGTTTTAGACAAAAATAGAAACAGAAAGATGAATTTTCCTCCGATATTTTTTGTCTATTCACATATTTATATTACTTTTGCAGCAGAATTACATAAGAAGCATTAAAACAAGAACAAGCATCATGAAAAGATTTACGATTATCATTTCTTTCATTATGCTCACCTTCATGCCGCTCATGGCACAGGTGAAGCAGACCGTTGCCGTTCTCGGTGACTCGTATTCCACTTTCGAGGGGTTCATTCCTAAGGGTTATGCCACCTGGTACTCACCTACTACTCCACCAGAAACTACAGATGTAAACAAGGTTGAGCAAACCTGGTGGTGGCAAGTTATCTCGGTAAAAAAGATCTGCAACAAATATCAGGTTCCTGTCATTGCTCTTCATGATATTGACAAGAAAAACGGTCACCCTACTATCAAGGGAATGAAAAGTATTGCAGACCAGGTTCAGAAAGTTATAAAAAAGTAAAGAAATAAGAAGTTTTAAATAGATAAATGATTGATTCAATACAAAACATTTTAGTTCAGGTTAGCGATTTCCTTTGGTCGTATATCATCATCACCGTCTTGATATGCTGTGCCCTGTTTTTCACTTGGCGTACCCGTTTCGTTCAGTTCCGCCTTATCAGAGAGATGATCAGGCTGCTGATTCATCCCGACAAGGTACAACCGGAAGAGATAGGACACGATGAACTGTCGATGGAGATGAAAGTGGATGGAGAAATGAAACACATCTCTTCCTTCCAGGCATTTGTGGTAGCATTGGCTAGCCGTATTGGAACCGGTAACCTTGCCGGTGTGGCTACTGCTGTCAGCATCGGTGGTCCGGGAGCCGTATTCTGGATGTGGATGCTGGCTTTACTGGGCTCTGCATCCGCTTTCATAGAATCAACTCTCGCCCAACTTTACAAGCGAAAAGGCAAAACATCTTTCTATGGCGGACCGGCCTATTATATGAAGTATGGTTTAGGAAAAGGATGGATGGGTATTCTTTTTGCCGTGCTGATGATTATTACCTTCGGCTTTGCCTATAATTCAGTGCAGAGCAATACTATCTGTCTGGCATGGCAGAAGGCTTTTGGCATCGAACCTGCCACCATGGGAATTGCCCTCACTGTGCTCACCCTGCTCATCATCTTCGGTGGCATCCATAGAGTGGCTAAGTTCTCTTCTACCGTGGTTCCTGTGATGGCTGTCATTTACCTTCTGATAGCTGTAGGTGTTGTTGTTTGGAATATCACCAGTCTGCCAAAGGTTCTGCTTACCATTGTTGAGAATGCCTTCGGATTCAATCAGGCTGCTGGCGGAGTTCTTGGCGTTACTGTGATACAGGGCATCAAACGAGGTCTGTTCAGTAATGAGGCAGGTGAAGGTAGTGCACCGAATGCAGCTGCGGTAGCTACAGTCAGTCATCCTGTAAAACAGGGATTGATACAGGCTTTGGGTGTTTTTACAGATACGCTGGTGGTATGTTCCTGCACCGCTTTCATCATCCTGGTGAGCGGTGTGGATCTTACGGCTTCAAATGGAATTCAACTCACCCAGGATGCCCTGACCCACGAAATCGGAAACATCGGCAATCCGTTTGTTGCGGTAATGATATGGCTGTTTGCCTTTAGCAGCATCATCGGCAATTATTATTATGGAGAAACCAACGTGAGATATATCAGGGACTCCAAGCTGGGTGTATTTGTCTATCGCCTTGCTGTAGCAGCAATGGTGATGGTCGGAGCAGTAGTATCTCTGGATTTTGCATGGAGTTTTGCAGATATCACGATGGCTCTTCTCACCCTCTGCAACCTCGCAGCCATCGTCCTGCTTTCCCGCCAGGCCGTCTTCCTGTTGAAAGACTATCGCCAACAGAAGAAGGAAGGTAAGAATCCTGTATTCACCAAGGAAAAGATGCCAGAGATTGCAGATAAACTGGAGGCATGGTAAATAACAATGATGGATTTTCATTTCGCGAAGATCTATCCTTCATACAATTCATCAACAAAAATTCCCCGATACGAATCCTGCAGGAATACTGAGGATTCATATCGGGGAATATTTTTATGCACTAAACTATTTTATTTCTTATAGTAATCGTATAAGAAAGCATCAAGATAAGCACCACGCATGTTGGTCTTATAGAAATTGCCATCCTTATCTAGGATGAGACAGGCTGGAATACCATTGATGCCATACTCGCCCATCACCATACCGCCAAAACCTTCAGGATTGCGAACCTGTGTCCAGGTCATTCCTTCCTTGGCCATTGCCTTTTTCCAGTCGGCATCTCTCTCATCTACGGAAATACTGATGATGTTGAAATCCTTGTATTTCTCGTGTACCTTCTTGAGATGTGGAATCTCCTGACGGCATGGACGACACCAGGAAGCCCAGAACTCCAACATGGTGTATTCACCCTTCTTGATAAGTGAAGAAAGCTTCACCTGCTTGCCTTCAGGAGTGACAACAGTACCATCGATATAATGGTTGCCGATAGCTGTATGCTTTGCCATCTCTGCCTGCATCTGCAGCATCGGATATTGTGCAGAAGAACTCCAGTCGTTCTTCAACCAGCCCATCATCTCGTCAATCTGCTGAGAGGTATATGGGGTTGGTAAAGAAGAGAAACTCTCGAGAAGCAAGTCGAAGGCTACCAGAGAAGTGGTATGCTGCTGAATAAACAGACTGGTCTGATGGCGCATTTCCTCCTGCAACTTGATGGCTTCCTTGGCAAGGGCTACACGCTGTGCCAAATCGGTAGTCTGGTTGATACTATCATCCATCTTGTGCATCTTGTCCTGAATAGGTGACATCAGTTCAAGATAAGCCTGATAAATATCCTGAGTGGTAGAACCCTTTACAACAGGCTCTATCATACTCATATCACGCTCTGCAGGAAAACCGGTAAGATCTACATCGTAGGTCATCGGCTTATTCTCTACATAGACTCTTGTTGAGAATATTTTCTGATAGTCAGGCTCAGCTGTACCAGGCTTGTTCATATCAATAACCATCTGATACTGCTCAGGCTGGTTAACTACCCCCTTGAGGGTGAACTCACCATTCTTGATTGTAACGCTATCCAGATTGGTAACACCTTCCAATCCATACTTCTGCAACATGACAGAACAGCCGTCCACGTTACCTTTAACCTTGCCTTTCATCTCAAAATTCTGCGCACTAGCAGCCATTGCAAGTACAAGACCGGCAAGTGTCATCATGCAAGTTTTCATTTTCATCTTATTCATTTTTCTCGATTTTATTTATTATATAATGTTTATTGATTCACATATTCCGGATTCTGAACCAGAAGATTATTGGCTCCCATAGATGCCTTTGGTATAGGAAGAAGATATCGGCGGAAGCTAGGAAGTTCTGCTTTCTCATCTTCTGTCCAACTCTCGAAACCACCCTTACGTTTGTAACGGCAAAGATCGAACCATTCTTCCAGATTTTCGTTACTCATATCACACAACTTATGCTTGAGAATTTCACCCAGAAGATCACTGTCGGCAATAGCGTTCACATCGTCCTCAGTATATCCGGCACGTTCGATAACTGTAGCCAAGAGCGTACGAGCCTTAGCATACTGACCCTGACGAGCCTCTGCTTCGGCAGCGATATAATAGACTTCGGCAAGGCGCATGAAATAATAAGAGTCAGCATAGAACATTTCAGGAGTCAACTTGTTATATTTTCCAATGCCGTTCATGGCATCTCCCTTATAGGCCCATGTATATAGCGCATCGTAGGAAGCTGCATCATCTTCACCTGGAGGGAATGGGAAATCACCGCCATCGCCACCAGGAATTACTACGCCGCCATCACCGCCTGGGATGACTACTCCACCATCGCCGCCTGGAATAACAACACCACCATCGCCAGAAGCACTACCATCTGAAGAACCATCAGGATCAGGAACAACAACGTCCCCACCATCTCCTGGGTTTGGAATAACAATATCTCCACCTGTTTCATCATCTGGAACTAAATCATCTGCCACCTTCTTGAGGAGTGAACCTGGAGAAAACATATACCAGTTTGAGTCCATCAACTCACTTGGATTGGCTGTATAAGGAGCAAAGAGCATCTCCTGAGAATTAAACTGTTCGTCGAAGATCTTGGCATAATCGCTTTCCAAACCATAACCAGCTGCTTCAGCCTCACTGATCACTTCCTCTGCCAGTCTTGCAGCTTCAGCATAATTATCCTGAGCCATATACATTTTGGCTTTTAAAGCCTTGGCGAAAACAGAACTCATGTGATAATGATCTGCCGGATGCTGTTCACAATGGGCGATGGCATAGTCGAGATCATCAGATATCAACTTGTAAGTTTCAGCCACAGAAGAACGCTTGCGTGGTTGGTTATCTCTTACCAGTTCGTCCTGGAAGATGCAGACACCGTATGGTGAATCCTGCTTCCAATATTCTCCGAAGCACTTCAGCAGAGTAAGGTAAGCTAAGGCACGCTGGCAACGAGCCTCTGCAATCATCTCTGTACGTTTCTCCTCGCTCAGTCCTGGTATATTCTTGTTGATATGTACCAGGAAGGTATTGGCCGTATTAATCACATTGTAGTAGGCGGTATAAGCCGTCTCCACATTACTGTTATTGGTCTCGATATTCTCGGCAGCAAACTCATCCGCCCCCATTGCCATCGCCTGAGTCTGGGTATGAGCCATAGACGACATTCCATAGCGCAGGTAAGATACACCCGTGCTGCGCCATGAGGCATAGACACCATTGAGCGCCGTCTGTGCAGTTGAGACATCAGTGATATAATTGTCATCAGTAACCACATGTTCTGGTTCGATGCCGTCGAGGCTACCTATCAGGTCACACGATGTAAGAGTCAGTGCTGTGGCTGAAAGGAGCGTAAGAAATTGAAATCTTATATGTTTCATAATCTACAGTCTTTGTATAAGTTAGAATTGTAATTTCAGACCGATAGAGAAAGAACGGCTCATTGGATAAACGTCCTTGTTCTCTGTTGTCTTTAAGAAGGCATTTGTTGCCGACATGTCTGGATCCAAACCTGGCCAGTTAGTAATGGTAAACAGGTTGGTGGCTGTGAAGAACACAGATGCTCCGCTGATGTGCAGGCGCTCCAGAAGAGATGGCTCGAAATTATAGGAGAGCGTGATATTTCTCAGACGGAAATATGAGTTGGAATATACATAGCGGTCGTTGGTATTTGTATTGTCCATGCTTGCAGGCAACCATACCAGCTGAGCATACTTGGCATCCGTGCGATCCGGTGTCCAGGTGTTGCCGTACATTTCTCTCAGAATACTCTGACCCAGACTACCGGCTGCAGATTCCTGCATAGTACTGTAGTATGCATGACCTCCAAACTGATACTGGAAGAGCATTGACAGGGTGAGGTTCTTATAAGATAAGGTATGTGACCAACCTCCGAACACCTTTGGCTCCGGATTGGCGATAGCCGTACGGTCTGCCTCGGTAATATACCCGTTGCCATCTGTATCCACAAACATATAGTCGCCTACGTGAGCACCATCCTGATAGAAATCATATCCGTTTGCCTGTGCCTGAGAATTCAGTTCATCAATCTGTTTCTGACTCTGGAAAATACCAGCCACCTTGTAACCCTTCACGGTTCCCATCGCATGACCTTCCATGTAAAGATCCTGATGCATCATGTCGAGTGTAGAACCATTGAGCTTGGTTATCTTATTCTTGTTGGATGAGATACTGAGCATCGTATTGTAGGTGAAATCCTTGGTACGAACCACATCTCCTCCGATAGAGAACTCGAAACCATTATTGGTCAGGTCGAGAATATTGCTGTAGAATGTACCGATACCAAACTCCAAGGCGATAGGAGCTGGAGCCAAGGCGCCATCTGTCTTACGGTGATAGATATCAAAGCTACCGTTCAGTCTGCCATTGAAGAACGAGAAGTCAACACCGGCATTGTACTCTGTAGTCATCTCCCACTTGATATCCTTGTTAGGATAAGTAGTGGCTAAGGTAATGGCACTCTGTCCACCATAGATATTGGAGTTGAAATACTGGATGTAAGAGAAGTCGGATACATTGGTAGAACCTGTCTTACCCCAACTCAAACGGAACTTCAGATCATCAATATCTCTTACAGATTCCAGGAAAGGCTCTTGATTGATGCGCCAGGCCAGAGAAACTGCAGGGAAAGTACCGCGCTTGTTACCCGGTCCAAATTTTGATGACTCATCGGAACGAAGACTGAAATCAAGCAGATAACGTGAGAGGAAATCATAGCTCAAACGGCCATAGAGGGAATTGAGTCCACTCTTGGAATAAGTCTCCATAGGCTTGTTGACGGTAGTTGCAGAACTGGCATTGTTGAGCACATCGTCATTAGGGAATCCGCTGTAAGCCTGGTCGTGTTCCTTGCTCCAGTATCTGTCAGCACTATAACCAGCCATCACGTCGAAGCGATGGTCGTCAGTAATCTTGAATTTATAGTCAGCACGGAAGTTGATAGACGTATTCGTGTTGCGATAGTTAGCCTCTGCGAGCGTAGAAGTTGGTTCTGTCTCATACTGTTCCGGCAAGGAAACTTTCGGAGAGAAATAGCTGTTGCTGAAGATGAAACGGGATATGTTGGCATCAGCATGGAGGGTAAGACCTTCAATAGGCTTGATGTCAATATAGGCATTTCCGGAGATCTGGTCGTTCTCATACTGGGTCTTTCTCTGGAGTTTGCCCACCGGACTTGCATCCATATAGCTATCTGCATATTCGCCAAACTTATCTACTCGATTCAGGTTACCGTCTGCATCGCGTACGGTCAGGTCTGGGCGAGTCTTCCATGAGTCGTTGTCATAGCCCAATGCAGGATCGTTGCTTCCGCTCTTGCGAGAAGAGTAGGTATAGTCGAGCACACCACCCACGGTGATATACTTATTGATTTCAGAATCCAAAGAGAGTCTGGCACCATATCTCTCCATACGGTCGTTGATGAGCAGACCTTCCTGGTTCATACCGTTGAAGGAGAATGAATAGTTGGTCCTGTTGCTGCCACCTCTGATGGCTACATTATACTGGTGGGTAGGCGCATTCTTGTTGATCACCTCCTTAGCCCAATTGGTATTCGCAGAACCGAAAAGGCTCTCATTGAGTCCATTATATGTATAGGCACCCGTCTCGGCATTATATCCGATGTTACCAAATTGGCTCAGATAGTCGGCTACGCCATACATATCCACCATCGAACTGCCGTCGTTCATGCCGTTTACCGTATTGCGCAGGATTTCGTCCTGTACATTCTTGTATTCAGCCGTGTTCAGCGGTTCATAATTCTTGATAGGATTGCTGAAAGAGAAGGTGTAGCCGAAGCTTACCTTGGTCTTTTCATTGCGCTTACCGTTTTTCGTCTTGACAATGACCACACCGTTGGCACCACGAGAACCATAGATGGCTGTGGCAGCAGCATCTTTCAGTACATCGATGCTTTCGATGTCGTTAGGAGAAATATTAATGAGCGGATTGATACCGGTATCCTCCATGAAGGTAGGCACACCGTCAATCACGAAAAGAGGCTGGTTGTTATTGCCCTTACCCGATTTTGGATAAGGAGAAGTGATACCACGGATATTCAACTTGAGAGTAGAACCCGGTTCACCATTGGAAGTTGTGGCCAACACACCCTTCACGGTACCTTGAAGAAGACCATCGAGGGTTGGTGTGGTAGCAGCCAACTTGCTTATCTGTTCCTGACTCACGGTAGAAATAGCGGTAGTTACATTCCTACGGCTCTTGCTGCCGTAACCGATGACAACGAGATCATCCAGCGCAACATGATCCAACTCCAGCATCATATTTTGCTCTTTTACGCCACGAAATTCAATACTCTTCGATTTGTAACCAATGCTGGAAAATACAATTTTAGGATGCGCCATAGATGGAAATTCCAGTATGTAGTTACCATCAGCATCAGTGATAACACCATAGCTTGTGCCTTCGATCTGCACCGTGACACCTACCAGAGGATTTCCCTCGGAATCAATCACTCTTCCTTTTACAAAGGTATGACCTTTTTCTTGCACATTTTCAATACCAGCCGCAAAACTGGTATGAACTGGAAGGGCTGCCTGCACAAAGCTGGCTGAAGTTGCTGCCAAGAAAAGCAACAAGCTTTTTTTCTTCTTCATAATAACTGAATGTTAGTTAAACTTCATGTTCATGGCACAAAAGTATAAAAAATATCTAAAACTGTAGCATCATGTTACAAAATTAACTTATTTTATACACATATTCCTGCATTTTCTCCTATTTTCCTTACATTTTCCCGGTTTTTAAGTCTTTTTCTCTAAAAAAATGCTATCAGTAAGCGTTCAAATCAAATAAAGTGTATTCTGTTCTCCGTAATACATTATTTAAAGAGGATCCCATAGCTTTTGTGTTATGGAACCCTCCCCTACTCTACTTAAAGTATCATTTCTTCATATTCCAGTCCGAAGACATCCGCAACGGCCTTGAATACCACCTTTCCATTTACGATATTCAAACCCCTATACAGGGCTTTATCCTCCTTGCAGGCCTTTCGCCAACCCTTATCAGCAAGCGCCAATGCATATTTCAGCGTAGCTTTGGTCAAGGCTGTAGTAGAGGTATTCGGCACAGCACCAGGAATATTAGCTACTGCATAATGAACGATTCCATCGACCATATATGTCGGATCAGAATGTGTGGTTGGATGCGATGTCTCGAAACAGCCACCCTGATCGATTGCTACATCAACAAGTACAGTTCCTGGCTCCATCAATTTCAACATATCTTTCGTGATAAGATGCGGCGCCTTATCACCTGGTACGAGCACACTACCCACAACGATATCCACATCTGGCAATTCTCTACGAATATTATGCTCGTTGGAATAGAGCGTGTGTACATTGATAGGCAGCTCCATCTCTAACTGACGAAGACGAGGCAAACTGATATCTGTAATCCATACATCAGCTCCCATTCCTGCAGCCATTCTTGCTGCAGCTTCTCCTACGGTTCCGCCGCCCAATACCAAAACCTTGACGCGGTTCACACCAGGTACACCACTCATCAGTTTTCCTTTTCCTCCCTTTGTCTTCTGCAGATAAAAAGCACCATTAATAATGGCCATTCTTCCAGCTACTTCACTCATTGGAATGAGTAAAGGCAAATGGTGGTTATCTGTCTCCACAGTCTCATAAGCCAGACAGACAGCACCACTCTTGAGCATGGCATCGGTAAGTTCCTTGTCACAGGCAAAATGGAAATAAGTGAATACAAGCTGGTCTTGATGGATAAGTGGATATTCCTCAGCGATAGGCTCTTTCACCTTTACAATCATTTCCGCCTCACGATATACACTCTGAATGTCGGGTAAGATTATAGCTCCTACCTTTTCATACGCTTCATCAGCAAATCCGCTGTTCTCTCCAGCCGTATGCTGAACCATCACTTCGTGACCATGTCGAATGAATTCAGCTACTCCTGCTGGTGTCATTCCAACACGGTTCTCATTATTCTTAATCTCTTTTGGAATACCAATTTTCATGATGTTATAGTTTTAAAGGTTCGACATCAGTTTAACTCTGTAAAGATACTGAAAATTTCAATAGGTTGTATGCACTTAGAGGAAAAATTAACATATCTTATATAAACTGTTTCTGTTGAATATACATATTTTAGTTTATTAGGCAATTAGACTAAACGAACATTCTAACTTTATACATGATAGATATTCTACAAAAAGAATAATCAAAATGCTGAATTATAAAGCGTTAACATGTTAGGTTTGTAATATACATGTTTATTTATCTCGCCAATCATTAGATTATTATAATTGCTGGCAATTAGTATATCTGTTTATACGCAGATTTGTATTTTCGTCTATTCTTATATACATCTTTACGTATATTAGTTTATTGGTTCTTTTGTTTATATAGCTATACATAAATAAGTTTATTTATATCTCAGTATAATCATTTATCAGTATAAATGTCTATACAAATATATGTATAATAGAATATTCATATATAAGTTTAATCAATTTGTCCGTCAATTAGGATATCCATATTTTCGTTTAGTAATACATTCGAAGTGATGCTTATTCTTCATGAAGATTGTTAGAAAAGTATAAAAAAGAGGATATTTACAAAGAAATAAGAAGATAAATTCTTTTATATCAACTATTTTGGCTATTTTTGCAACCAATATTAGAACTAAAGAACATTAGATAATCCAGAAATAAGACTTTTAGTCTTTCAGAACGAAAGAATATAAGTCAATCCGTTTATTCTAATTGCCAGCAATTCTAATATATGTAAATTGTATTAAACAATAATGTGAAATAAGGAAAAAAGAAATATGAAACATGAACTACAGGAAATTGTTGCAGTAGTGAACAATAAGGGGGGAGTAGGCAAGACGGCTACTGTGCAGTCTCTGGCTTCTGGCATAGTCCGGTTGAATCACAATCTCAGGGTTCTGGTAATAGACTTAGACCCACAATGCAACCTCTCTTCGCTTTTCGGAGTGAGAGATAACGAATATGATAACATATACAACGCCATGTGCAAACAGAGTGGTGTGCCAGTCTACAAATGTAAAAATGGGGTATATGCAGTTCCAGGATCTGCTCAGATGGAAAATATAGAACAACACCTTCCAGGAGGCCCTTCACTGAGAGAACAGATGAAGAGCTACACGGTATTACTGGGATGCTTGCAAGACAACGATTGCCATGACATGACAGGAGAAGGACTGAAAAACGTATTTGATGATTTCGACTACATTTTCATAGACTGTCCTCCAGCACTTTCCAAGAACACTTATAATGCTTTGGTTGCTGCGAGCAAGATTTTGATTCCTGTACAGATGGAAGCATTATCTGTCAAGGGAGTAAGTGAAGTACTCAGCGTAATGGATGAAGTGAAAGAGTTCCACATGAACGATAATTTGGAATTACTTGGACTCCTGCCAGTTATGGTAGATGAACGAACCAAGATTACCAAGCAGTTGAGCAAACTTTTAGGCGAAAAACATGGCGACTTAATTCTGCCTTGCCGTATCCGACGCTCTGTAAAGTTCCTGGAAGCTCAGGCACACGGACAAAGCATATTCGAATATGCACCTTACTCAAGTACAGGTATCGATTACGAAATTGCTATCAAGCGCATGTTCAACATCAAAATCTAATCTTGGTAGGGTAGGTTGAAACATGTAATAATAAAACAAAAGAAGATAAACTTATAAAATATAAGAATTATGGCTGTAGCAAAAAGAAATTTAGAAGAAATTGGTGAGTCTCTTGAAAATATGGGTATGAACGACCGACCAAGTTTATTAAACACAGAAATGGCAAAAAGCGAAGAGGATAAAAATATATCTAAAGGTGGTCGCAAGAGAAAAAGTTACTGGACTGCAGAGGAAAGACGCACTAGAACGAGTGTGGCTACATATCTTAACAAGGAAGAACTCCTTCTCCTGAAGATGAAATGCCTCTCAGATGATATCCCACAGGAAAACCTGCTCTACAATATCCTGATGGATTACTTGAAAAAGTAAACAAACAAAAAGTAGTTATTAAAAGGGTGAAAACCACAAAACTGTTTACCTAAAAAAGCGCTAAGCTTAAAAATAAGGTATAAGTTCCTACAAAAACCACATTTTTGTTTACCAAAAGAATGATAATTATAGATTATTCTTTATAATAAATTATATATCTCTTATTTATTACAGAAAGCATAATAGCTTGATTAATAATGAGTTATGTTTGAAATGGTAAATAGAAAAGTGGTTTTAGGTAAATAGGAATATGGTTTATGGTAAATAGCTTGGTGGTTTCGGGTAAATATTTATGTGGTTTTAAGTAAATAAAAAAGTGGTTTTAGGTAAACAACTTTGTGGTTTATGGTAAACAGAAATGTGGTTTTTATATGAGTGAACCAAAAGGAAACAAGAATCTGGTGTGGATTAACACACCTTTTTCGCTGACAAAATTGGATAAGCAATATACATTATTGCAACAAAACATATTGATGGTTGCAAGTACCCATCTGCAGAAGTATGTTGAAGAGTATTTTACCGAGAAGAGAGTGCTTGGAGATGCACGCTCCGACTATCTTTTCGAGAAAGGAATAGAGCATGCTGTTATGGAGATTCCGCCCATCAAAATAGACATCAAGGATTTTCAGGTATCAACGGAGTTTCATAATTATAAGAATCTGCGTGATACGCTGAAGAACGATATCCTCAACCTGTCGGTGCGTGTAAAGACGGATAGCAAGACAGAGAAGATACAGCACGTATTTTCAAACATCGAGATTCCGACAACGCAGAAAGGCTATACAAAGAGCGATGGTGAGAAAGTAGAACGCATCAAGGGTGAAGTAATACTTGAGATAGATCCAAAACTCACCATGAGCCTTTTTGACATGCGTCAGGGATATATTCACCATATCTCCATGATTGCTAAATATTCCAAGAAGGTGAATACACCTCGACTCTATATATATCTGCTTCGTCAGATGGGACTAGACAAGAGCTTGGATGTTAAGGTTGAGTTTTTGCCGATGAAACAGTATTTGGGTCTGGTAGAACTTGATGAACATGGCAATATTCTGCTTGACGACAAGGGGGAGCCTGTGATGAATAAATATCCTAAATTCTCGCAATTCAGAAAACAGGTACTCGATGTGGTAAGGGAAGATCTCAACAGAATGGCTAGTCGCAGTGAGACAGATATCGTATTTGATGAATTTTCTGAAGAAGACTTTGTTTATCGGAACGGAAAGCATAAGGGAGATCCTGAATATGTTATCTTCCATATCAAGCGGACGGATGTAGGTATCAATCATATCGGAGATAAAGATGCAGATATTGCTCGTCGTCTGAATGAAAAAATAAACCGTAATAGGGGAAAGAAAACATCTGATGATGCCACGCAGCAGGGAGATCTTTTTGCGCATGTATATCAGAATCCTGACAAGAAGATAGAAGTAGACACGACTCAAGGTTTTGAGCAATGGAATCAGTTTATTTCGATGGTACAGGATACCAGTCAGCAAGCCCTCTTGGGCAGATGCAAATTCATAGGAATCAAGAATGACAGATTCTGTATTGCTGCTAGTGATGATGATTTTGCTGCTTTGAAAACATCGGGTCTTGAAAGGCTGGCACAAGAATTTTTTGACTGTGTCGGTTCATTCATGCCTGTATTCTATAGAGGCTAAGCAGAACAAGAAAGCAGAAGAGGAAGTAGGGGAGTACCGTACTTCCTCTTTTTGATAGTATGCAAAACCACATTTCTGTTTACCTACTTTTAAGAATGGCTTATCATCAAAACCACAAAACTGTTTACCTGAAATGTCATGTATATAATTCATTCCATTTTGAGGTTATATTAATTATTTACCAAATCCGTGTTATAATTTGATATGTAATAAGTTATATCATTTTTATATCAGTCTTTTATTCTTAGGTAAACTGTTTTGTGGTTTTTGGTAAACAGAATAGTGGTTTCTGGTAAACAGTTTTGTGGTTTTTATCTTGATAGGATACTGTTTTTTATCTTATTCTATTTGAAATCAGGCACCTGAATACAATTTGAATATGCGTATAACTATCAGTATATTAGTATGTTATGTAAAACGCCTAAAGGAGTTGTCTAGACATTTTGATTCTTTCTTTAGTAGTAACTGAATAAGAATTTAAAAACCACAAAACTGTTTACCTGGCAGAACGTTCATCGATTTTTCTCATAAACCACATTTCTGTTTACCTGTTTTTCTCATGAATTTAACTAGGTAAAAACCACATTTCTATTTACCTAAAGAGGAGCAACTGCTTTTTACTAGGATAGGTAAACAGTTTTGTGGTTTATGGTAAACAAAATAGTGGTTTCAGGTAAATAGTTATGTGGTTTAGGTAAATAGAATAGTGGTTTAGGTAAACAAAAATGTGGTTTGTGCTACAAAAAGCAGTGATTTTTGGTAAACAACTTTGTGGTTTATGCGTAGTTTTGTGGTTTTAGGTAAACAGTTTTGTGGTTTTCTCCTTATAGAGAATCAAATTCATAATTGCCTAATTGTAGAATTGACTAATTGCCGGAAAAACTACAAGTAAGTTTCTTTTTAGGTTATTATTTTGTCATTGAACTGCTTTCAAGTAAGAAACATTTTAGTAAGAGACTGACTCAAACGTTAGTTGCTGCTACAGTATTATATAATAGTGCCAAGAAAGCCCAATGGTCTTTTAGCCTTTGGATTTTCTTGGCACAAAATTTAGCCTTAATCTGTTTCCTTATGTTTATGTAAACGGCTGATTATCTTGTAGCCTCTTCCGTATCTTTTGCCTTTTATTCCAATCAGTCCACCATTATAATAATTCAGAACTTCATTTTTATGGAGTCTTGATAGGGTGGTGTTGAAACAGTTTATCTTGAGAGTAGGATAGAGTTGCATAGTCTTATCAATAAGACTCTCTTTGGTTTGCGGGAGGGACTCCTCTGTTAAGACTTTTACCATCGTAGATGCCAAAGAAGGTTTGGAATTATCTTTCAGGATAGTCTTTTCTTTTTTCTTTTCCTTCCTCTCCTTCTTCTTATGGTTATCTACAGTTGGAGTGGTAGTCTTTTTCTCTTCCTTCTTTGCCTGTTTGGCAAAGGATTCCGCATTGATGTCAAGCTTCAGTCCCAGAATTTCCGAAATGATGTTCTTGAGGACATAGATGAACAACTCGCTGTCTTTACTCTTGAGTGAGGTCTCTTGTTTCCAGTAGCGACTCTTGAAAGCAAGTTGGGTCAACTCTTCAATCTCCTGTTCAGAAATATCTTCTTTGTTAGCGAGACGTGCATTGGCCACATTGAGGAATGAAGCAAAGGAGAAGGTGGAGAATTGACTTGGAATTACGTATGTGAAAATATGATTGTTTTCTCCCTTTGCTGAAGGATGTTTGAGATTAATCATACTCATCCCTTTTACCAGAGCAATTAAAAAAGCCATGCTGGCGTATGAGAGATTTGTATTTTCAACCTCACAGATTCCTTTATAGTCGAGGTTCTTATCCGAGATAAAGTTCATGGTAAAAATACCATAGTTAGTCCATTCTGTAGAATGGAGCAACTGCTGGAGTGTGGGATCTTCTGGTGCACCCAAGCCTCTGTTAACGCTATCTATATAGCGACGCATTGTTTCTACTTCTTCCCATTGGAGGAGTGAATCATCTCCCGGCTCATGGTTTCTGATGCAGCCGATGGTTCCCAGTCTGATAACATCAGCAGAAGTTGAAGTTCGCAGGTGATTTGCGAGCTTGGCAAATAAATTAGGCATCCAGTCGAAATCATCAACCGGTGAATCTATATAATCTTCCTGATAGTAATTGTTATCAGTAAAATCTAAATCTTGATACATGCTATATTTTGTAAAAAATTGAATTCAAATCTTTCATTTGCAAAGGTAAGAAAAAATATTCTATTCTCCAAATTTTTGGCTAACTATTTGAACATCAGAGTATATTTTATGGTTTTGTTTGCTGAAAAATCACAAAAAATGGTCTTACTTGTAAAAAAAGACAGACTTTTTAATAGTTTACAGGTCAAAAGGTGAGAAAGAATCTGTATTTTTTCTTGTATGATTAAAATGTTTTTTGTAACTTCGCAGCATGATTTAACGTGAATAATAATACTTATATATAATTAAGGTGAAAGCATTTACATATATCCAGCAAGGAAAATTTGGCTTCACAGAAAAAGGGAAGCCTACGATAATAGATGAGCATGATGCCATCGTAAGAGTAACGCTGAGCAGTATCTGCACCAGTGATCTTCATATCAAGCATGGTTCTGTGCCTGGCGCAGTACCGGGGATTACTGTTGGCCACGAAATGGTAGGCATTGTAGAGGAAGTAGGGGAGAGGGTTTCCCATGTGAAGCCGGGAGACAGAGTAACCGTGAATGTAGAGACCTTCTGTGGAGAATGCTTCTATTGCAAGCATGGATACGTGAACAATTGTACTTCTCCACATGGCGGATGGGCTCTGGGCTGCAGAATCGATGGCGGGCAGACGGAATATGTGAGGGTTCCTTATGCTACAACCGGCTTGAACAAGATTCCTGATTCGGTAAGCGATGAGCAGGCGCTCTTCGTTGGCGACATCCTTGCTACTGGATTCTGGGCTACGAGAATATCTGAAATTACGGAAGAGGATACTGTCTTGATTATCGGTGCTGGCCCTACGGGTGTCTGCTGTTTGCTTTGCACCCTGCTCAAGAATCCGAGAAACATCATCGTCTGTGAGAAATCAAAGGATAGGCGAGAGTTCATCCAGAAGCATTATCCGCAGGTGATGGTTGTTGAACCGGAGGATTGTGAGGCATTTGTCAAACAACATAGTCTGCATGGGGGAGCTGATGTGGTGATGGAGGTTGCAGGTGGTCCTGATACCTTCCAGCTTGCCTGGAAGTGTGCCCGTCCTAATGCCATCGTCACCATCGTTGCGATGTATGACAAGCCGCAGATGCTTCCGCTTCCTGATATGTATGGCAAGAACCTCATCTTCAAGACGGGAGGTGTGGATGGATGTGACTGTGGGGAAATCCTTGATTTGATAGCCCAGGGAAAGATAGATACCACTCCTCTGATTACCCATCGTTTCCCGCTTTCAAGAATAGAAGAGGCATACGATGTCTTTGAGAACCGCAGGGATGACGTCATCAAGGTTGCGATATTTCCTGGATAAACAAGAGAGGGTGGGGCATAACTCCATGACCCACCCTCTCTTGTTAAAATGCAATGTTCTGTAAATATTAAGCTTTACTGCCAGGAATGGCAGATACAATACCTTGGTGCATCATGCGCGATTTTTCCTTAGCCAAGGCTTGCATGTCCACTGCCACATCGTCTTCATCCACGATTTCTACGCCAGTCATCGTTTCGATTACGTCTTCCATGGAAACCACTCCTCTCAGACATCCGTATTCATCCACGATGATAGAGATGTGTTCTCGTTTTTCCAACATCTTTTCCCATATCTGGTATAGAGATTCATCCTCGTTGAAGGAAAGAATCGGACGCATCAGCTCGGATAATCTGGTTTGGAACTCATCGTCTGAAACCAATTTGAGAACCATATCTTTCAATACGTATCCCACAATGATATCCTTGTTGTTGTCATAAACGGGAATGCGTGAGAATTTCCATTCTTTCTGTTCGTAAAACTCCTTGGTAGTCAGATTCATGTTGGCTGATTCTACTACGATGGATGGAGTCATCACCTCCTTGGCCTTTACTCCTGCCAGGCGAATGCAGCTTTTGATAATCTTGCTTTCCGATTCGCGGAAGATGCCTTCAGTAGTACCTACGTCTACCATGGCCGATACCTCTTCGCGACTCACGGAAACCTGGTGGTTCTTCGGAGTAAATACCTTAGTGATAAGTTCCGAAAGCAGTACCAAAGGATAGGTGATAAAGATGAGCACACGGATGATCTTGGTAGATGTCATGGCAAGAGAGCGCCAATATGAAGCTCCGATGGTTTTCGGGATGATTTCTGAAAGTACCAGAATCAACAGAGTGAGAATGGCGGAAATGATACCGAAGTATTCTTCGCCAAAGAGTTTCATAGACTCGGCTCCTACACCGGCAGAACCGATGGTGTGGGCGATGGTGTTGAGTGAAAGAATGGCACCCACCGGACGGTCTACGTTATTCTTATACTGTTTCATCAGTGAGGCAGTCTTGCTGCCTTGATTCTCCTTCATCGAGATAAACGACATCGGAGTAGAAAGTAATACCGCCTCCAGGACGGAGCATAAAAAGGATAGTGACAGAGCACCTAAAAAATATAAAATGATTAAACCCATGTAATTTTAAATTCGTTAATAATATGTTATCTCAAGCAAGATAGATATTATTTCCGAAGACTACAGTTGAGGATGTAATGGGGAACATTACATCTATGTTTATCCAATATAAGTGCATTTTTAAATACCATTACCATATGTTTCAATTTTCTGCAAAGATATAGATAAAAATACGAATTTACTATGTTTTTGTTGAAAATTAAATTGTTTTAATATGATTTTGGTAAATTTGTGTAGAAGTATAAAAAAAGCTAATTTTAACAATAATATAATGTATAATTCATCAAGTATTTATGAATATTAGGTATTTTTGCAATCAGCATTTAGAAAATTGATTCAATATGAAAAAGAAAATACCTATCATTCTCCTTAACTTTACCGGTGTATACGAATTGGAGGCATTTGCCTCAAATAAGAATATTATCCATGTAGATTGCCGGGACATGAAAGGGGTAGACTGCTATTGTGACGAAGAGGGTAGCGAGGAACTGCATCGCCGATTGGCTCCTTTTCCTGCCAAAGCCGTTCATTTCATAGATTCCGGAGATTTCCATTATCTTACGGAATATTGGGTGTCAAGAATTCATGAACCTTTCTCGCTCATAGTTTTCGACCATCATCCGGATATGCAGCAACCGGAATGGGAGGGTGTTGTGTCATGTGGTGGTTGGGTGAGAGATGTTTTGGAGAAGAACCCGTTTGTCAAACACATTATCATTGTGGGGGCATCGGACGAGTTGATAGCCCAGGTGCCTGTTCACTTAAGAGAGAGGGTGTTGTTCTACAGTCAGGCAGAGATAGACCATCACCAGGCTTGGCCGTCGAAGGCTGGTAAACTTATACATGAGCCGGTTTACATATCCATCGACAAGGATGTATTGAGAAAGCAGGATGCCATCACCGACTGGAGCAATGGAGATATGACACTTATGCAGCTCCAAGCCGTGCTTCGCATCATCTATGCCCATGAGAAAGTGATAGGGATAGATATTACAGGCGAATGTTCAGCTACGCTTGACTATTTCTCTGAGTTGGAGGATGCAGAGATTAACAACGAGGCAAATGAAGAATTGCTAAGGATGATTCTGGAGGAGAACCATCCTTAGCCTTCTTAAGCGTAAGCTTGAAGAATACGGTCTAGCTCGTCGAGTTCTTCCTCCTTTGTTGCCCAGCTTGTCACGAATCGGCAGATGATTTCATGTTCGCTCTTTCTTTCCCATTATACAGATGTCATGTTCCGTCAGTTGACCAGGTTTATTTTTTTTACAAAATCATGATTTAAATCCTCTGAAAATCACGAATTTCCGCTCGGAAAATATTTCTTGAAGAATATTGGAAATATGGCGAAATTCGTAATCGTCAGATATTCAACGTGTTATAAATCTCACTAATTTCTTCGGAAATCCGGAATTCTGTAGTCGTACAACTATAACCCCTATAGTTGTACGACTATAACTCCAGAGTTGTACAACTATAGCCTATATAGTCGTACAACTGTAGCCTTACGGTCGTACAACTATAGGTGATTCGTCTTGCAGAGAGCAAGTAATACGCTATCAAACCAAAAGATTTTTATCATCATGACCTTCTAGATTGAAAATACGGAAATTGCGATAATTAAGAAACAATATTTGACACCCGCATATTTCCGAAGTACAAATGTTTATATATACGTACCGCCTATTTACCATAATCACCCTTAGAAAATGGGAAATGTCCTCGTATGATAACCTTCTCTTAAAATATTATTTGAAATAGTCAAACAGAAAAATTGGGAAAGCATTGAGTACAGCTACTTTGCAATCTTCGGTATTCACATACTGTTCTACTTGTGAGTTGAATATTTTGTCTTGAAGTATGTCTTCTTTAGATGCAGGCATCGTATTCTTCCCCTTACATAGATAGTTCGCTTTTCCCACATTCATTTCCTTTAAATATTCCCAATTTTGCTTAACTTCCTCCATCTCTACTTCTGTTGGCTCTCGATGATCTTTCAGTAGGATGAAATCGAAACTGTCATACGCAGAAAAATCTGCAGATACACCTTTAAACTTACCACACTCAGAACGTGTTACAGAATACGTCCAATAGTTTGCATCGGGCAACTGCTTAGTATATCGTATAGACTCAACCATCGGATAGTCAATATATAGCCTACCAAACTCCGTTTCGTTGTTGAATGTTTCAAGCATTTCCTTTACCTGCCTGTTGATTTCTTCGAGAGATAAATTCCGGTTATGAAAGTCATAGTCGAAGAACAGATAGATTTCAGAAATGTCAGCAGATGCATCAATATCCTTGAGCGGATTGTCTGCTTGACCAGCAAATTTCTCCATCAGCAAAGACACAATATCTCCATCGCCATCATACTCCTGCAAATCTTTGTATAGCTGATAGATGTTGTTGTTATAGGAACATACTATCTGCTCATCTCTATTTGCAAAGTATAATCGCTGGATAGTGCGGAACAAATCCGGCTCCCGTTTTACTCCTTCAAAAACGAATAGTATCATACTTCGAATGCGTTACCTCTAAACATTTTTTCTATATTATGCCCGAATCTCAACTCTTTTTGAGTGCAGTCGCTCAACGGCTTGATTTTGTTGTCTTGCAAGATGAAATTGCAATCTGGGCGAAGCAAGTCGTTGGTCATCAGATAGGTGTTGTGTGATGACGTAAAAGCCTGACATGGAAGGGAAAAGAGAGTTTTGCAAACCTCATAAGAGAGTTTGAAATGATAGAATGCATCAAATTCATCTATGAAAACGAACGATGCTTTTGTCATCTGTTTCAGCCAGTAATATAGCAGCATCAGAGATTGAGTACCCGTTGATGCAATCTTATCGAAAGGAATGCGACCTAATCCAAATACGCAATACAACTCTTTATCATCATCCTTTGGCTCCTGAAACTCAAAACTTTGTCCGCTTACCCGATGGATGAATTCCTCAAAGTCCCGAGTCAGCTTATTCTTGATGATATACTCATCGAGATTTGCCGGAGCAGTAGCCAACCCCATAAACTCATTTTTTTCAACACTTCTGAACCATAACATTGAGTTTACGAATTGCTGCAGTTTCAGAAGATAATGTTCCTTGGCAAGAGGATAGGAAGTAAGCAGAAAGTTTACGATGGATACATTATTGGCGTTATTGGCAAGGTTTGCCTTCACCGCAGAATCCATCGGGAATTCAACATCATCCAATGTCAAGACAGAATTCTTGTTGCAGAAAATAAGTTTGTTATTCACAACAAGTTCTTCTTCCTCCAGTTTTCCATCAGGTGATTTGCTATATGTATATAGTAACGTATTATCTCTAAACTTGAATGTATATTCAAATTTTACGGGGAAGTTCAACTTTCCCGTATATGTAAAGTTATCATAATAGTTCACCTTCTTCCACTTCTGTGAAAGATGATTGGTAATGTCGAAGATGGCCATTGCAAAGTTCGACTTGCCAGAACCATTAGGTCCATATACGATGCCATTCTTGATGATACCATCTTTAATGGCAAAAGTATTGAACGAATAGTTACTTGATTTCGACAAATCCCATTCTATACGATTGGCAAATCCTCTATAGTTCGTTACGGCAAATTTTACTAGCATGCTTATATATACTTTATTTTTAATTGATAACAATTTTGTTGGTGCAAAGCTAATACACACTTAAACAATGCAAACTATCTTTTATTATAATGTCAAGTGCAGCTAAGCAGTTGCAAAGATATACAAAATATCAATACGCCGTAATTTTTTTACGGTTATTTAAGATAATAATCCTTGCAATACAATTTATATGCTTTATCATTAAAAAACTAATTGCTAAAGTTATATATTTATTTCACTTGCTTTCTTCGTCTTTCTGTCCCAAAAAATATGATTTTATGTCCAGAACTCTTCTATACCATCATCGACATGATAGAGACTGCAGGATAACCCATAATATAATGAGGTAAATAGACTTGATACTTCATTATATTATAGGTTAAGCTTAAACCTTTCCTTAAATATAGCCATCTCTCTAGCTGGGATTTGAAGCAGAGTAGCTAAACTTTCCCATTGACTAACTGCTGCTTGAACCTCTTGGATGATGATTTTAGCTTCCTCCCTCTTAATCATGTAGCTTTCAGATGAATCAAGCAGAATATTGATGTCTGCCTTGTTTGAAGATTCATTGATCAGAAGACTCTGATATTCATTGAGGGTAGGATTCATATCATAGGCTGGTGATAGAGTCCAGCCCTTTGGTGTGAGTAGAAAGCCATGATTTCTGAAGTGGTCATCAGAATTTCCAATGCAGATGTTGAAGACAACCCTTCGGTAGAGTTCCAGAAGATTTTTCTCTACGTCGCAGCAACCTTGGAGTATGAAATCAACAATATCGAGATAACCATAACCACCTTGTGCATTATCTCCATCCTTCAATCCTAGCAGAGACATGGATGACGCAAAATGGATTCTCTTAGCTTCTGCAGTTCGGTCAAAGCGTTTAGACAGGAGTGTGTGATATTTTCCCAATCCTCCCAACACCCTGGTTTGAGCTACCAGGATACCAGCCTTTTGAGCTAGCAGGTGAGAAAAGTGCTCCCAAAGTCCTGCGTCATAGTCATCTTTTCGAGAAGGAAACTTCGCGATGCATAGATTACCTTTTTCATCCAATACGCCTGCTTTAGGTCTTGCGCCACCCAATGAAGTACCAGGTTGGATGAGCTGCGCTATCCATTTTTTTTCAGGCAAAACA
>ENA-USTZ01000328-USTZ01000328.1-human-gut-metagenome-genome-assembly--contig:-NODE-328-length-23313-cov-3.981752_pt1 | contig 23313 bp, 20 predicted proteins | sample MGYA00250049_ERZ773375 | MGnify/ENA primary metagenome ERZ773375 (study PRJEB29103, sample SAMN06111956) | human gut metagenome | biome: human gut; feature: ankylosing spondylitis patient; material...
AGCATGCTCATCTACGTGCTGATGGCGGTTTTCTCCGCTTTTGCTTTAGCGACCAACAACCGCATGTGCTCGATTTTTGCTGCTGCGATGGCTCCGACGGGCGCTTTTATGTGTTTCCTCGCGCTTTTCTCGGGTGCTGTCTGGGGGCGTCCGACCTGGGGCGCCTATTGGGTTTGGGATGCACGACTGACGAGCGAACTGATCCTGCTGTTCCTTTATCTCGGCTTTCTGGCGCTCCAGAGCTCTATTGCGGACATTAAACGAGCCGACAAGGCTTGCGCGCTTATTGCGCTGGTTGGCGTGGTGAATGTGCCCATCATTTATTTCTCGGTGCGTTGGTGGAACACGCTGCATCAGGGCGCGTCCATCACTTCGCGCGGCAGCTCCATTGCCACCATCATGCTGGTGACGCTCTTGTTGATGGTTGCGGCCTTTTGGATATACAGCCTGGCGGCAACGTTTGCCCGGACCCGTACCATCATTCTCGAGCGCGAACGTCGTGAAACTTGGGCGCAAGAGGCGGCCATCAAGGGTGAAATCTAATTCGAGCAACAGACTCAAGGAATACGAAAATGGATTGGTCTTCTTTCTCACATTTTCTGCACATGGATGGTCACGGAGCTTATGTCTGGGCGGCCTACGGCATGTGCGTACTTTTGCTCGTGATCGAACTTTTCGGATTGCGCAGTCGTCGAGCTAAGGCCGCGCAGCGTCTGACGCGTGAGGCTCGTGCTTTGCGCAGTACGCGTGAAATCTGATCTTTTAATGACTATTGATAAACAGCGCCTGTCAATCGCACAAGACTGGTCGCTTTAGGAGGGAACGGATATGGCTAATGCCGCAACCAAACGACTCGCACTGATCGGCGGTGCCGTTGCCGTGGTCGGCGTCGGCGTCTACCTGATGCTCTCGGCATTTAACGACAACCTGGTGTTCTTTTATTCGCCTATGCAGGTCGCCGCCAAAGAGGCGCCGCAGGGGCGTACGTTCCGCATGGGCGGAATGGTCGAAGAAGGCTCCGTTAAGCGCCTGCCCGACGGCGTGACCGTGACTTTCGGGATCACTGATACGGCTGCTGTGATCCCGACGGAATACAAGGGTATTCTTCCTGACCTCTTTAAGGAGGGTAAGGGTGTTGTCGCTCAGGGAAAACTTGATGATCGCGGTGTGTTCGTGGCAAGCGAAGTGCTTGCCAAGCATGATGAAAACTACATGCCGCCCGAAGCGCAGGAAGCCGTGGATAAAGCTCATGCCGCCATGAAGACTTTCGACGAGAAGGGCAGTAAGGAAGCGGCGTCTCAGGCTGCGAAAAAGTAAAAGGTCGGTCCGTCCGAACCCAAGGATTTTGGCGTCTCGAGTTTGCTGTCGGCGGACTTGAGACGTCTACAACATATCAAACTTGATTTTTCAACCTTAAGGGAGATAGCTCCGTGATTGCTGAAATCGGCCACTTTGCGCTGATACTTGCGCTGGTGCTCTCGGTCGTGCAGTGCGTGCTGCCGCTTGTAGGTGCCGCGCGCGGCATCGGCTCGTGGATGGCGCTTGCGCGTACCGCAGCCTATGCCAATGCGCTTTTTCTGACAATTTCCTTCGGCACTTTGGCGTATTCGTTCTATATCAGTGACTTTACGCTTCTGAACGTGGCGAGCAACTCGAACTCGCTGCTGCCGTGGTTTTACAAGGTTGCCGCCTCTTGGGGCAGCCATGAAGGTTCTATTTTGTTTTGGGCCTTGATGCTGACCTGGTGGGGATTCTTCGTTGCCTTGACGAGCCGCAAGCTGCCGCAGGAAACCGTGGCCCGCGTGCTCGGCGTCATGGGGTTCATCACGGCGGGTTTCGTGGCATTCATGCTTTTTACCTCGAACCCGTTCCTGCGTCTGTTCCCGGCAGCTCCCGAAGGTGCCGACCTCAATCCCTTGCTGCAGGACCCGGGCATGGTCTTTCACCCGCCGTTGCTCTACATGGGCTACGTGGGCTTTACCGTTCCCTTTGCCTTTGCCATTGCAGCGCTGATCGCCGGTCGACTTGACGCCGTTTGGGCTCGCTGGATGCGTCCTTGGACGACGATGGCGTGGATTCTGCTTACATTGGGTATCTCGCTCGGTTCCTACTGGTCCTACTACGAATTGGGCTGGGGCGGATGGTGGTTCTGGGATCCGGTCGAAAATTCGTCCTTCATGCCTTGGCTTACCGGTACGGCTTTGCTTCACAGTCTGGCCGTGACGGAAAAACGCGGCTGCTTCAAGATTTGGACGGTGCTGCTTGCGATCATCACGTTCAGCCTGTCACTTTTGGGTACGTTCTTGGTTCGCTCGGGTATTCTCACGTCCGTGCACGCCTTTGCGACCGACCCCGAACGCGGTATCTTCATTCTGGCGTTCCTGATCGTTGTGATCGGTCTGTCGTTCCTGCTTTTTGCCTGGCGCGCTCCGACGGTGGGCCTCGGCGGCAACTTCTCCATGGTGAGCCGCGAGTCGCTTCTTCTCGTCAACAATGTTCTGCTCGTTGTGGCGATGGGCGCTGTCTTGCTCGGTACGCTCTATCCGCTCTTCTTGGATGCGCTCAATGCCGGCAAGATTTCCGTTGGTCCTCCTTACTTTGACGCCGTGTTCGGTCCCTTGATGCTGCCGATGCTCTTCCTGCTCGGTGTGGCGCCCTTTGCCCGTTGGAAGGAGGCTGATCTCACGCAGCTCACCAAGCGGCTGTGGATCATCCTTCTGGTGGCTGTGGCCATTGGCGTTGCCGTGCCGCTTCTGATGGGCCGCTGGAGTACTTGGGTCTTCGTGGGCATTACGCTGGCCGCCTGGGTTGCCGTGAGCGCCGTGGACAACATCCGCGAACGCGGCCGCAACATGAAGGTAGGCTTTTTCAAGAAGTTGGCGAATCACCCGCGTGCCTTCTGGGGTATGCATCTTGCCCATCTCGGTGTGGCGATGTTCGTCGTGGGCGTGGCATTGGTCAAGGGATATCCGGCCGAACGCGACGTGCGCATGTTGCCGGGCGAACATGTGACGGTCTCCGGCTACACCTTCACTTTCCATGGTACCGAGGAAGTGCGCGGTCCGAACTACACGGCCACCCGCGGTGACTTCATTGTCACCAAGGATGGCAAGGAAGTGGCTCGACTGCATCCCGAAAAGCGCAACTATTACAGCTCGCGCTCCATGCCGATGACAGAAGCAGCCATCAAGCACTCGATTGACGGCGACATTTATGTGAGCTTGGGTGAGCCGGTAGGTGAGGGAGCATGGATTGTGCGCGCTTACCGAAAGCCTTTCGTGACCTGGATTTGGTGGGGCACGATCTTGATGTCTCTGGGCGGCTTTATTGCCATCCTTGACCGTCGTTACCGTACTTCCCGTAAGAAGACCAACCGCGCGGCACAAGTCGCGGCTGTGGGAGACTGATCATGTTGCGATTGAAGTATCTCATTCCGCTTTTGATTTTCCTTCTCGTTTGCGTGTTTCTGTTCGTGGGCTTGTATCTTGATCCCCGCAAGGTTCCCTCGGCTTTGATCGATAAGCCCGCGCCTGAGTTCTCGCTTCCGACGATGAGCGGCGAGACCGTCACCAAGAAGGATCTTCTCGGCAAGGTCTATCTGCTCAACGTTTGGGCTTCCTGGTGCGAAGCCTGCCGCTACGAGCATCCGTATTTCATTCAGCTCAAGAATGAAGGCGTCAAGACCATGATGGTCGGATACAACTATCGCGACAAAACTGCTTTTGCCACTCGCTGGCTACAGGTTTTAGGTAACCCCTACGATGTCGTGCTTGTTGACGCCAGCGGCAAGGCTGCCATTGACTTCGGCGTGTATGGCGCTCCGGAAACCTTCGTGATCGACAAGAAGGGCGTGATCCGCTACAAGGTGATCGGCCCGATGACAGAAGAAGTCTGGAAGAAGGATGTCAAGCCCATTGTTGATATGCTCGAGAAGCAGTAAATAAGGAGAGTACGACATGACATTCAAGAAACTGTGTCTTACGACCGCCTGCGCAGCGTTGATTTCATTTGCGGGCGTTGCGACTGCTCAGTCGGCTCCTTCTATTGCTCAGGCCGTCGAAAACTCCAAGGAAGCCGTTCCGACGGCGTTTGACCCTGTGGCGCACAAACGTGTACTGGGGATTTCCGAGCAGCTGCGCTGCCTGGTGTGTCAGAACCAGTCGATTGCCGACTCTAACGCCGAATTGGCAGTTGACCTTCGCAATCAGGTGATCGAACAGATCAATGCCGGTCGCACTGACGAAGAAATCATCAAGTACATGGTTGATCGCTATGGCGACTTTGTGCTTTATAACCCGCCTTTTAAAGCGAGCACGGTGATTTTATGGGTGGGCCCTGCCGTACTTTTCTTTGGTGCCGTGATCGCCTTTTACATCAACCTGCGCCGCCGCAAGAGTCAGGTCGCTAAGACGGAGCGTGCATTAACGCCCGATGAGAAGCGTCGGGCTGAAGCACTGCTGCGCGGTGACAAATAACGAGCGGAGAGGAACAAGTGCTTTCTATATTTATCGCTATTGCCATTGCGCTCGTTGTCGTGGCGCTTGCGCTTATTGTTTGGCCGCTCGTCAAGAAAGATCATGACGACGGTTTGTCTCGCCGCAAGGCTGACAATCTGGCCATTTTGCGCCAGCAGTATGAAGAGCTTGAAGCTGACCATAAGGCCGGTCGCGTGAGCGACGACGAATACGAAGAGACGCGCGGGGAAATCGAAACCCGTGTGCTTGAAGAGTCCAAGGATCCGGAAGATGCGGTGCCGCTTAAGCAGGGTAAGCAAGGTATTTACGCTGCTTTTGCTCTCGTGGTGATCATTCCAGTGGTTTCCTTTTTACTTTATCTGCAAATCGGTTCACCGATTGCGATGGACCCCGACTTCACGCGTCAGCAGGAGCAGATGCAGAAGATGTCAGGTCAGCACAGCGATGCTGAACTTGCCGAACAGGTGAAGTTCCTCGAAGAGCGACTGAAAGAACATCCCGATAACGCCGACGGTTGGATGATGCTTGCTCGTACGAGCGCGGCGGTCAAGGATTGGGCCAAGAGCTCTCAGGCCTTTGAACAGGTCAATCGCCTTGTTCCTGATAACGCCGACGTGCTGGCCGATTGGGCCGACGTGATGGCAGCCGCTCAGCAAGGTGACCTTGAAGGCCGTCCGAAGGAACTCATCGAAAAGGCGCTTGCCGTCGATCCGCAACACTGGAAAGCGCTTGCTCTGATGGGAACACTTTGCTTTAACAAGGGCGACTATGAAGGTGCCGTGAAGTATTGGAGCCGTATGCTTGCCGGTGTTGAACAGGGCAGCGAAGAATGGCGCCAGATCATGGAGAACATCGAACAGGCCCGTCGTGCCGGCGGTCTGCCGCCCGATCCCTCGATCGGTTCGATTGAGCCGCAGGCTGAAGCTTCTGCTACCGCGCAACCTGCAGCTTCCAATGCTGTGATCACCGGCGAAGTTGACGTTTCGCCTGAAATGAAGAGCAAAATCCGTCCCGACGACACAGTGTTCGTATACGCTCGTCCGATCGAAGGCAGCAAGATGCCGGTGGCGTTTGCAAGCTACAAGGGGAAGGATTTGCCCATTAAGTTCCGGTTGGACGCTCAAAGCCAGATGGGCATGGGCATGAAGACTCTGGCAGATGTCAAGGAAGCCTATGTTGAAGCTCGTGTGTCGCGCTCCGGTAACTTCATGCCGGCTTCCGGTGACCTCGAAGGCGCTGCCGACGGCAAGGTTGCTGTGGGCACCCAGGGCGTTCGTGTGGTGATCAACAGAACTGTACAGTAAAGATTGGTTGACAATTTCCACTGAACATTGCCGTTGATCGGCACCAACAACCGCCGCTGATGCGTGAAATTTCTCGTGTCGCGGCGGTTTCTTTGTGTAACGTACTTGTCACAAGTCCGACGCACGAATCTCAACAACTTCTGCCTTTGGCGGTAGCAGTTTGAAACGTTTCTGAACGTCTGTTGGCAGGACTTTTTGCCATGATTGCAATCATCGAACGCGGGTTATGACTCCGCGGTTCTTGTAAAACAACAAAAAGGATGAGCCATCATGCGAGCTAAATCTTTCCTTGTCGTTTCTGTTTGCGTAGCACTTTTCGCAGCCGCGGGTGCTCAGACTGCTTTTGCTAAAACGCCTCGCCCGAACGGAACGACGGTGACCCTTCCCGTCACGGCCAGCATTGAAGTCGCCAATGACCAGGCTGTGATTGAACTCTATGTGCTCGAACAGAGTAAGGACATTGCGCAGGCTACGAACAAAGCGATCGAACGCGCTGCCGAAGGTCTCAAGCAGCTCAAGACTTTGTATCCGCAGGCCGAATTGAAGAACCAAACGCTCACCTCGACTCCGCGCTACAGCAAGGCCAAGGAAGGCGAAGCGCCTGAAATCGTCGGATGGGAAGTCCGTCAGTCTGTGTCAGCCAAACTCAAGAATGTCGAACAGGCTGCTCCGTTCGTGCAGAGCGCTCAGAAATACTTTGCTTTCCGTTCCGTGGGTTTCCAGTTGAGTCCCGAATCTCGTGCGGCTGTGCAGGACCAGTTGGTGCGTGATGCCGTTAAAAACCTGAAGGCTCAGGCGAAAGTGATTGCCGAAGCCATGGTCGGACAAAACGCACGAGTGACTTACGAGACAGTCGACTTCCATAACTCGGCCTACGATCGTCCGGTCACGTACCGCATGAACGCCGACATGGTGATGGCCAAGGCAATGGCTGCCGAGGCTGCGCCCGCGCTTCCTGTTTTTGAGCCTGGCATGACGACGCTCAGCCGCAATCTGACAGCCAAAGTGCGCATCAATCCGCAGGCTAAAGCTAAGGTTAAGGCAAAGCCCAACGACCAGGACGCCGACAAGCCGCGAATTATGCTACCGATCGCAAATCCGTAGAGCTAAAAAAACGAGAAGGCTGGCCGTCTGCCTTCTCGCTTCAGTGCACACCGTGCCCGTACTTCGACAGTACGGGCTTTTCCTTGATCAGAACAGGCGTTTGACAGCTTCCATTGCAGCCAGATGAGCCGTGTCGGCGGCAATCATGAACGGAGCAAGGGCTTCCGAGTTGCCCGATGAGATGACACCGGCAGAAGTAATGTAGTCGGTGACCCATTCGCGAGGAATGATGTCGGCGAGGGGGCGGCGAGACACGGGAACGGCTCCCAGGCTCGGATCTTGTCCTGAAAATTCCTCGAACGGGGCCTCCTGAGCGGTTGCGTAGTTTGCATCGAACACATAGCGGTAGGCAACAATGTGCACGGGGATGCCGAGTTGTTTGGCAAGGGCTGCTGGTGCGGTGGCACCTGCCGGAGTGATCACGTCGCCGTTTGCGCAAATACGCGCGCCGATCACGTAGAGGGCTTGAGCGTTTTCGCGCAGCATAAGATGAGGTAACCCAGCATCCGTCACAAGGTCGGCAGGGCAGCCCGCGGCCAGTAGTTCTTTAACCGTGTAGTAAGTTTCGGTGAGAGGCGAAGCAACCGGGCAGAAGACTCGAGGAACAGTCTTGCCGTTGTGTTTGCGATCAATCAGTACCGGAACCAGAGTACCGCGAGATACGGAGTGTTGGGAACCAAAGCCGCCTACGGCGGCGATGACTCCGTTTTGCGGCAAGGTGCTTTCGATATACGGCCTCATTTGCGACTCAATGCTGTCGATCGAATTGCAAATGATGGAATGCAGGCATTTCAGGGCCTTGCAGCAGTCCTGAGGTGTTGCGTCGTCGTTGATGAGATCGGAGACAAGTCGCGAGATCGCATTGACTGTTCGGCTCAGCGGAAAACTGTAGGGGCGAGCAGCTTTAAGAGCCAAAACAGCCTCTTGAAGCGTGTAGTAGAAAGAGGCAGAAGTCGAATTGTTAGCGTGCACCTGAGCCTGCAGACAGACACCGGCAGCCGAAATGCCGGGAATTAGTCCGGGGCCGGTAACGATGTAATCTCGCAATGCCTGAGCCAGAGGGTTGATGGACTCGAAACGCACATACTCTTCAGTTTCAAAGTTGCGGCTGTTGCGAATTTGTAAGCCGGATTCCGTCAGGAGATAGCTTTGGGACATAGACGCGACCATTTGGTTACTCGGCAAAAATAGCGAATCTAATTCTAGAATCGAGCAGATCGAAGAGGACTGATCTTGACAGGTTTTTTGTCCATGTTTGATACGCGAATCGGACAAAAAACGGTGTTCTTCCGAAGAAGAGCACCGCGTCAAACAGCAATTGTGCCTGAAACAAAAGCGTCGGCAAGCCAGACTATATTGACTTTGTGAACGAGTGGTGTGGGCTCGCAGACAACAAAACGTCTCAGATGTCGAAAATTTTCTCGAGAGCGTTTCGGTCGGTTGCCAAATTCGGTTTCTCCGAAAGCGCGATCATGAGTTTCAGTCGGGCTTTGGCGGCTGAAATCTCTCCGCCCATTGCTAGTCCCGCGCGCCTCGTATCAGTGACACTACCGGGATAACCGTAGACATCGAGCACGCGCCCGCCCGGTGTCCGGGTGGTGAGTACGACGGCAACCCCTGCTTTGACAGCGTTTTCGATTCCCGGAACCATTCCCGGCGGTACGTTGCCGCGACCAAATCCTTCGATTACGATGCCTTGACACCCTTGCGAAACGGCGAAGTCAATGTAGTCGCGAGTTGAGCCGGTCATGCACTTGATGAGATCCACGCGGGCGGTGAGAGTCTTGGGAGCAAAGCGAACGACATTGAGAGGTTTGCGGCGAATCACGACACGATCGCTGTCGACGTATCCGATCGGCCCCCACCAGGGGGATTGGAAAGTGGCAGGATTAGCCGAGTGGGTTTTAGTGACTTCGGCTGGCGCGTGCAGCGTTTCGTTGAGACACACCATAACCCCCAAGCCAACGGCTTGGGAGCTTGCAGCGGTCCTGACGGCGCTCAGAATATTCATGGGACCGTCGGGACTGGTGTCGCCGGCGCCGCGCATGGCAGCGGTTGTGACGATGGGCTTGGGACCGTTGTGAAGCAGGTCCAGAAAGTAACTGGTTTCTTCCAGCGTATCGGTTCCGTGCGTAACGATGGCACCGGCAACATCATCGCGAGCCAGGACTTCTTCAAGTTTGATGTGCAAGTCCCACATGTTCTGTGGGGTCATGGCCGGAGAAGCGATGTTGGAAAATTGAATGAACTCCAACGGAGCAACATTTGCGAGCTCCGGAACGGCGGCGGCCAAATCTTCACCCGTACAGGCCGGCACAAGTCCGTCTTTTTCAGGATCGTATTTCATGGCAATGGTGCCGCCCGTTGCAACAACGACTACTTTCTTGTCAATCATCAAAAAACCTTTGCTGAAGTTGTAACTCTATGGCGCCTAAAATGCGCAATCTGTAACTTTACAGCACAGGCCGTAAAGCCCCTGACGTAAATCAGGAAAGGACGTAAAAGGCGATAGGCTGAATGTGCTTTTTCTTGCGCTTCGGTCTCGGTTTGTCGTTGAGCGGAAAAAACAGTTGTCAAGGTTGATAATTTCTTTTCCAATCAATATAATGGCGCGTTCGACGTGCGTGTTGACGGCGGCATCTCTGTTGTCAGTGCGCTTATGTCGCTGAATTTAAAGTATTTGTACGCCTCATTTCGATGCAAGATGTGGCCTACGGATGCTTCAAACACTAAAAGTTAACTTTTAACCCACGTGGGGTATTAAGAAAATGGCTGTTCAGCAAAATAAGAAATCTACCAGCAAGCGCGGCAATCACCGCGCTCACGACTTCCTCACCAACCCGGCAACCGCCGTTGAACCCGGTACCGGTGAAGTGCACCGCCGTCACCACATCAGCCCGAACGGTTTCTACCGCGGCAAGAAGGTTGTGACGACCAAGCAGGACGCTGCTGAAGAATAATCTCGGTTCCCGGTCAATTCTGACGACTGGAACGCGAGGCACAGGCTCAGGGGAGATCGGCAACGGGTGAAACACCGCGCCTAACCCCATGTCTCGGTCAATGTCGGAGGCATCCGGCAGCCCGGCAAAGCCGCCCCGGCCTTGAGAGTCGCTGCAGCACTTGAAAGGCGCCGCCGCTTCAAAGCTCGGTCGACAGAAAAAACTGAAACCAAGTGAAAAAGGAGATCGTCTGTACGGACGAATCTCCTTTTTTGATGCCTGCCGTTTGCTAATATCGCTTCGCTAATGCTTTTTGACGACCGGCGGCCTAAACCTGAAACAGCAGTGAGGCGAATCGGTTCGTCGTGTTTTTTTAGATGGAACGAATGACAGACTGCACCAACCGCATCTACACCCGAGTGCTGACTACCGGTTCTAAGTTAGCTGATCGTGTCGTCACCAACGACGATCTCGCTAGAGCACTCGCCGAACGGGGCATCGAGACGAGCGACGAATGGATTCGCACGCGCACAGGCATCGGTTGTCGTCATATTGCTTCTGAGGGGCAGACGACGCTTTCGCTGGCCGTGGATGCGACCCGCGACGCTCTGACGCGCGGCAATATCGATCCTCAGACAATCGACCTCATCATCGTGGCGACGACCACTCCCGACGGCTTATTTCCCTCGATGGCCTGCCGACTGCAAAATGCCTTGGGCATCAAGGGTTGTGCGGCTTTTGACGTTCAGGCGGTATGTGCCGGTTTTGTCTACGCCATGAGTGTGGCAGACGGTCTGATTCGCACCGGTGGTTACAAGCGAGCCCTTGTTGTGGGCGCAGAAGTGCTGAGCCGACTGCTTGACTGGAACGACAGAACGACTTGTGTTCTTTTCGGCGACGGCGCAGGCGCTGTTGTGATCGAAGCCTGTGAGCGGGAAGGCATTCTTGCACACCGTATGCATGCCGATGGCTCTTTTGGCGTGGATACGCTTGCGTGTGACGCTCGCATCGAAAACGGAAAGATTGCCGGCGATCCCTTTATCCAGATGAACGGACGGCAGGTCTTTAAGCTGGCCGTGAGTTCTCTGTCCGAGAGCTTTGTGGAGGTCTGCGGCATGGCCGGTATCGCTCCGAGCGAGGTTGACGTTTGGGTGCCGCATCAGGCCAACATCCGCATCATCGAGATGATTGCTGACAAGCTCGGTATTCCTAAGGAAAAGACTGTGGAAACGGTGCAGATGCACGGCAATACCTCGGCAGCAAGCGTTCCGCTGGCGCTCGATTGGGCCGTTAAGAACGGAAGAATTCATGAAGGCGATACCGTAATGCTGCAAGGCGTCGGTGCCGGCATGACTTGGGGCAGCGTGCTCCTGAAGTGGTAAAGGACAGAAATACCGGAGAACGAAATTGAAATTAGCGTTTGTATTCCCCGGACAGGGATCGCAGAAGGTCGGCATGGCCGATTGGGCCAAGGAGTCGGATGCGGCAGCGGCTGTGATGCAGGCAGCAGATCGCGCGCTCGGTGAACAGCTCAGTGAACTGATTGCCAACGGTCCCGATACGGAATTGAATTTGACAGTCAACACGCAGCCCGCTCTGTTGGCAACGAGTTACGCTGTTTTTGCGGCATGGAAAGAAGCGGGCGGTCCTACACCCGAAGTGATGGCCGGTCACAGTCTCGGCGAATACACGGCTCTGACGGCCGCAGGCGTCTTCTCGATCGAAGATGCTGTGCGTCTTGTGCGTTTCCGTGCGAGCGCTATGCAGTCGGCGGTGCCTGTTGGTGTGGGCGGCATGGCTGCCATTTTGGGCCTCAGCGACGAAGTGGTGATTGATCTTTGTGCCAATGCCGCTCAGGGTGAAGCGGTTGAAGCGGTGAACTTCAACTGCCCTGGACAGGTTGTGATTGCCGGTCACAAGGCGGCTGTTGAGCGTGCTTGCGCTCTGGCTCTTGAAGCCGGTGCCAAACGTGCTGTTGTGCTTGCCGTTTCGGCGCCGTTTCACAGCACGCTGTTGCAGCCAGCGGCTGACCGTCTGGCCGAGGAGCTGGCACGCACACCGATGCAAGAACCGACGGTTGACGTTGTGGCAAACGTCGACGTTGTTTGCCACAAGTCGATCGACGAAATCCGTGCCGCATTGGCCAAGCAGGCCGCCAGCGCCGTGCTCTGGACCGGCTGTGTGAAGAAAATGCAGGAAATGGGTGTAACCCATATCGTCGAATGTGGACCGGGCCGCGTGCTTGCCGGTCTGGTTCGCCGCATTGCTCCCGAAATCACAGTTGCCAACGTGAGTGACCTGGCTAGTGTCAAAAACGTGATTGCTCAACTCAACGCATAAATCGAGAAGAAGGAAAGAATATGCAGAACTTTTTTACCGCTGAAAGCTTTGCCGGACGCGTTGCGCTTGTGACGGGTGCAACCCGCGGCATCGGTCGCGCCGTGGCGCTGGCTTTAGCCGACTGCGGCGCCAAGGTGATCGGTACGGCGACGTCCGAAACTGGTGCGGCACAGATCAGCGAAGCGCTGGGCGTCAAGGGCCGCGGCATCGTCCTGAACGTGACAGACGCAGAGGCGAGCAAGGCGGCTGTGGAAGCGATCGTTGCCGAATTTGGTCGCATTGACATTCTTGTCAACAACGCCGGCATAACCCGCGACATGCTTGCGATGCGTTTGTCCGACGAAGCTTGGGACGCCGTGATTGAGACCAATTTGACGGCCGTGTTCCGTCTTACCCGTGCCGTGTTGCGCCCGATGATGAAGCAGCGCTTCGGTCGCATCATTAACATGAGTTCCGTGGTTGGGGCGATGGGCAACGCAGGCCAGGCTAATTATGCGGCTGCCAAGGCGGGCATGATCGGCATGAGCAAGTCAGTGGCCCGTGAAGTTGCTTCCCGTGGCGTGACCGTCAACTGCGTGGCCCCTGGTTTTATTGAAACGGATATGACCGCCGCGTTGCCCGAAGACGTTAAAACGCATCTCATGGCACAAATTCCGGCGGCACGCCTCGGCAAAACGGATGATATTGCAGCTGCCGTGCTCTATTTGGCTTCTGAGCCCGCCGGCTACGTCACCGGGACCGTTTTGCACGTCAACGGCGGCATGTTCATGGGATGATGTAATTAGGCCTCAAGCCTGATAAAATCCCCCGATTAGAAAATTTTCTTCGGCAAACGGATGACCGTTTGCTCAACACAGACTAATTCCGCGGAGTAGGAAATGGAAGATTTGGAACAGAAAGTCAAGCAGATCATCGCTGAACAGCTTGGCAAGAACGAAGCCGACATCAAGAATGAAGCTTCCTTCATCGAAGACCTCGGCGCCGACAGCCTTGACACGGTTGAACTCGTGATGGCTCTTGAAGATGCTTTCAAGATCGAAATCCCGGATGAACAGCAGGAAAACCTGCGCACCGTTCAGCAGGCTATCGACTTCATTCAGGCCAACGTTAAGGCCTAATGCCTCTTGAGGCGCTGTCCGAGAGAGGGTAAGTGACCTTGTCGTCGGGCGGCATGAAGCAAAAGGGGGCGGTAGCCCCCTTTTTTTAGCGGATTTATATTGCACAGAACAACAGGAAGGAAAATAAAAAGATGCGCCGTGTGGTTGTGACCGGTTTGGGCATGGTATCGCCGCTGGGACTCGATGTGGAATCGAGCTGGAAAGCGTTGTTGGCTGGCGAATGCGGCATCGGACCCATTACTGAATTTGACGCCTCCGAATTCGGCTGCCGTATTGCCGGTGAGGTCAAGAATTTTGATCCCGCTACCGGCGGTTTGCAGGCTAAGGAAGCTCGTCGTTACGACCGTTATGTGCAATTTGCCGCTGCCGCCGCTACCGAAGCTCTCAAGGATGCCGGTCTTGATTTCGTCGGTAACAATGAAGCGGGCGATCGCGCCGGTTGCATCATTGGCTCCGGCATCGGTGGTCTGGAAACGATTTGCGTCAACCATAAGGCGATGCTCGAACGCGGCCCGCGTCGTATTTCCCCCTTCATGATCCCTGGTTGCATCATCAATATGGCTTCGGGGCTGGTGGGAATCATGAAGAACCTTCGCGGTCCGAATCTCGCTACAGTGACGGCTTGCGCCACCGGTTTGCATGCTATTGGTGAAGCTGCTTGGATTATTCGCCGTGGAGACGCCGACGTAATGCTGGCGGGCGGCACCGAAGGCACGGTTTGCGAGGTCGGTATCGGTGGCTTTGACAGCATGCATGCCTTGTCCCGTCGCAACGACGATCCGGCTCACGCTTCTCGTCCGTTTGACGTGGATCGCGATGGTTTTGTGATGGGCGAAGGCTGTGGCCTGCTCGTTCTCGAAGACTATGATCACGCTGTGGCTCGCGGCGCGAAGATCTACTGCGAACTCGCCGGCTATGGTTTGTCGGGCGATGCCTATCACATCACGACGCCGGCCACTGACGGTCCTGTTCGTTCCATGAAGATGGCTCTGAATCACGCCGGTCTAAAGCCTGAGGATATCGACTACCTCAATGCGCACGGTACGTCGACTTCTGTGGGCGATATCAACGAATCCCGCGCTGTGCGCGAACTCTTCGGTGAACACACCGACAAGCTCGTGGTTAGCTCCACCAAGGGTGCGACGGGCCACTTGCTCGGCGGTGCCGGCGGTATCGAAAGTGTCTTTACTGTGCTCGCCATTCGTGATCAGGTGGCTCCTCCGACGATCAATATCGTCAATCAGGATCCGGAATGTTGCATCAATGTTTGCAAGGACAAGCCGCAGCAGATGGAAATCCGCGCTGCCGTCAAGAACAATTTCGGCTTCGGCGGTACCAACGCCACGCTGGTGTTTAAGCGTGTCTAACGTTACCACGGAGTTGTAAGGCACAGAGAAGAACGGTCCTCAACGGGCCGTTTTTCGTATTTGCACGTACGAAAATGCCCGGAGCGATTCGCTGCGGAACTCCCCGGGCTTTCGGTCTTTCCTGGAAACGAACAGGCGACTCGTCACTGACGCCCGTTCGAAAATACGTTAGCTGATTGTCCGTCAAAAAGCTATTGCGCAGATGTATTGTCTGTTGCAGACTGTTCGGCTTTAGCCTCAGCTTCTTCTTCGGCCTTTTCACGAGCAATGCGTGCGGCTTCGGCACGAGCGGCATCTGCTTCGGGCGAATTGTCGATGAACGTATTTTCCGGTCCTTTCATGATGCCGACACAACGGAACACCACAATGGCCTTAACGCCTTCGCCCTTGGGATTCTTGCCGGAAACACCGTCAAGGAGCTGAGCTCCCTGACCGTTTCTCATGCAGAAGTCTTGAGCACGCTGATATAGGAATTCGCGCAGCTGCAGTTGCTGATTGATATTCGGACGTGTGCCGGAAATACGGTAAAGGTTGTAGTCGATTTTTTCGACGTCCGAATAGTTGGCGCTTTTTTCGATCGCCTCTATCATGCCGCTGCATCCGGTCAAAAGGCTCGTGCTGAGAGCAAGAATTGCTGCACCCGTCAAAATCTTTCGCATGTTTGTCCTTTCAAGAGAATTTTTATTGCTTTCGAGAAGCGACTGCAACTTCCACGTATGTTATCAGCGCCGGGATCGTCATTCCTTGGTACGCGATCAGGCCAGCTTGGGGATGAAAGCGTCCGGTTCTCACAAGAGACTTGTGGTGGCGAAGCGAAAGCTCCCGCTGTTCGTCGTTCTCGCAGATGTAGTAGGCCTGGTATCGTCCGTTGATGTCTACAACCAGAGGGCAGGTGACGTGATTTGTGTCGGCAAAGTGCGCAAAAGTGGTCCCGGGGTAGATATCGCACAACGCTAGGTATACCGCGTTTTCAAATAGGGCGAGACGCAACGTATCGGGGCAACAGTTCATTTGTCCCGAAAGCCACAGACAGAGGCCCGGATGTCGCCAGTAGACCTTGGGGCGATCCAGTGTGCGGCGCTGCGGCTTCAGATTGACGGCAGGCACGATGTCAAGCAACGCAAACTTTTCCAAAAGTTTGACCCATTCCAGAATCGTGACGCTTGGAATCTGCGCAAGCCTCCCGATTTCGCTCCAGTTGGCGGCCGAGGCTGTGGTACGCGCAAGCAGTCGGGCAACCGAATAAAAGGCGTCAAGCTTGCGCAGACCGCTGCGCATGGCCGGAAGAGACGCCTCGTGTTTCCACAATTGCGTCCAATGCAAAGCACCCCGGACTCCCAAAGAAGGCGCTAAACACGCACTGAAAGCTTCCGATTCGTTAGCAAACCCTGCGTTCGGTTCAAAAGCGGCTGCAACGCCGTTGACCATCTTCGTGGTAAAAAGGCGCGGTTCTGGTGTTGCATTGATGTCGAGCACTACGCCGAGGTTATCGGCCGATTCAAGGAAGAACCGAAGTGCTGCTTTGGAGAAGCGACCGGCCAGCACGAGATCTGTGAGCGGATGATGGGATAGGAACTGAAGTGCACTCAGCGTCACACTGTCGAAGGCGTGTGCGTTGATGATCGTTGTTCCGTTGCCGTAAAGCGCAAAAAACTCATCGGGAGAAGCTTGGTATAACAACCGGTTTCCGTCGTCGGTGATGTCGGCAACGGGGTTGTCCCTGAGCGCTTCGACCATTCGGTAATCGGTTCCGGTGGGCAACGCAAAAAGGCGCAAGCGCGATTTCAGTTCTGGCTTGTTGATCATCGGTTAAGAGACTGCTCGGCGTGAATTTTTCGAGCGGTGCGTTTCCATAGAACGAACGCTAACACACCGTAGGCGACGGTCAAAAGAAGTAGATGTGCGATCTGAACCGTAACGGCGTAAAGCGGTGCTCCGTTTTGCGAGACGGCAACGAGACCGTTGATGCCCGAGGTTGACGGCAATAGTAAACGCAGTACCAGAGCGGGTGGCGTCATGTCAAAGAGCGGATGCACGACACCCGAGAGAAAGAGTGCCGGAGCCGAAATGACAACAAAGAACTGTGCGCCGTAGGCGTTTGTGCCCATAGCAAACGTAAAGGCCAGACCGAAACTTACAACAGCGGCGCCAAAGATCGCAGCCATCAATAATGTGCCGCCGGGATTTTGCATGGAGGCAAAATCAAAGAGCACAAAGTCCGGTCCCAGAGCGTAGGCAAGCCACATGAGACTAAAGAGCCAGAAAGCGACGTAGAGGGCCGCAAAGCCGTGTACGTTGCGACAAACGGCGCGCAACACGGAAGGCGGATTTGCGCTCGCAAGCCATCCCCCCAAGCTCATGACGATGCTCACGAACATAACGGCTTGGATAATGATGGGCATGACGGCGGCAACGATGTAGCTTGCATAGCCGGAAAGCGGGTTATAGAGATTGACGTCGGTAAAGGCGACCGGGGCTGTTTGCAACTTTTTAAGGGTTTCGAGCGGTGCACCGGCTCGAACGAGGTTTAAAGCCATGCTAGCGGCCGTTGTTTCTCCGACAACACCCATGAGGCCGGCCATCACAGCGCGTGACTTTACGGGGAAGGCGCCGTTGGCGGTAAGTGCAACGGATGTATGCTTGCCGGCCAACAGGTTTTCCTCGAAATTCTCAGGGATCGTGATCACGGCCGCCACTTTTTCAGTTTTGTAGAGCGATTCGCCCTCGGCACGATCTGTTCCGATCGCAACGACATTGATCATAGCCACAGATTTGATGCGTTCGATCATTGCGCGGCTAGCCGCGCTGCGGTCGAGATCCACCACAGCCGTTTGGATGCTGGTGACGTTTTGTGCTGCGTAAGGCCACGCGTAAAAGAGCAGGTAAAAGGCTACGGCGATCAGGAAAATTACGAAGGTGTCTTTTGTAAAAGCTCCGCGGGCCAGAACCGTGCGAACCGTCTCCCAAAAACCGACGGGTTCTGGGAGGTCGATCACTGGCTGAGCTTCACGCTCTTTTTGCGCCCATTTACGCATTCTCCGGGGCATCAGAGTCAGGCCGACAGCGGCTGGGATAATGACGAAGAGAGAGAGCATCGAGAGCAGATAGATCGTGTGCGAAAGCTCGCTTCCGAGCACCCACTGCGAGGAATGAAGTCTCAGGTACCATGTCAACGGAAGGAACTGAGCGAGTAGTTGCGCAGCTGCGTCCATTGAATCCAGAGGAAAGGAAAAGCCCGTGAAGGGGAAGATGGGGGCGGTTGTGCCAATCGCAACCGACATGGCAATAATCCATGACGGCGAAAGGCTCGTGTAGAGCATGGCAAGCGCCGGCATGCTCGCGAAAAAGAGCACGATCCCCAGCGCCCAGGCGGCGAGATTGCCTTGCACGCCCCAGCCCTCCCAGCCGGTGAACCAGGCTAGATAGGCCAGCCCCATGAGCGAGTAAAGGACCAACCAAAAGCTCATGCGGCCAAGCAAAAAACCCGTGAGGTGAGAGTAAGTTTCAACGACTTGATGTACGGTCTTAAGGCGCCACTCTCGGGTGAGCGATCCCACGCAAGTCAGAATGGCTCCTAAGGCGAGCACGCCGGGCAGAATGGTGGTGAGCAGATACGCTTTGAAATTGAGTGCCGGGTTGCCTGCAATCAGAATGTCAGCGTCAAGCACGGCAAGACGTTCTTTGTTTCCGGCAATGCCGCCGCCTACGACGGAGGCGGCCTCAAGCATTTGTCCAATTTGAATTTGTGACAGTGCGAGCTTGAGGTCGGTTTCCACCGTGGTCGCGATGGCGTAGTAGCTTTTGTTGAGAAAGAGCTCAAGAGCCGAATCGGAACGGCTGCCGGACGTTTTTTCGCTCCAGTTGTGGCCGATGACAAAGAGAGCGTAAATGTTACCCGTGGCAAGATCGGCCGTTGCCGCCTGTGGATTTTCGTAATTGACGAAATCAACCGAGGCCACCGCATCCAGAGATCGGATCAAATCCCGGCTTTCTGCGGAGTTGTCGTAGTCGACAAGCCCGACGGGTATGTTGCGCATCAGCCCGGTAGCGAAGACGGCAACGACGGCCAGACACCAGAAAACGGGGACCACGATGCCGGTGAGCCACAAAAGCGGCGTATCAGATGTGGTGCGGGCTTCCTGCACAAAAGCGCGCTTAAAGTCGGAAAGAAACGACGACATAACCGAGGGAAACGTTAGGAGCCGCGGGCTGCGCGGTCAACAATCACGCTCATGCCGGGACGCAGATCGCGCATTGACTCAACCGGTCGGGCGCGTACTTCGAAGGTGCGCACGTCGTAACCCGTCGACTGACGGGTGGAACGCCAGGTCGCGTAGTCCGCTCGCGGATTGATCCAATAAACGGTAAAGGCAACGTTGTCTACTCCCAAGGCCGGCACCTTGGCCTTCAATTCGGCACCCACCTTAATCTCGGCAAGCTCATCTTCGCGGATGTTGAACACAACCCATTTGTCGGAGTGATCCAGCAGGGTGACGAGCGGGAAACCGGCCGGCGTTACTTCGCCCTCATGCAGCACCACACGCGTTACTTCTCCTTGTCGCGGAGCGCGGACTAAGCTTTCGGAAGCCAGACTCTGCACTTCGGCGACGCCCGAGGCGGCCTGACGCGCCAGGGCTTCTGCGGCTCGCTTTTCATCTTCGCGTGATCCCGTGAGCGCCATGTCATAAACGCTTTGTGCGGCGCGGGCCAACCCGCGGGCGGTGTCAAGGGCCGCTTTGGCTTCATCGAATTTTTGAGCCGACACAAGCCCTTCCTTGTATAGCGCATTGACACGAGAAAAAGTTTTCTCGGCAAGCTTCAGAGCACCTTGGGTGCTTTCATACATTGACTTGGCTTCCCGAATTTTTTCCTTGCGGGCGCCTTCTTCCACAAGACGAGCTTTGGCTTGCGCAGCTTGTTCTTGCGCCGTGACCTGGCCGAGCTTGGCGGAAATTTCCGGAATGCTGATCTTTACCATCACGGCGCCGGCTTCGACCGTGTCGCCTTCCTTGACGAGCACTTTTTCAATGCGGCCGGGAATTTTGGGCGCCACTTCAATGGTGCGGGCATCCACCTGTCCTTGAAGCGGGGTCGGAGCGGGAGTGGCAGCCTTCCATAGTCCGATGCCGATAAAGGCCAGAAGACCGGCACCGATCAGGGCAACGGCGATAGTTTTAACGGATACGTTTTTGGATTCGGTCATGGCGGAAAACTCAGTACTCGAAAATGTTTGTCTGACGCGTGACGGATTGTTCAAAGGCGTTCATGTCACCGCTTACGGCGTTAAGCATGGCCCATGCGACAACGAAGCGGTAGGCGGCGACGCGCCGGGCGATTTCTGCGGCCAGCAGTTTGGTGCGTGCGTCGTTGACTTCATCAGCCGTTGAGAGTCCCTCGGAAAAGCTCTTTTCACGCAACCTTAGGTTTTCCTTGGCAAGCGAAAGCGTCGAGTCGGTGAGTCGATAGGCTTCGCGGGCCTCGTTGCTCTTGAGGTACGCTGTCTGAACAGCTGTCTGAATGCGGTTTCTCGCTTCGTCGTGCGCGGCTTGCGCTTTTGTGACGAGCGAATTGGCCGCAGCAATTGACGCATTGCGATCTTTGTTGTCCCAGAGCGTGAACTTCAGACCTATGCCGGCGATCCAGTCAGGTTCGGGAATCGTCAGGTAGTGCTTGATCATGTTGTAGTTGGCAAAGGCGTAGACCTGGGGGTGCCAGGCGGCCTTGGCGGCCGTCACGCCCTGCTCAGCCTGGTGGCGCTGTGCTACCACGCTCTTTAAGACGGGGCTTGCGCCCAACGCTTTGTCCTGCCAGCTCTTTAGCGTGCCGATGTCTTCCGTGACAACGAAGAGGGGGTTTTTGAGTTCGCCCACACTTTCTTCGCGCAAAAGGCCGGCCAATTCGCTTTCGGCCACACGGCGGTTTGTCTGAGCGGTCAAAAGTTCTCGCTTGGCGGTGTCTCGATTGACTTCGACAGCCATGCGTTCGAGCTTGCTGATCGTGCCGGTCTTTTCAAAGCGAAGCGCTTTGCGCACCTCCAGCTCCTGCTGATGCAGCATTTCGTTTTGCAGTCGTTCAATGCTGCGCGCAAGCTGTACCGCAAAGTATTTCTGTGCGAGCTCGGTGTCAACGGTATCGCGCTGAGCCTGCGTGCGAGCCTGCGACTCGTAGACAGCCTCGTCGGCCGCACGAACTTTGGCATTGATCGCGCCGCCCATGTAAATCGGCAGCTGAGCGTTGATGGCTGCGCGAGGGCCACCGATGTCTTCTTCGTGGTAAAGATCAATAGGAGGCAGGGGAAGGCCGGGAATAAGTCCGCCGAGATTCACTGTTCCATAGTCGAGCGTTTTGCGTCCCCAAATCTGCTTAGAGTCAAGTTCGATCTTGGGGCCGTGCAAGCTGCGCGCGCTCTTGGCTTCGCTTTCGCGCTTGGCTGTTTCGGCCGCTTCGACCTTGATGGAATCCACCCGGTCGTGAGCAAGCTGTCGAGCCTGAGAAAAATCAAGTGCCGGCGTCTGGGCGTAACCTGAACTCAATGCCCAACAGAGCGTTGCAAAGACGAAGAGAGATTTTGCGGCCATCGGAGACTTTTCGTAGAGAAAGATTTTCTATAAAATCGCTATTTTAGTGCTGAGAATCTTTTAGCACACAGATACATTGCCGAATGTCGCCCGAATGGCGAAATCGGTAGACGCAAAGGACTTAAAATCCTTGGCCTATGGCATGCGGGTTCGAGTCCCGCTTCGGGCACCATCTGCATTCAGTAATGTCTTCTGGTTTGCCCCGATTTATCGGGGTTTTTCTTTTCAGTTTCCGCTTTTCTTTATTGCGGTGCTGCACGGGATTCGCATCAGAGGTACTTTCTGGAAAGCTGTTGCGCTGTTTTTTGCAAGGTTTTCTTATGGGAAGAACCGTAAAATGCGGCCAATCCATTTGCCAGCCCCAGAAGACGCTGATGTCAGAAATCGCAGACTTTTCTAAATTCCCCCTCGATTCACATATCCAGGCAGCGATTGCCGAAATGGGTTATGTCACGCCCACCCCGATTCAGGTCCAGGCCATTCCCGTTGTTCTCGCCGGACAGGATGTGATGGGGGCGGCTCAGACCGGTACCGGCAAGACGGCCGGGTACGGTCTTCCGGCTCTGCAGCGTATTCTTCCCAAGGCCAATACCTCGATGTCGCCCGCGCGCCACCCTGTGCGTGTGCTGATTCTTGCACCGACTCGTGAGTTGGCCGTGCAGGTCAACGAAAGTCTCGTGAAGTACGCAAGTAAGACGCCGCTGCGCGTTGGAGTGGTCTACGGCGGAGTGGACATCAAGCCGCAGGCTGACATGCTGCGTCGTGGTGTGGAAGTCCTCACGGCAACGCCCGGGCGTCTTCTGGACCACCATGAAGGCGGCTCAGTGAATCTTTCCCAGGTCGAAATCGTGATTCTCGACGAGGCCGACCGTATGCTTGACATGGGGTTTTTGCCCGACATTTCTCGCATATTGAATCTGTTGCCGAAAAAGCGTCAGAACCTGATGTTCTCGGCAACCTTCTCGCCCGAGGTTAAGAAGCTTGCCGGCAACTTCCTGCGCAATCCCGTTTTGGTCGAAGTGGCTCGCGAAAACGCCACGGCCGATACGGTTGAGCAGATTGTCTATCAGGTACACGACTCGGAAAAAACGGACGTCCTGATTGATATTCTCAAGGGTGACGGTGAAGATGGCGGTCCGATCAAACAGGTCATTGTTTTCGTCAACGCCAAGATCACCTGCCGTCGTTTGGCCAGCACGCTTTCTCGTGTGGGCATTTCAGCCGATGCGATTCACGGGGACAAGACTCAGGAAGAGCGCATGGCAGCTCTGGAAGCCTTCAAGAAGGGCGAAGTCGAAGTGCTTGTGGCAACCGATGTTGCGGCCCGTGGTTTGGACATTGCCGAGCTTCCTGTTGTGATCAACTACGATGTGCCTTTCGGTGCGGAAGACTATGTGCACCGCATCGGACGTACGGGTCGCGCAGGAGCCAAGGGTAAGGCAGTGATGCTTGCAACCGGTGGCGACAGTCGCCTTGTTACGGCCATTGAAGAGCTTACCAAGCAAAAATTCAAACCCGAAGAACGTCATCCTTTGTCGCGCGAAGAACGCCGCTCTCGATACGGTGCACAGCGTCGCGACGGTTCCGGAGAAGATCGTCCTCGCCGCGGCCGCAAGGATTGGCGAGATGAAGATCGCGAAGGTCGACGTCCGGTGGATTTGCCGAAGATGCCGGCTCCTGTTTACGATCCGATTTTTGATGCGCCGTATGAGCCGTCCGAAAGTACGGCGGAGTCGGGGATTGATCTCAATCAGCCGGTTCGCACAGCGGCTCGCGGGCAAACCCAAGGCAAGAAAAAAGGCATGGTCGCAGCGCTGCTCGGCGGCCTGATGCGTAAGTAATCGTCTGACGGCCGGTTTTCGACCGGCTTCAAAATTTTCAATTCGACCCCGTGTCTGCCGAAGATGCGGGGTGTTCGTATCTCTGGAACATGACTGACACCGAAAAGTTTCGTTTTTGCGTCGCTCCGATGCTCGATTGGACTGACCGTCATTGCCGCTACTGCATGCGCTTGCTGACGACGCGCTCACGGCTTTACACCGAGATTGTGAAGGCGCGTGCCCTTTTGTGCGGTAACCGCGATTTGCG
>ENA-USTZ01000348-USTZ01000348.1-human-gut-metagenome-genome-assembly--contig:-NODE-348-length-22572-cov-41.485575_pt1 | contig 22572 bp, 29 predicted proteins | sample MGYA00250049_ERZ773375 | MGnify/ENA primary metagenome ERZ773375 (study PRJEB29103, sample SAMN06111956) | human gut metagenome | biome: human gut; feature: ankylosing spondylitis patient; material...
CCTTGATGGTATAATTATTCTTCTCTACAAGTCTAAGGTCAAGCACAATCTCAGATGTGGAGATAGATATAATCTCGTTAGGGTTTGCAGCAGACGAAACAGACATCTTAGTCGTTCCTCGATACAGCTCAATAGAGAATCCGCTTGTAATTCTATCCTTAGACTTATATACATCAATCGGAATGTGACATTCATACTGATTGCCGTCAAAGCAAGCGTTTCTTGCTTCCGTAGATGCCGATATGATGTTATTAGCAACCTTATACTCGTAGAGAGCCAGCTTATCAAGGAATGGGTTATAGGAAATATCGGTATCTTCCCGAATACCCATACCATAGGTATCTGCGCCTTTATCTGCCGTATACAGAGTGATAGCATCAGCGGTGATATGCAATATAGAGTTCGTTCTGTAATCGTATAGGTCAGCTTCGAATTGCAACTGCTGCTTATCGTTACTCAGAAGATTCCTCTTGATAGTGAGCTTGCCACGATTAGTGGTATTGCTCGAATCAATACTATACTTACCGCTCCAAGCATCAATCTTAGTTATGTCTTTCCATTCCGTGCCAGTAGAAACCTTCCACACCATATTAGCAAGAGATATATTCGACTGCTTGCTATCCCATGAGTCATCCTTTGCCGTAGCATTGACTTGTGGATAAGCAACACATTCATATCCTTCCTGTGTTCTGTCGGGGAAGAATTTATCACCCGACATGGTCTGCATGAATGGAGACTTAGGCGATGCGCATACTACCGATACAGAGACATCCAGAGGTGCGTATTTTCTATTAGCCTTATTACTTACTATTGGCATAAGCGTTCCTCCTAATCTTCAACTGTTAAATAAGCATCTGCTGACACCGATACACCGATGATATTTTTGTTTTCGTCAATCGTATCAGCATCCCTCACAACGAATCCATCACTGACGTTCTTTGCCCAAGTCATTGTCTCCGAGCGTTTATTCTCGATGTTGCCATTGCTATCAGTATAGATGACGAAGGTGACATTGCCAGTTATACTCTTCGGCACTAGTCCTGTCTCGCAGTTGGTAACGATACATCTGAACGTCTGATTACTATCTTCATCAACCTGTCCTACCGAATTAAGAGCAAGCTGATAAATATCAGAAATATCATCAATGCTGATACCTGTTCTATACACGGCAGCACCATCAACAATAAATTCGAGTACGAAGAGCTGATGACTATCTACATAAAGTTTGTCCAAATCTCCTGTCTTATCTCTGTGTATAGTGATTCCGCTTGCAGGATTATCGTAAGTTCCTGCAAGGTCTGCTCCGCTTCCACGATACAGATTTATAGAATAGGTAGAAACCTCTCCACCTGCGGAGTTGAACAGCCAAGGTCTGAGGGTAGCTTCTGTCTGTCCCTTGCTTAATACCGTGGTATCAGCCGACACACCTCCGAAATAAGATGAGCCGCCCAACATAGATACCAATATATCAATGCTTTTCTGCATTGGATATATACTAGCTCCCAATACGGCATCGCCCGAATAGGTAAGAGTATCGGAATCTTGATTAACCTTAGATGCGAGGTCTCCGATAATAGAGAGAGAACCATCAGCATGATTAAGCTTGAATCTATTATCAATAGTCGAGGTCTCCCATCCAGTACCGCTAGAACTGAATCCTAAATCCTTGCCGTTATAAGCCCATGCGTGATTTGTTAGTGTTACGTTGTTTTTACGTGCAGAGCCAACAGATGGAGTGATGATAGGATGCGTTCCGCTTTCGCTCCAATTAGGCGACACGGTAAACGTATCAGGGTTCAAACCTTGGAAGAGCGGTACACCATTTGTTTGCAGACTGAGGGATAATGTGTCACCCTTCAAGGTTCGTCTGACTGCTGCGGTTGCCGAAAGATGTATTTCCTTTCCCATATTTTAATCTCCTATTTTTTAAACTTTAATATATTCTTGATGTATTTTGCCTGTTGTGGTGGTTGCGGTGAATATAAATTTTGCAGTATCTCCCTTGCCCAAATCGTCTTCTGTTCCATCATTAGACCAGACAATATCTATTGAGCCATTGAAGTTCTTAACCTTATCCTTAGTCGCCCATGCAGCATCATCTAAGGAATCATTGGTTTTGCGTGTCACCTTCCATGATGCTACTCCGTTTGATACATCCTTATCACCAAGCATTAACTTGCAAGTAATGTTGTGCGTCTCGCCTATAGCAATACCGCTGTAGACAATATCGGTATATAGGATAACTTGCGGCTTGTATATATTCGTAGTCGCCTTCCAATAAGGCGAATCCTCAGATGGTTCTTCGGTCGTGGTCTGTCCTTCTGGAGAGATACATAGCCATCTTGTGCCAAGCCATGTAACCTCATCATAGTAGCTGTATTCCGTACCTTCCTTCCAATCGCCACGATAGACGGGAGTCCATACCTTCTCGCCGCTGACGCTCACCATATTGAAGTATTTGCTCACGATGTTGATGCCATCGAAGGAAACGTCAAAGATAGACTTGTCCTTCAGCGAGTATGTATTGATACCCCTATACATAGTGAACCTAGGTGCAGAATCTCCTTCGGTCTCCATCATCAGAAGGTGCTGGCGGCTCTTGTCGCTTCTATTACCCATGAGGACGATGGTATCTCCTACAGCAGGGTTATCCGAGCCTTCCATGCAGTTTTCCTTCGCTATCTGAATCCAAGCGAACTTCTTTCCGTCATAGAGTTCGTGACCTTCGGCATCCGTGATTACCTCATTCTCGGTTGATACCTTGGTGACAAGTCTCCAATAGTCCTTGTTGCTTACATTATCATAAACACCAGCCTTGATGTTGAATGTCTTACACCTAACTTGGTCTTCCACCTTGAATGAGTTGATTGTGGCGGTCGTTCCATCATCAGCGAGGAGATAGCACTTCCATGCAATCATTTCATTCGTTGTATCGCTATATACTTCCTTGATGTAGCTTATCTTACCAGCAGCAGGGGAGAGGACGATATTACCTCCAACGTAGCTGAGTTCACGTATCAAGAGAGTGTTGAAAATTGCCTTACCCCATACTATCAAATCCGTAAGCAACATTTGAAACTTACCATCGCTTCTTTGCTTAATAGCAAAACCGCTCTGCTCTGCCTCGTTAAAATCAAGTGATTTCAGAAGCTTCACAATAACATCAGACAGGATAGCGTTTCCATTTGCATCAATGCTGTATGCGTTGGAATTGCTTATGAGGATGCCTTGAAGGAACTTCTGCACCTTCTCCCAAGTGATTGTGCTCTTTGCGGTGTTATCCTGCAGCCTAGATACAAACTCCATCCTAGAACGTCTAGCAGAATAAACGTTACTATCGGATGCAGGAGTGGTATCGTTCATGCCGATTACATAGACACCTCCACCATTACCGCTTCCTGTGCCGCCTATCTGCATTCCATTCACCTTGATGGAATCAACCTTGTCTTCCAACTTACCCAACCGGCTAGTAGCTGCCTTTTCTCCTACTATGTACTGAGGATGGTCGTAAGGGATATCCAAAGGTATCTCCATTCCGATGATACGAGAGTTTCGGTAGTGCTTGCCATCCGCATCCACCTGCGCAAACATATCATTAATCAGCTTTACCTGTTCACCGAGAGGATGGTAATCGTATATCCCATCATTGTAGAACTTATCGCCATCCATCGTGCAGGTGAAGTTTGAATTGCTGATCATGGTCTTCTGATAGTACTGCTTCGCTCTATCGAACAGAGATAACTGAGCAGTAGGGATGAGGTCCGTATCTGTAATCTTGGTTGCGTCCCAATTGAACAGGAAGAACCTATCACCTTCCTTCGGGCACATGACACTATCGGGGAGAATTCTTCCGTAGGTGTCGTTAGCCACTATCTCGAAAAAGTTCTCTTTGTCTATAATCTTGAAACTAACATCGAACTCCATACCCATGAGGGCACCGCTAGTGAACTTGATACCTAGAGTGAGGTTGCTCTTTATCCAACTAGCTTCAAAGCTTTCAGCGAAGGAGTCCGTTGAACCAATCTGCCAAAACGTCTGTGTAGTCTTAGTTCCATCATCGTTATCAACAGTGCTATCGTAGGTCTTGATTCTGCTCACCCTGCATTCAACCTTCGGGTATTCGTCCTCGAACATCACGACACCTTCGATAGCCTGCTTATCGTTCTTTACGACATTCACGTTCTCCAGGTAGCCATCCTTTGCATAGAAACCATCACTATCCACCTCCTTGTTTGGAAGCATGAGGTAATCAGTAGCAACACCATCGGTGGTGACGTCCGCATCGGCACCAGTGAAATATCCTTTCGGGATATTCCTATCTGAGCCGAATGCGTACAGTCTCGTAATATAAGTTGACTTAGATTCCGAATAGGACATAGACAGAACATTAGCATCCTGTTCGAATGTTGTCTGCCCTTCCATTTCGCAATATCCAAGGTATATGATGGAGCCATCTATCCACCACTCGCAGTTGAGTGCGTCTTCGGAACAGATGGCGTTGAGAGCATCAAGAATACTGATGGAGCCGTACTCGATCAAGAATCTCTTCTGAACATCGAAAGCCTTGTTGTTGTAAGTAGTGTAGTCAACAGAGAACTCCTTGCCATTGTACGTAAGACCTAGCGCCTTGAGGTTGCCGAGTATAACGTTCATGTGTACGCCTACCGTTGTGGTAAGCTTGAAGGAGGTCTCATTTGCTCCGTGCTGAGGGCGATACTTGCAAAGCTTATTCTTCCAAGCCATATAGTAGGCATCCATCTGCATTTCGTAGTCGTAGCCATCACTATCATTGTGCTTAGGGAAGTATGATGATGTAAGCTCAAAGTAGCCGAAGTCGGGAATCTCTACGGAGTCCCCAATCTCGAAATAGATAGGAGTAGCCGTAGTGAACTTCAATATGACGTAATGATGGTCCATAAGCTGATATGACAGCTTAGAACCCTCGCCGAAGTCCTCTAATGTGAAGAATACCTTGTTATTTCTCTTAATCTGAATCATTAGCTTGTATATTTACTTGTTTCACTTCTGTCACTAGGGTCTGGCTCGTTGAGCTTTAGGCTGAACTTTGCCATTTCCCGAATGCACTGACTAAACTGAGTGCAGGAAAGATAGATGCACCGATACCACACATTAGGCTGGAATCGGGTGCGGATAACCAACTCTCCCTTGGCAAGAACCTCCTCGCAGAACCTAGCATAGTTCGTCAAGAACGTATCTGAGTCCTTGGCGGTCATATTGAATGGCAGCGTTATCTCCCTCTCGTCCAACCTTGGATTGTGCTTGATAACCGACTTTCCGTCCTTTGAGCGATACTTATTGCTGATGAACTCCTTGTTCGGTGCAGGAGTCATGAGCGCACTGAGGGCGGTTTCGTCTAGGAAAATACCCCATGTAAGGTAGGCATCCATGCCATTGATATAAAGTTGTCCCTTTAGCATAGCTATTTAATCATTAAATAACCTCATAGGCTTCGCTGTGAGCCGCTTTTACCATTGTTGAGTATAGTTGTAAGGGCTGACTAGCGAAAAGCCTGTAGAGGCTAAATATCCTTTAATCTTCTGTTCATATCATCCAGCTTGGTTCCGAAGTCATTATAGGTGAGCTTTGAATACTTCACGATGTCTTCGAGGTAGCTGTTTGTCATAATCATCATGTTTCTAATCTCCAATACCGCGCCATTGGTTGAAATTCCGAGTGTAACGATGCTCTCCATCTGTGATATGGTGGTAGTCATGTTCTGAGCGATGGACTCTCCTGCAATCTGCAGGGCGGTGAAGCGACCATTCAGCTCGTCTGCGGTATCTTGCCCCATAGATGCCCATCCTCCGCTTGTTGCGGTCTGTGATGAGGATGATGAACCAGTGTAGCCTGTCACCTTCGCCCACTCGTCACGTCTCTTCAATCCTTCCTGGACTATATCATCGTAACGCTTGTAGAATGCATCTACATCTTCTTTGGTTAGCTTTCCGTTTTTATCCTTCATAGCCTTTGCCCAATCATCGTAGAGTTTCTTCAAGTCTCCATTGATAAGGTCTTCCATACTGAAAGAGAGAAGGGACTTCTGCATCTTTTCTGCGAAATCATCTGCCATTTCGCTAGCAAAGTCGCTACCATCCTTCTTCATGTCCATAAGGTCCGTCAAAAAGCTATCTCTCATTCCACTGAAGGAAATCTGAGTAAGATTCTCCTTGAACTGCTCTGACAACTCTTCCAGCTTGCCCGCTTGGTCTATGTAGTCATTCAGCTTCTCCGTCAGACGACCACCATAGTTACCCTTTCCAGTGTTCTCAATATGCTCCCAAATGGCAACGTTGCCACGGAGAAGCTTCATTTCCTCTGGGCTGAGGGAGAAAATGTCGCCATTGAAATCTGATTTGACGTTCTTCTTGATCCAATACATCTCATCACTACCGAAACCGCCCCAATAAGCGTTCCATGAGTGGTGCGAACCATGATAGCTTGCCTGCGCCTTTGCGATGTCGAGGTAGTTCTGATTGGTCTCCTGCTGATTCTTATAGGCTTGCTCGTAGTATGAGGTTGCCTTGGAGCCGTAGGAATTTTCCATTGCATCAGTCAAATCCTCGATGGATTGCTGCAAGAGGGTATTTCTATCCGTCAGCCTTTCGATGGTGTCATTGACCTTCTTGGCATTTCCATCTCCACCGAACAGACTATTGAAGCCACCGAATGAAAGCGTGTTGAGGATATGAGAAACGTTGTTCCCGATACTCTTCAATGGCTTCATAACGATGTCACCCGATAAAGCATCATCAAGAATGCCCGTTACTGCGCCAAAGACCGTGTCCATTAGGTTACTGATGAGCGTTCCGAAGCCATCTTTCAGAATATCGAGGATGCCGAGTACTGCGGAGATTATTTCACCTGCCATACCGCTATCCCCTAAAGCTTTCGTCAGAGTTTTGGCTGCGTCACTGTCTTTACCGAGCAACCCTTGGATGCCCTTTGCTAGAGTGTTGGCAACGTCCTTCTGCATGTTGCCGCCGAAAAGCTTGTCAAGTCCTAGAATGGAGTTTCCTATGCCTTTGAGTGACCCAGATGTGAGACCCTGCAAGCCAGCTTCGAGCTGCTGGAACTGAGAAACTGCCTTCTGTGCAGATGTCTGCAAGTCTGAGGTTGCCTTCTGAACTGATGAACCGAACTCCAAAACGTTATTAGATGCGGCAGCGAGAACGCCCTGCGCTCTAGAGAGGTTGGCTTCAGCCTTGTTGATACTTGTCTTGTCACCGCTCTTCTTAGCCTTGGCGAGGTCTTCCTGCGCCTTAGTAACGGCTTTCGTGGCTTCAATCTCTCGCTCTTGTGCATCAATATAGCCCTGCATGGCTGACTGATAGGCGTTGATATCGTCCGAAACCTTCTTGAAGATGTCGCTATCCCAGATGGTGGCAGAGCCTTGTAACTTGGAGATAAGTTCCTGTATGGTCTTCTGCTCATTAACATCTGTTGTGCTCTTGGAGAGTTCTTGCAGCTTCTCAATGGTAGGCTCTAGTTGGTCCTTGAACATAGCACCGAAATCTCCGAAGACGCTTCCCCAATCGATGTTCTGTCTGATGGCATTTATCTCGATGGCTTGGAGGTCCTTCTTTCTCTGCTGCTGTAGAGAGAGCTTTTCGCCTTCCGTCTGAGCCTTGGCAATCTTCTCTTCGTACTCCTCGGCAATGGCTTGCTTCTGCTGATAGAGAGAACCATACTCCTTCAAGTAGTCGCGCATAGAGGTAAGGGCTTCCCTGTTGACCTCATCAAGCTTCTTGTTATACTCTTGGGTAGCGAGGTCTCTAGCCTTATTGAGGGCATCGGACTGAGCAGAGGTGAGGGTTACTTTCTTGCCAGCTTCCTTGTTCTTCTTCTTGAACTCTGCTTCCTGCTTGTCAATCTCGGCTTTACGCTTGGCGTAGTCGTTCTTGATTTCAGCAATCTTCTTCTCCGTGCCTTCCTGCATCTGAGATATATCGGTGTCGATATTTTCCTGCTGCAGCTGCTTCAAATCCTCGTTCAGTTCCTCCTGGGCCTTCTTGCGGTCTTCTGCTAGTTTCTTTGCATCGGCGGCTGCTTTCTTGGCTTTGGAAGCGTTCTTCTTTGCGTTTGCTTCTGCCTCTTCCTTTTCGCGACGCTTCTGCTTAGCATCGTCTTCTGCCTTGGTCTGCTTGGTGTTGGCTGCATTGGTATAATCCCATCCTCGCTGGGCAATATCGTTGGTTGACATCCATTTACCATTGACCAGCGCACCAGACTTCTTGTTGTTTGCAAGGTCGCGTGCCAAAGCAGAGAAGTACTTACCCAAGCGTCCTAACTCCGGAATATTCATATTCTGCATCCACGATGGTATCTTGGCATCGAAGTTGACGTGGAAGTTGATGTTGTTCTCGGAATAGTTCTGCATGAACTCCTTGACACGGTTGTAGAGAACGTGTACATCCTCGCCGGCACCCTGGAGTTGTTTCTGCAAAGCATTTATCCTGTTCTTGGTAGATGTGGCCTTGTTTCCGAAATCCTCGGTAGCATCTGCCGCCCGGTTGATATTATCTGCCTCCTCACTATGAAGCTTCTTTGCAGCTCGAAGTTCGTAGAGATAACCAATCAATGCCTTCCTGGCATCGCTTGTCTTGTCTCCTGTAAAACCGAAAGCATTAGCAAGCTTTTCAGATTCGGATATCAAAGAAGCCTCTAACTGATTGTATTGCTTCAGATAGGTCTGATACTCCTTGGAGTGCTCATTCAAGCCAGCCATCTTCTGTGTTAGGTCATCAAACTGCTTGATAACCGAGTCAGATACGATGTTCTGTATGCCGACGGCTATACCGCTGCTAGAGGTTCCATAATCCTTCAACTTACCCAAAAGGGCTTGCTGAGCGCTATCAACACGGTTGTTGTAGTCTTCATTAGCCTTAGAGATTGCATTGGCTCTGTTGCGCTCTGTAGCCTCCAACTTGATTTGCTCGACGAGTTCCTTGGACTTGTCTATCTCCTGCTGCTTAACATCCACAAGGTTACTCTCGTCTTCCTTGATCTTGTCAATAGCAATCCCGTAGTTGCCATAGATGTTTGACAGCTCCTTGATGGTGTCCTTGTAAACCTTGGAGCCTTCCTTTGCAGTCTTCAGAATGGAGATTAGCGACTCGACCTTGCTTGATGCTTCATTTGCACTCTCGGTAAACTTGGAAGTCTTGGTTGCGGCATCCTCAGCGCTATTGCCGAAAAGATTGAACATCGTGACTCCAGCTGCTACTGCACCAAGAACCAGACCGAGAACATTTGAAGAAGAGACCATATTGAACAGAGCCATGGCATCCTTGGCGGTTGTGATAGACTTCGCTAAAGACAAGAATGCTTTCGCACTCTCCCAAGCTACCTGTGCCTTAGATATTGCTATCATCGCTATCACCGCAGCCTTGTATGCGCCATACGCTGCAACAACAGTCATGAGTACCTTGCCTACCGTCTCCCAATTCTCAACGAGGGTGGAAACGACTCCCAATCCGGTATTGATAACACCCTCCTGAGATTTGCCGAGCTCATTGAACATCTGCTCGATGGCATCCTTAATGTTGCTTATCTGACCGGTAATAGTCTTGGACTGAGCTTCCATCAAGCCACCGAACTTACTACCCTCAGCAGTCATACTCTGCATTGCCTGGATGAATACATCGCTGGTTACCTTGCCTGCCTTGATTTGCTTCTGTACCTCCTTGATGGCGTTGGTAACGTCAAGACCCATAACCTTGGCTATCTCATCTGCGATAGGAATACCTCGGTTGAGGAACTGATACAAGTCCATAGTATCCATCTTGCCCTTGGCGATGGTGGTGCCGTAGAGCATCACGAGGTCTTTAAGGTTTAGACCCATACCTGCCGCCACGTCTCCCAATCCGATAAGCGTCTTGTTGACATCCTCGGCTGCTACGTTGAACGCAAGGAGCTGCTTGGCTCCCTCTGTAACGTCTTCAACCCCGAAAGGTGTGACGGCTGCCGTGCGGATCAACTGCTTCATGAGAGCATCAGCTTTCTCCTCAGACTGCAACATCGTCTTGAATGCCATTTCTGTCTGCTGGAACTGACCGCGGACCTGCATCATCTGATTGACGAACTTGCCAATGCTCCAACCGCCAATGGCAATGTTCATACTGTTCTGTATATTCGAGATTACATCGTCAATGGACTTTCCGTCCTTCTCAACCCTCTCAGCAGTCTGATGAACTGCGTTCTGAATGTCTCGAAAACCGGAAACGACCTTGGCTGTCTCGACTATTGTATCGAATTTAATGCTTGGCATAATGTTCTATTTTTCCTTGAATTTATACTCTGTTATAAAGAATCGCCGGGGAAACACCAAATATGAGTGTTCGATATGGGAACTTTACGTGCGTGCGCAGGAAGACTTCGGTTAAATCTCGGTCTCGGACTCTATCACCGCCTTCATGACCGCCTCCTTGTTGTTGCCATCGATGACCTCTTCCCCTGCTGCCGGTATATGTGCTTTCTTCCTCTCCTCGTCAGACAGATAGATTGAAGTAATCTTGTCTTTGAGCATGAGAGTCAGGTTGTTATACGATATTCCCCATACCACGTAATCGAAAGTCCATCCGTATCTTTCGCAAGCGGCATCTATGAGAGTTCCCCATATTGTCTTGCCTCCGAAGATAAAGCTATTCTCCGACTTCTTTGCCGCGTTGACTTTTGCCATACGCTTCGCTTCTTCTTCCATTCCTGTCTCTTTGGCTATTGTCTGGTATGAGTTAGCCTTAAGGATGATGATGAGGAGAGTGGCTATATCCTCGTTGGAACATTCTTTGAAGATTAACTCCGTCTGTCTGCTTACGCATCTGGAGTCTAGTATTTCGTTCTTTGTATTGAGTGAGTGATATGCAATCAATCTGCAGCATGTCTCCCTTTTGGTGTTTGCAACTCGCAATGCTTCCAAGAATGGATCAGCTTGAAGTAACTCTTTGTCTAGCTCCAAGCTATCTACCAACTGCGACGTTAGATACATCATGCCCAGTGTAGTAGGGTAGATGTTAACGTGAGCGTGCTCAGTATCAAAGCCTATCGGCATATCTGTGAGCGTATTCGATATAATGATTCCTAATTCTTCCATATCACTCGAATTTAAATTGTTGGCACCCAAGGCAGGACTCGAACCTGCGTCTTTCAACCAGCTTTTGAAGACCCTGGATTTTCATGCGACGGACTATTTGGTCTCGCTCTTCCCCTGAGCTACTTGGGTAGGTTGCCGGCTGATAACCCTCAGTCGGCGGAAGGGATATTAGGATATGCCTATGTCTCTGCGTATGTTTCCGTGATTTCAGCAGGAGGGTTATCACCATCCTGCGGCTTCTTGAAAGTCAAGGAATACTTTCCACCTGTTCCCTTTGTGGCAGTGATAACACGCCAGCGGTAAGCACAATAGACCTCCTCACCCTTTGCGTTTGTAGTCTTAGCCACCACGTCACCCTCTGGGATGAGAGCTGCGTGGGTATAAGTGATGGAAGCACCTTCTTCTGTTGTATAGCCCTCCTCGGCACCGATGGTGGTATTACCCATGTAAACGCCAGGAAGCTCGGCGTCTTCCGGTTGGATAGCCAAACGATAGTTACCCTCAATGATACCATCAATAGTCTTGAATGGCTGCGACTGGTTCTTCTTGATGAAGAGCTGATATACAGCCTCGTAGGTGGACTTCTTTGTCTTGCGGTCAACAATTCCGCCACCTTCCTCAACCTGGGTCATTGTATCGCCCTTCGTTGGAGTAACAGTAGTAGTGCCATCCTTTGGAGTTGGGAGCTTAGTCCACTCGTTCTTTTTGCTACCTACCTCTTGAACGTAGATAGTGCATTTGCCCCATGATGTTACTGACATAATTTAATCGTTTATGAGTTTATATTCAACTTGATTATTTATTACATGTTCTCCCGTGCTTGTTGCATATACCCTCTGCTCAATAGCGTGGGCTGCATACTCGCTCGTTCTGAACGTTTCCAAGAGATTCCAAGCCAGTTTGCAGATTTCGTCAACTCTGATAGTGTTCTCCTCAAACTGCCCATCTACATCCTGGTCTTGTATATATATATTTACATTTATAATCGCCGTTTGAAGCTGCGTTCCCTCATTAGCCAAGATGGAGATAACGACATCTTCCTTATGAGAATTATGCGGTCTCATCGTCTTTGTCAGCTTGCCATTGACGTTGTTCATGAAACCGCTTTCATTGATGTACCGGTAAACATCTGTCTTAATTGCTCCGTCTGATTTCATATCTTCCACTTGTTTATTTCATTAACTGCTGAGTCTATTGCTGTCTTCACACGCTGCTCTACAATGGATGTGGCCCATAGCTTCGTTGATGCGAGGACATCCTTGCTTTCCAAGGCTTCCACCTCTCCTGCGTATTCCATTCCGGCAACGACAACCAAAGCATAAACCCTGGAATATTCCTTTGCAAGGTCATTGATCATCTTCTTGCCCTTTGCAGAGCCGTCTGTGCCACTGAGAACCTGCGAAAAGGCTGATTCCATATATTTACTTCCCTGCTCGTACACGGCGAAGCCTATAGAACTTCTTAGGTTGCCCGTATGGTCTATCCAGCTTTCCTTGGCAGACCTGTTACGGATTCTAACCACAGATTCGTCTCCTAGCTTGCTCAATGCCTTAAGCACATTCTGCTGTATCTTCCTTGCGGCTCTTTGTAGGAAGGCATCGAGAGCGGAAGCGCTGGTTGTCATTCTTATGCCCATATCTTACACTGGAGTTGATAACGATGAAATCCCTTGACCTTGATAATTACCTCCTCAGCCCCTAAAATATCTAGCTTGATAAAATCCCCATAAGAGAACTTTTCAATCCCTACGGGCAAGTTATGCACTTCGTAGGAGTAGTAATCAATAGAACCGTCAGATGTAACTAACTTGTTGGCCTCGCCAGCAGGAACTACATCACAAGTGCAGCAGAACTTCCACTCGGTCTTGCCCTGGTGATAATTTCCATCATCATCTGTATAGCCAGCTACCTTCTGCTGCCGGTATAGCTTTGAGGCATGAAAACTCAATAGACTCATCAGCAATTAATGTAAACTGTCGGCTTCGGAGTAAGTGAAACCTCCTCCTCGCCGATAGAGTTATATAAACGATTGACTTGAACTAATATAGCCTTTCGCTGGTCTTCCGAGAGAGAACCTATTGATTTGTCCGCTTCGGAGAAGCTAACGGCTTGTATGAGAGAAAGCAGACAGTCGGCAAGCGTTCCTTTGTAGGCGTCACTTCTGGCAACGTCACCAGTGAACTCTGATTCGATATCGAGGTCACGCTTGATGCAGGCATTTTCCACGAAACCATAGGGGATAGGTATGTGTACCTCATCCACCAAAGCTTGTCCGACCGTCTTCATGATTACTCCTCAGCTTTAGCTGCCTTTTCCTTGAACTCCTTCTTCTTCACAGGAGGAAGCTCGTTATAGGCATCAATAACCTCCTTGTCGCTGGCGTCACTAGGAAGTGTAGCACCAAGAGCGTTGAGAGTTGTGATAGCCTCCGGCTTCTTGTAGGTCACATCAGAGATTGTTACCTTAGCGTCCTCTGTATCTGCTTTCTCCTTTTCGGTATCAACCGAAACGTCTGGGTCTGCCAGCTTAGTATTAATCTGATAGATTGTGTCAACGTCCTCGATGACAGGCAAGCAGTATGCCTGCACCGCAGTAGTCTCACGCAATGGATCAGTTGTTGAATACTGAGAGATAAGCTTGTAATCAATCTGCTGATAGGTTACACCTGCCACTCTGTTGGTTGCCTCTGCTACCTGACCGTAAACGAGGGCACCAATCATCTGTGAGCAGACACCGATAATCATATCGTTGTTCCAAGGCTTAACGCTCTTCTTCACACCATCATGCTCCAAGCGGACAGTACGGTTGATGATGCGGAATGATACACCGGTCTCGTCCAAGAATGCCTCCTGGAATACGCTGGCAGTAGGAACTGGGAGCTTTGTGTTGGAATCGTAAGTCTGACCCTTGTAGTTGGCAACAAGCTCGCGAGCGTCTTGTGCCTTCTTCAGTTCGTCAAACTTAGTCTTACCAATCCAGAAGATCAAGATGGTGTTGCCATCATTCGATGCTCGCTCGATACATTCCTTCAAGTCTGCAACTGTAACACCATTATCAACGTTGCTGATGCCGAGCTGATTTTCTGGCAAGTACTGATACTTGATACGGAGCAATTCCTTAGGATTATCGTCGTCACGTACAGCTACATAGCCGTTAGAGAGACCATACAGAAGTGCATACTCATTACGTTCATCAACACCGACATTACAAGCTACCGGGTCCTGTGCCAACTTACGGCGAATCTCAGCAGTCTGACCGCCCTGTGCCTCCATAAGTCGGAGAGAAAGAATATCTGACTCCTTCAAGAACTTCTTCATACCAACCTTTGGCAGTTTGCCGTTGGCGGTTGAAATCTTGTCACGAGACTTCAAAGGAACCGGAGAATCCACTGCCACGTAGTCAGCAGCTACGTAAGAGGTATCAACTGTATCGGCTTCCCATTTGTTGTCGGTAGAATAAACGCGGCGGAGAATGGATGTATCCTTGTGGAGATACGTCATCTCGTTCTTGCGCTTACCGTTAATCTTCTCAATCAATGTCTTCAGGATTGGGAAGAAACTCAAGATATACTTAAGAAATAAAGAACTCTGTTGCATAAATCACCTCCTTAACCGATTGCATCGTGTCCCCACTGAAGAGTAGGAACGGCTGTTTTCAAAGCTGCCTTGATAGTATCGACAGGATAAGGGACAGCCTTATCATTAGCCTCACCTGCCGTCATAACACCTACATGAGGGGTATCTGCAGGAGCAGTTGTCATGCAGACACCTACATACTCGTGATTTTCCGGCAATGAAGCATAAGCCTCACCTGTTACCGGCATAGGCTTGTACTCGCCAGACTTGGTATCACGAATGATAATGTGTCCACACTGGATGAACTCTCCAGAGAAACCTGTCATGTCAAGAATGACACCACCCATGATGCCATTCACGTAATTTCTGATGATTACAGACTCCTTGCCTGAATCATACGTTTCTGTCTTGCTTACGCCATACATAACTTTTAAAATTTAAAGATTACATTGTTTCGGCAAGCTCATCAATCTCATTGTCCTTGATAACCTCAACCTCATCCTTCTTAAGCTTTCTCTGAGCCGCAGGAGCACCAAGTTTTCCGAGACCTTCGTTAGCACGCTCTTGATCGATAGCTGCCAAGTCCTCCACAACACTGTCGTAGAAATCATCGAACTCAGATTCGTTCTCGAACTTCATCTTGTCGAAATTCTTCAAGACAGTCTTTCCGAACGTACCTTTGTCCTTAAGGAGTGCCTTTAGCTTAGAACGGCGGCCATCATTCTCACGCTCTGATTTCAAACCGAGGATTTCGGTCTGCAAGGCTTTGTTCTGAGTAATGAGTGCCTGCGCCCATGCTGGGACCTGCTCATCTTTCTCTTTCTTCTGTTTGCGGATTGGTTTCTTGTTGCCGGCAGGGTCATCATCATCGTCATCGACCTCGTCGTCATCCAAGTCTTGACTATCCTTAAAACTCTGGATAGTACGCTGCGCGGTCTTTTGCGCAATCTTAAGATAAGGAAGAACCGCATTGACCTGCTTTTCAATCTCTGCGTTTACATCCTCGTCTGAGGCTTCTTCATCGAGTTCTAAGTTATTGGCAACATCGGCAGCAATACCCTCTAACTCCTCTCTACTGAACCCCAACGCCTTTGATTTGGGTTTCAGAATAACTAAAACTTGCTTCGTTCTTTTTTTCATTCTAACTAAATATTTAATTGAACAATAAAATTCAAGAAATATCCCAGTACGAAGCGATAGCAATAAGTAATGCTGCAAAATTATAAAAAAAGTATTTAATCACCAAATATATTGCAAGGAAATATACTTAATGATTAAATACTTTATGGTTACATATAAATATTAGTCTGGATAATTGAGCTTATCCGGTCCAGCTGTGGATAGATATACGGAGAACATATCACATAGCTCTTTTGCTCCTTTTAAGTCGTTGAGCCTATAATTTCCGCATTCCACTTCCGATGCACCTGGAATCGTCTTTGATAGCGAACACGCTTTAAAAGCTTCCACTATCATTTCCTTTATTAGCTTTGAAGTCCATGTACCTTTAAGGATAAGATAAAAACCTGTAAGACATCCCATCGGACCAAAATACAGAACGGAATTGTTAAGAGGGCTATCATTGCGTAGGTAGTCCGCCATCAAATGCTCTATTGTGTGCGCGACAGCAGGTGACATCATATCTTTGTTTGGCTTGCACACGCGAATATCGAATGTGGTAGCAGTCTCCATGCCCCATTTATCTACTCTCGAAACATAAAGACCTGGCTCCAGTTTCGTATGATCAACTTTAAAACTTGGTATCATTCTCTAATAATTTACAAACAACACTAAATGCCTTTTCGGCAAGACTATCCCAAAAACCTGCATACTGCTCGGTCTGGTTCGGCTCCAGGGGATTATCGCTAATAACTCGGATGGACGTAAAACCGATACCCTTCTTGTAGCATACCTGCGCAAGGGCAGCAGACTCCATATCGATGGCGCATACGTTATATGAATTAGGAAGGAAATCCTTAATCGCCAATACCTGCTCTCTCGTAGTGACAAACTTATCTCCCGTAGCTATGGTTCCTAATCGGAATCTATCATCCATATCAATCCAGGAGAAATCAGAAGGAAAGACTGCCGGCATGCCTTGAACTTGTCCATTGGCATTCGGTTCGCCGCAATATACATCGTGGTAACAGTACGAATTGCCAATCACGACATTACCAGGTTTCAATCCTGCAACAGCAGCACCGGCGCATCCTACCGAGATAACTCTTGTAACTTTGCTGGACGTATTCGACGAAAGAAATTCTGTCAAGCAAGATGCCGCATTAACCTTGCCAATACCAGACTTGATTAAAGCTATGTTTTGAACATTTTTGTAGTCAAGCCAATTCTTTGCAATCCATTCGCTGATAAGGTCGTATTCCTTATCCATAGCGGTAACTATGACAATCATTGCGCACCTCCTTTCGTTAACTTAAGCTTCTTGCAACGGTTGTAAATAGCGTTCTCATCCACTCCAATCTTGGTAGCAATGGCTTTTACCGGGTACTTGCCATACATTCTGCGAATGATGAAATCCTCGTCAGCAGTAAACACGTGGCTCTTGCTGATACCCATTTCCTTCATCTTTCGATGTATGGCCCAATAATTACGATTGAGCTGTTTTGCAATCTCCGTTGTCGTCATCACCAAAGCGTTAACCTTGATGAACTCAATCTCTTCTGCACTAAAATGTTTTCCTCTACTCATTATTTTATATTTGGGTTCATTAAGCCGCCCAAGGCTTTCTTTCTCTTTCTGTTATATCTTCTGTTTGCAGCAATCCTTTCAGCGTTCTCTTTACGATAGACTTCCATTCTTGCCAATAAATGTTCCTTATGCTCCTGGTAATACCTTCTATGGTATTCCCGGATATCCTCCTCACTTCTCGCCATGAACCTTGTCTTTTATTAGCTCGTACAACGATGGACTAAGTGTACTCCAACGACCATTCTCATCTTTTACGAGATAGAATCCGTCAGGAACATAGAACTCTCGATTTCTCAACCTAACTATCAACGTCTGCTTTGTGCAGTCTCCACTGACAGTTTTAACTAACTCTGAAACGTCCGGGCATTTCCATAATTCTTGGATGTTCTCGGAAGATACTTTAATTGCAATCATATCACTTGAACTTAATAATGAAAAACTCATGGTCCAACCATTTGCCTGGGCACATTCCCTTCTTAGGCTTGCCGATGCTAATACTCTCAATCTTCTTCTCAATTCTTGGACTATCCTTGTGGTAGCCGTTGATAAAGAGGACGTGGGTATAAGGTTTATATTCCGGCTTGCCTATCACGCGACAATAGCCGCCGAACTCATCGAAAAGCACCTCACCGCTTTCGGCTTGTTGATTTACCAGTCGGGAACCCCAATACTTCTTGATTTCCCGATACTCTTCCGTCTTTTCGCCTGCCACAATCATATCGAACCATTGCTTGCTGACGGTGAGGGTCAAAATTTTCTTATTCATCCTTCCACCTCCTCCCAATCGGTTGCCAGAATACATTCAGTAGGTATAGCTGCAACACCTAAAGAGAACATATTAGGCATACACGTTCTGTATGATATTGTTTGAGGGAAACAGCCGCCTCCGCATATAGCAAAGATGTATTCGCTATTTTTACGTCTAACATTCTTTCCTTCCTTCATTCTTCTCAGAGCCTCCGAGAAGTCAAATATTTCCTTGCTCATAGCTACTTATTTTTATGGCAAGGGCAGCTCTCAGCGTGAATAACACAAACTCCGTGTTTCGTGTCCACAAGCAGATAGTCGTGCCCTTTCTTGGTGAATACTGTTGTACCGAACTCTTTTGCTGGTTCATTACTATTAGCCAATGAGCGAAAGCCCTCAAATATCAATGCACCTACAAGCAAACAGAAGACGAGCCAACCGGCTGATTTGGCTAAGTTTAAAATCTTATTCTTCATAAGCTATTTCTTTTAATCGAATTTGTTGCCAATTTTTTCTATCTTACAAGTTTTTATAACATCGTGAAGCCAATAAGAATGTTTATTCTCGCAAACCGCCATAAAAGCATAGTTACCTTCCGACCAAATAACTTCGGCAGCATGGGTAAACCCTACAAAATGTATTAGGTCGTGTTCAAACAATTCTTTACCTTCACAATCTGTCAATCCTGTGAATATACAGACGGTAGAAGGGTCTACCTGATAAGGGAGATTTCTGTTTAACTTGCTTTCTTTTTGACGATTCTCAATGATGTATGTATTACCATTCTCCTCGTAGAAATATCCGCAAACCATTCCTTTTCCGTCAAGACGTTTAGCCTTGAACTTTATATTTACTATTTCCATACGCTACTTCTTTTCCCAATATTTACCAATTAAATAACCGAAAACTCCACCCATAAAAGCTATAAATAGAACAGCTAGGGTAAGTATAACATAAAATCCAAACATAACTATATTTATTTAAGTTCGACTGGCTCATCCTTCCAAGACAAATCTCTTCCGATGAGTTTCTTGATGCTACCACTACAAAGAGAAATTTCAGTAAATGTATTTTTCCAACCATAATAGTTATCTTCATCCGTCACTCTTATTGGCTTACACATTGAGATAAATTCTCTTCCTTGTTTTGTTACTGCTACCCATGCCATACTATTCCTCCATTTTCATACCAAATGGAGTGCCGTCTGCAAAGGTATAGTCTCTTAATACCTCCTTGTAGTTATAAGGTTTATCTTCAATACCTATGAAAAAAAGTTTCCCAAGAGCCTTGCATACTAAAAACTTTTGTGTGTCCTTATCCTTCACCCACCCAAACGGCTGATGCTTTTGCATTTCTGCCCAGCACTCTTTTGCATCCTTGAATGGACGGTACTTTGGCTCTGGCTTGATTCGGTAATCCACGTTTACCCAATATTCCAGTTCCTTCATTTCAGTCCAATCATTGAACTCAAACCAACCATCTTTTGTTACTCCGTTGTTGTCTGCGGTTGGTTTTCTTCTTGTTTCTATTATCTTTCCTTCTGCAAAAGCTTGCAGAATAGGATAAAACGCTTTAGCTTCTTCTCTTTTCATACTCAATCCTCCAATTTATCAATTTTACGAAAATGGGTGATAGGAAAGCAATTTAATGGTTTTGTAAAACCATTCTTATCCGTCTCAACCCAGCTTTCTTTTGTTCTATGCGAGAACCAAATTTCATCAGGCTCATTTTTATTGCACACAAGTACGTCCTCTTCATAAGGAGGAAGCTCATCCGCAACAGATACCCAGTCTGACTTTCCTAACTCTATCAAAGCATCATGCAATAAGCTATTCGCTTTTCTCAAAGGAGCATTATGCTTATCGTTTCCAAACTCCAAGCTATCAACATTGTTGCGGATAACTTCTTGTATCAGCTCTTTAACTTTCTTCTTATTCATAGTTATAAATTAAAATATTCACGTATCTGCTCACCTGTCATGCGATATACCTCAGATATTCGGCAGTCTCTAATTGGGCTATCAAATGCACTGATATGTTCATCATTACAACTACCATCAGCAACACGCTCTACGGCTTCTTCTGAACCTGTTGCAAAGCCAACGCTTAAAAGTTCCTTTTCCTCGTTACTAAGCCCTTTTCCTTCCAAAGCAATATTTAGAGCGATTTGCAACTCGTCATGAGCCTTATCTGAATAGCCTATAGCCTTATCAATATGACTATTGATTGATTTCTCTTTCTTATCCATAGTTCTATATTGTTTCTTGTTTAATCACTTCATCAAACCTTGCCTCCATCTGTTGAATGATATTATCTATTGTCTTGCCTTGATAGTCAGCAGCAATCTCTTTGAGGACTGCTATCTGGCTTGCTAATCTGAATCTGTCTGTCATATTCTTCTTTTAAATTATTGAATACAAAAAGCGGCAACCCAACTTGTGGATTACCGCTTATAAAGTGGTCGTTAGACCTATGTTTTAAAATTTGCTGATATAGCCTACTCTAATAAAGGAGAGTCACCTCCTGGAGATAGTTTTCTAAAACGTTGCTCTGCATTATGCTTGTCTAGAGATTTTAATTGCTCCTTTGCCATTTTATGTAAAGCAAGGAATCTCTCTCGTCTAGGCTTTCCATCCTTTATGAGAACAGAGTTATACGATTCCATTGCTGATAGTACAATAAGCTGATTAATTGTAGCCGTGTCACGCATATTCAACCCCTTCTTAGCTAATACTGGGTTAGCTTTTTCCCAGTCTTTCGCTGTATAACCAAATAATGCAAGGTTAAGCATATCAGCCTCGCCTGCATAAATACTGCTTGTGATATTACGTTTAGTCTCTTCTATTGTCAACTGTGGTATGATACATTCTTTAATAGCATCAGTATGTACAGCATAATTCACCTTAGAAAGCAATCTTTTTACATCCCAATGCAGTAATAGAGGATTGCTTTGAGATTCTTTCAATCTTTGAAATTCTTTTATAACTAAAAGATTGAACTCAGGACTAAGCCACATTCCGAAATGATAAGCTATGTCCTTATGCGCAAATGTACCACCATATCTACCAGCCTTTGCAAATATTCCTATTGCATTGGTCTTTTTAACGTATTCAGAGATGGAAATGTAAAAGCTGTTACTTCCCGTCTCTTTTCTAATTCCCCCGAATTCGGGGGAATTAAAATTAGGGTTGTTCATACTCTCCCAAACTCCAAGGAAATCAATAGTAGATTTGTTACTCAACCATTTCTCGATTAATTTACTTCCACCATCAAATCCTTTTGTCATATCCGTTAAACAGATATAGTCATTCTCATCTCCCTTTAATAATACAGAGATTTCAACATCTTTAACTGTAATTTTCTTAGTCTTTGCCATATCATTTATATTTTAAAACGCTGCAAAGATACAGAAAATATTTGTAATCTCCAAATTTATTTGCGGTAATCCACTAAGTCAAAGAACGCTTTTCTTCTTTTTACCCTCTCCCTGTTACCAAGGAGAGGGTGGTTAGTTACTCATTAACTTCAACAAACTTTCCGTTTTTAAGTTGATACCAAGTATCAGCCTTGATATTCTCTCCATCAACGTATTCTGTCTTAACACATACTGGAACATCACGTTTCTTCTTGTCATTCCATTTCCATTCAGCAAGAGTTATCCAAGAACCTACTGTCGCTTTGGCTATGGACTTGTTACCTGCACACATAACAACAGAATCTTCTCCTGTGCTGTCAATCTGAGCAGAGTCGCCACTTGAACCAATCTGAGCAGAGTCGCCACTTGAACCAATCTGAGCATAGTCGCCACTTGAACCAATCTTAGCATAGTAGCCACTTGAACCAATCTTAGCAGAGTCGCCACTTGAACCAATCTGAGCAGAGTAGCCACTTGAACCAATCTTAGCATAGTCGCCACTTGAACCAATCTGAGCATAGTAGCCACTTGAACCAATCTGAGCATAGTCGCCCGATGAGCCAATCTGTCTTCTTCTGTCTCCATTGTCGTTTAACACACCATCTGCCTTAACTTTAGATGGTGATGTTATATCTTTCAGCCACTCGACACCGATATTAATGATGTCAACAAGCTTCAACTCAGCCTTAATCTTGATACGAGAAGAGCATACCTTTGTCGAATTTTCTTCTTTCTCAATCTTACCAGACTGTTCTACCTTTGCAAATCGTGATGTCAACATGTCATAATAGTCCCAAACTTCCATCGGAGACTCGCAAGCATGAAAACCACGCTCGCAACACTTGATATTCCCACCCATTTTGTACTCTTTGCCGACTTCATACTTAAAGCCACGGCACTGCATATTCTCATCGAATCCCTTGTAGGATATAATCTTGTTTTCTTCCATTATTACTTACTTTATGCCCGAAGGCGGTTAAACGCTTAGTCTTCTATTTATTGCTTTTATCACTTCTTGTAT
>ENA-USTZ01000365-USTZ01000365.1-human-gut-metagenome-genome-assembly--contig:-NODE-365-length-21783-cov-13.751866_pt1 | contig 21783 bp, 23 predicted proteins | sample MGYA00250049_ERZ773375 | MGnify/ENA primary metagenome ERZ773375 (study PRJEB29103, sample SAMN06111956) | human gut metagenome | biome: human gut; feature: ankylosing spondylitis patient; material...
GCTCTCGTTCATCAGTTCTTCCTTGGTCACTTTTTTTATGCCTTCCCTAGGCGTATCTCCATCAAGACTGTCCCAATGTGAGAGACTCAGAAAGGTGGTTAAAGTTTTGGCTTGCTTCAAGGCTCTCTGCACCAGGTTGAGCGCTACATGAAGTGCCTGCTCACTACGGTACGTACTGGCAAGTTCCACATAGAGTTCCATCTTGGGCTTGAATTTCTCTGTAGACTTCAGACCACCAGGCATAGCAGCATTATAGACATCGCCTAAAGGAGCCATATAATAATAGCCAATCCATTGCCACAATCTCATCTGCTGAGGCAACAGCGAAGGGGTACTGTCAAGTACCGCCTCAATAGGTTTACAGGAGAAAGCAGGCTTATCATCATGCAGCCGGGTAGCCATTGCGATATATTTCTTACTTTTACCAAGAGGAACCAGCAAGCGTACCCCAGGCACAACTTTCCCTTCCATCCCATCAGGGACAGAATAAGTAAAGGTTCCGTCGAGCGGAAGGGGTAATATCACATCTACATACTTCATATCTAATATTCTTTAACCTTGAAATATCCACCATTCAGACTTTCGACTTGCAAAGTTAGCAAAAAAAAAGCAGATACCCATCATCGGATACCTGCTTTTATATATTTTAAGATGTACTAGGCGAGACCATACGATGTTCTCACCCATAATCAGTCCTGTTCTTTTACGAGATTAGAACCAATAACCCAAAGCTATCTGCCAACTGTTATTCTTACTGTTACCATTCACAATCTTTTCGCTTGTTTCCTTCCAGGTAACATCTGCAGTCTTACCGCAAGCGATGTTATAGTTTGCAGAGAGCTGGAGATGGCTCAGCAGGGTAACACCCAGACCTACGTTTACACTGAAGTTTGTTTTCTTCAGAGAATAGCAGCTGGAATCATTCCACTTGAAGTTCTTGTCACCAACGTTGATACCCCACTGTGGACCAGCGAAAACGAAAACATTAGCCAAGCTGCTCAAGCCGAAGCCATAACGTACGTTTACTGGGATATTAAGAGATTTCTGAGTCATCGTTGTCTCTGCATCATTTACAGACACCTTAGCTTCCTTCTGATCGTACAAGGCAGCAGCATCAAAACTCAAGCCAACAACAGGGATAGTAACCTTTACCATTGGACCTACAAAGAAACCAGTCTTGTTAGATGCATCGAATACATCGTTACTCAAAGACACGGGAAACCTTTGAACGCTTTAAGTTCGGCGGACAGCCCGGAAAGTCCCAGCAGGTCTATTTCCTGAACTTGCAGGAGATTCGTGGCATTAAGTTTGGAACACGGAATGCCCTGCAATATTTCGATAATTTCTACAATGCAGAACTGTTTGTACGGTGTCATGGTACTTTCTCGGTGAAGATTACCGATCCGCTGAAATTCTTTATGGAAAGCGTGCCGCACAATGCACAGCGCTTGGATTTTGCGGAGATCAATGCACAGTATACCTCTGAGTTCCTGACAGCATTGCAGTCTGCAATCGGTCAGATGTCAGTGGATGGCGTGCGGATTTCCAGTCTGCCGGCAAAGAGTATGGAACTTGCCAAGTACATGAGCAATGTGCTGGACGATGATTGGAACCAGAACAGAGGCATGGAAATTGCATCAGTCGGCATTGCGAGCGTCAGCTATGACGATGAAAGCAAACAGCTCATCAATATGCGGAACCAGGGCGCGATGCTTTCTGATGCGACCATTCGGGAAGGATACGTACAGGGCGCTGTTGCAAAGGGCCTGCAAAGCGCAGGTGCCAATACAGCCGGCGCCGGTCAGGCATACATGGCAATGGGTATGGGCATGCAGGGCGCAGGCGGCTTTATGCAGGCAGCTTCTGCCACCAATGCGGCACAGATGCAGCAGCAAGCAGCAGCTGCCGCTGCCGCCGCTGCTGCACCGGCTCCATCTGCTCCGGCGGCAGGTGGCTGGACTTGTTCGTGCGGAACGGTCAACCAGGGCAATTTCTGTACCAACTGCGGCAACAAAAAGCCGGCTCCGGCAGCCGGCTGGACTTGTTCGTGCGGAACAGTCAACCAGGGCAATTTCTGCACCAACTGCGGCAGCAAGAAGCCGGCAGCAGACTGGACCTGTTCCTGCGGAACGGTGAATCAGGGTAATTTCTGTACCAACTGCGGTCAGAAGCGCGGCTAAACCATCAACCATTGAGAAAGGGAGCCTATGGAAACCGTACAATATAAATGCCCCTATTGCGGCGGCGAGCTGAAATTAAATCCTGATACGGGTTCGTTTTCCTGCGAATACTGTCAGAGTGATTTTGACGAACAGCAGATGCAGGCGCTTTATGGCGATCAAAATGAACAGGCTATGCAGCAGGCGGATCCGGAAGTCGATACCTTGCAGGATGACCAGGAGGCAGCCGATTTTGCGGCGCATACAAAGCTGTATGAATGCCCGTCCTGCGGGGCGCAGGTCATTGCAGAAGATACCACATCGGCGACGTTTTGCTATTACTGCCATTCTCCGGTTATTTTGGCTGGACGGCTGTCCGGAGATTACTGCCCTTCCCAGGTGATTCCGTTTACGGTCAGCCGGGAAGCCGCAGTGACAACGATGAAGCAGTGGTGCAAAAAGCGCTGGTTTCTGCCCAGCGATTTTAAGCGGCAGCAGCAGCTGGAGAAAATGACCGGCGTGTATGCGCCATTCTGGCTGGCAGACTGTGAAACCCGGACGGATTATCATGCCATCGGAAAAGAGACCCGAAGCTGGAAGAGCGGAGACTATGAGATTACGGAAACCAAAGAATATGCAGTGCATCGAGATGTTTCCATTCCGTTTGTCGGAATTCCGGCAGACGGTGCGAAGAAAATGGAAGACGAGATGATGGACGCCTTGGAACCGTATGATTATCGGGCACTGCGTCCGTTCCAGATGCAGTATTTGAGCGGCTTTATGGCAGAAAAGTACGACATTGTATTCAATGATGTTTTCCCTCGGATTCAAAAGCGGGTGAACCAGGGCTGTAAGGGCATCATTGCGGAAACGACCAGACAGTATTCTTCTGTTTCGGTAAAAAGCTGCAACACACAGTATCAGAAGGTGCAAAACCGATATGTCTTAATGCCAGTTTGGTTCATGACATACCTGCATCGGGGGAAGCGGTATAGTTTTGCACTGAACGGACAGACCGGAAAGCTGGTGGGCACACCTCCGCTGAGCTATGCAAAGCTATTGGGATGCTGTGCAGGTTTGATGGCGTTGGTGGCTTTGATTGGAATGCTAGGGGGGTATCTGCTGCGATGTAAACTTGGAAAAAATGGATGGCAGGGATGCTCTGTGCTGCTTCTGCTGTATGGATTGGCGTTACTGCACATACAATGGCTGCCAGTGCGGAATGTTCGGATCCGGATGTTTGTGCGGTTTATGACGATGCCGTGGTGCTCACTGCGGAAGAAGAGCAAGAACTGGATGACCGGATTCGGGAGACAGCGGAAAAGATTGATATGAATGTAGCCGTCTTTCTTTCTGGTACCCGGGTTGATCGGGCAGATACACGGGACACCGCCGCAGATTATTACATAGAGTTGTTTGGGGAAAAAGGTGACGGCGTGTTCTATTATATGGATTTGTCGGGGGATGGGGACACCTCGTATGCTCCATATGACTACATCTATACAAGAGGCTGGGCGCAGTTCTATTATACCAACAGCGAAAGCAACAATCGGGTAGATGAGATCTTTTCTGCGCTGGATCCGTATTTGGAGCGTGGGAAAGAAGATCCATATGAAGCAGTATTGGCGTTCTGCGATGAACTGGAATACTATTATGGAGAAGGGATTCCCGACCATTATTATGTGCGGCAGACAGATAAAGAGGGTACCGATGAAGAGTACATGTATGTGCAGGATGGAGAGATCGTCTATGCTGCAAAGCCGCCGTTTCGGGCGGATATTTGGGTACCGCTTTCTATTTTAGCAGGTGTTCTTGTTGCATGCTTTACCTTCTTTGCCGTGAAGAAGCGTTACCGCTTTAAATTCCCTTCTCCTGGCACGCATTATGTAGATCGAGAAAAGGTTCACTTTTTGCAGCAATCGGATGTTTTCCTGCGGCAATATCAAACTAGAACAAAAATTGTGCATGAATCCAGCTCTGGCGGAGGCGGCGGAGGTGGCGGCACCAGTTCCGGCGGCGGAGGTGGCGGCGGCCATAGCCGATAAGATCAAAATAAGCACAATGGGATGTTATATGCTTTGTAGAAAAAGGGCTTTGAGCAATTCGAAGCCCTCTTTTTGTGTGAAAGGAAGAATGGTGTGAAACAAGTGGAAATTTTTACAGATGGTGCATGCAGCGGCAATCCGGGGCCAGGCGGCTGGGGTGCAATTTTGCGATATGGTACTGCGCAGAAGGAACTGTCCGGCGGGGAAGCGGAAACCACCAACAACCGCATGGAGTTATCGGGTGTTATTGCAGCGCTGTCTGCGTTAAAGGAGCCGTGCGTGGTGGAGTTGACGACGGACAGCAAATATGTCGTAGACAGCATCACAAAGGGCTGGGTGTATGGCTGGCAAAAGAAAAATTGGATCAAATCCGATCGAAAACCAGCGCTGAATGTGGATCTATGGAAGCAGCTTCTGCCGCTGCTGGAACGGCATCAGGTGCACTTTCATTGGGTGAAAGGGCATGCCGGACATCCGGAAAATGAACGCTGTGATGCGCTGGCTGTTATGCAGCGGGATCTGCACAGCGGACGATAGCAGCAGGCAGTAAATAGACCCAAATGGCATCGGTGTTTCCTTAGGGTAACAAAAGTTGCATTTTTGCAGAAATTGCGGTATAATATAGATATTCAATCGGAAATAGATTATTTGCTTGAAGGTTTTGCAGACGGCTTGACAAATCGGTCAAGGCTTCAAGGAAATCCTGAAAGGAAAGGGTTATAATATGGAAAAGCGATTCATTTATGCAGACAATGCGGCAACCACAAAAGTAGCACCGGAAGTGCTGGAGGTGATGCTGCCCTATCTACAGAATCAATATGGAAATCCGTCCAGCATTTATAAACTGGGTCGGGATGCACAGAGAGACGTTGAATTCGCCAGAGGACAAGTTGCAGCAGCGCTGGGCGCACAGCCGAATGAAATTTTCTTCACAAGCTGCGGTTCAGAATCCGACAACTGGGCGATTAAAGGATACATGGAACGGGCTGCCAAGCGTGGCAAGAAGCATTTGATTACTTCTGTGTTTGAGCATCATGCTGTTTTGCACACCTGCCAGGATCTGGAAAAGAAAGGCTTTACCGTAACGTATCTGCCGGTCGGCACAGATGGCTTGGTAAATCCGCAGGATGTACGGGATGCCATTCGGGAAGATACTGCAATGGTTACCATTATGTATGCCAACAACGAAATCGGTACCATTCAGCCAATTGCAGAGATTGGTGCAATTTGTAAGGAAAAAGGCGTTGTATTCCATACGGATGCTGTTCAGGCAGTCGGTCATGTGGAAATTGACGTAAAAGCACAGAATATTGATATGCTGTCACTGTCCGGACATAAGATTCATGCACAGAAGGGCATTGGCGCTCTGTATGTGCGGAAGGGTCTTGTTTTGCCGAATCTGATTCATGGCGGCGGACAGGAACGTGGCCGCCGTGCAGGTACCGAGAATGTACCGGCAATTATGGGCCTTGGAAAAGCCATTACTATGGCAACACAGAACATTGCAGAACGTGCAGAAAAAATTACAGCGATGCGGAATCGGTTGATTGACGGCATCCTGCAACTGCCGAAAACACGGTTAAATGGTGACCGGGAAAAACGTTTGCCGGGCAACCTCAACATTTCCATTGAAGGCATTGAAGGCGAGAGTCTGCTGCTGATGCTGGACTTAAATGGAATTTGTGCTTCCTCCGGTTCCGCTTGCACCTCTGGATCGCTGGATCCGTCTCATGTGCTGCTGGCTTTGGGATTAAAGCACGAAGTTGCACACGGTTCTTTGCGGATGTCCATTGATGAAACACTGACCGATGAGGATGTGGACTACATCTTGGAAGTGATTCCGAAGGTGGTAAAGCGCCTGCGGGATATGTCTCCGCTGTGGGAACGGATGTGCAAAGAAGAAGCAAATGCAACAGCGTAAACGGTTACGCTTAAGAAGATCAATGGGAGGAATTTACTATGCTGTATAGTGAAAAGGTATTGGATCATTTTACAAACCCTCGGAATGTAGGCGAAATTGAGGATGCAAATGCAGTCGGCGAAGTCGGCAATGCAAAGTGCGGCGACATCATGAAGATCTACATGAAGATTCAGGATAATGTTATTCAGGATGTTAAGTTCAAGACATTTGGCTGCGGTGCCGCAGTGGCAACCTCTTCCATGGCAACTGAAATGATCAAGGGAAAGAGCGTGGATGATGCGCTGGGACTGACCAACAAAGCTGTTATGGAAGCTTTGGACGGACTGCCGGCAGTAAAGGTGCACTGTTCTGTTCTGGCAGAACAGGCAATCAAGTCCGCTCTGTCTGATTATTATACCAGACAGGGAATTGATCCGAAGCCGATTGTTGGCGAAATCGGAGAATGCGAAGCATGCCACTAAGTCAATAGAGCGTTTAAAAGCTGGTGCAGATGGGTTCTGCACCAGCTTTTTTGCTTGTCAAAGTGAATAAAAAATAAAGGGAATATTTGGATGCTTTTTTGGCATTTTTAAATTGACAAGATTTTCATTATGTAGTATACTATAGTTGTAAATGAATCGATTCAATAAAAAAGGAGGAGTAATAATGTTAAAACAAATTCGGAAGTTACTTGCGGTTGGAAGTAGCATTTTGTTGATGGCTACAATGTTATCCCTTCCTTCTGTAAGTGCAGTGTCGTATAATTATGACATCAATGGAGATGGTCAGGTTGGGCTGGCAGATGCTGTTTTTTTAAAAAAATATCTAAATGGTCGTTGTGATGTTACCAATCAAACAGTGTTAGATGTCACACAGGATGGTATCATTGATATGGTGGACTATGATTGTATCATAGCGTTTTTAATGGGTAGCGATTTTTCAATTTTATAAAAAGGGAGGGAGTTTTATGCGATTAATTCGAACGAGTGCTTTTCGTTTTCTTTCAATATGTATCGTTTTGGCAATATGCATCTGCTCATTTGGCGTACAGCCATCAGCAGAAAAAGTAGGCGCTCATGTCAAGGAATATTATAAATATGATTATGCAACAGGAGAAAGAACATCCTATACATTGTCCCAGGACATTCTCACAAATGATGCGAATGAAGATGAAGCTGATGTGCAGTCAGATGATCCGCGTGTTCCTGGTGGAAATAGTGGAGTTTTAAAATTAGTAATTAACAACGGTAAGGTAGGATCTGGATTTATTATTGATGATCACGTTATTGCTACGGCTGCGCATTGCTGTATTCAAAATTATAAAAATGTATATAGTGATATTAAAGTGCTTTTATTTGCAGATGCGGCAGATCAAACACCGGCAGCGTCCATAACACCTGTTGAGATTCATGTTCCCACAACATATTTAACATCTAATGTGTTTGAAAATCCCGAATTAAAGCATATTAATGATTATGCTTTAATTACTGTAGCAGAGGATTTAAGTGCTTATGAGCATTATGATTTGGGTACTATTACTGACGTTTTTGAGAAAAGTGGAAAAGATGTTACAGTAACTGGATTTCCGCAAACTGTAGGAAGTCAAGAAGTAAATACAGTAACACAACATCAAATGTATACCGGTTCAGGCGCAATTAAAGAGTATACATGGACTTTTCCAGGTGAAAAAGGCTGCATATTGATTTATGGAGTAAAAATAACAGGAGGAAATAGTGGAGGCCCAATCTACGTGACAACGACTTATCAAAAAGGAAAAACCATTCAAACGAAAAAAACAGCAATAGGAGTAGTAATTGCAACAGGATATTCAGAAAATGAATATTTAGGTGTTCGGATACTTCCTGAAATATTGAAGTTTTATAAGAGTAATGATTATGTGAATTATGCGTGAGGTGAGATCAAATGAAAAAATGGATACAATCTATTGCGGCGATTTCCAGTGCAGCAGTATTATGCTGTGGTTGGAATCCAGTTTCTGCGGAATCTATTCTGCTAGATACCGCCACATATCGAACCAATTTGGCTGCATCTGAAAAGGCTTCCGGATATGCTGCTGTTTATATGGTGGCAACGCCGACAGAAGATGCAAAGTATGGGCAAACCACGCTGTCTGCATCACCAGTGGTGGATGGTGTATTGACACAGGAATATCTATTTTTGGATCCGGAACAAGGCTGGTATATTCGAAATGAATGGCAATGGGGTGGATTTGTGATCACTGCATCAGCGGAAGCACCCACCTTGGAGTCTTTGGGACTGACAGAATTACAGGCATCCATTCCGGATATGAAGCTGATTCCTTATGATCAGACATGTTATGACAGCATGTGCAAGGATGACCGGCATCCGGCAATAGAACCGGGAGAAAATCAGTATTATTTGCAAATCCCGAGTGATGATTATTTGCGGGATTATGATACCATTTCAACGCTCCTGCGTCAAAATGAATCACCGGAACAAGTGCAGGATTTCTATTTGTTTATAGACGGCAGAAAAGCAGAGGAACGGTATTTTTCAAGAGGTTCTTTGTCGTGCTATTCGGCAGAACAGCTTGACTTGCAGCAGGAGGCAGGCTTAGAGGATTCTTATACTGCAAGTGAACAGCAAGATGGCACAACTCGCTACGCAATTCGCTGTGAAACCATTGGAGATTTGGTTCGAGCAGTTTCCTGTTTGGAGCAGTGTGATGCGATTAGCAAGATGGAATTTTTCCAAATGGGATCTGCTTACATGTTGGGAGAAATTTCTTCTTATCCGGGCGATGTGGATAATGATCAGGATATTACGCTTTCGGATGCAACTGCGATTTTAACCAAGTACACAGAAACTGCGGTCGGAGGTACATATGCTTTCCCAGTGGAGGATTCTCTGCAAGCACTTGCACAATTCAATGCCGACTATAATGGAGACGGTATCATTGACTTGGAAGATGCAACAGCAGTTTTAACGAAATATTGTGAATCAGCCGTCAAGAAATAGAAATCAGTCAATCCAGCAGCAGTTTGCCAAATCGGTAAACTGCTGCTTTTCTTGTGCAAAGTGCTAAAAATGCAGGAAGGACGCAGGAAACGGACGTTTTATTTGCGTAAAATGTAATTTTTTTGCAGGAACCTCTTGATTTTTTCGGGAAACGGTGTTATAATATTGACATATGATGCAGCAAAAGACCGGAACCCTCCGGTCTTTCGCTTATGTTAGGGACTTTTTCATTCTTTGTGCAGCGCTAAAACAGCCTGCACGGGAAGAACTCCCCACCAGGAAAAGGAGCAGGACAAAGCATGAAATTGAAACAATATGGCAGTACCGAGCAGGCAATCTGTCAGATGGTGCAGCCGATTGCGGACTCGCTGGGCTTTACCATTTGGGATGTGCGCTTTGAAAAGGAAGGCGCCAGCTGGTACCTTCGGATTTTCATTGACCATCCGGACGGCATTGACATCGAGGATTGCGAAGCCATGACCCGACCGGTCAATGAGATCTTGGATCAGACAGACCCCATTTCACAGGCTTATGTGCTGGAGGTCGGTTCTGCTGGATTGGAGCGGGAACTCAACCGCACCTGGCATTTTGATGCCAGCATCGGAGAACTGGTACGTGCCCGTGCCATTCGGCCAATTGACGGAGAACGGGAGTGGATTGGTGTCCTGCATGCCTGGGAAAAGGAGCAGATCACCTTGGAAATCGAAGGAACGCTGCGGACGCTTCCGCTGGCGGATTTGGCATTTGTAAAGCGATACGAAGAATTTGAATTTTAAGCTGCATTGGTTTGACATGCAGGGCTTAGAAATTTGGATCAATCAAAAAATGGAGGCATACTTACGACATGGACAACGGATTTTTTGAAGCGCTGGCTGCACTGGGCAGCGAGAACGGCGTAGATACCACTGTATTGGTAGAAAAAGTCAAAACAGCAATGCTGAAAGCAGCAAGAAAGTCCTACCCGGACAGCGAAGAAAACATTCGGGTAGAAATTGACCCCGCCACCAAGCGGTTTGAGATGTATTTGAAGCAGACCGTCGTGGACGATGAACCGTGGGATGACAACGAAGTCAACATTGATGTGGCAAAAACCATTGATCCGACTGCTTATGTGGGCGGAACCATTGAACGGCGTTTGGACATCAATAAATTCGGCAGAGCCGCTGCCCTGTCTGCGAAGCAGTCCATTAAGGGCGATCTGCGGGAAATCAACCGGGAAAAGATCCTGAACCAGTTCCAGGATAAGGAGAACGACTGCATCACAGCAATGGTCACGCAGGTAGAACCGGGCGGTACCGCTACCCTGCTGTATGATAAGACAGAACTGTATCTCTTCCGTGGAGAGCAGATTCCGGGCGAAGTGCTGACCGAAGGCAAGATGATTAAAGTTTATATCACCAACATTGCCAATAAGCAGAAGAAGCCAATTATTAAAATTTCAAGAGTACGCAAGGAATTGGTAAAGCGGCTGTTTGAATTGGAAGTACCAGAAATTTACGATGGAACGGTAGAAATCCGTGCCATTTCCAGAGAGGCTGGTTCCAGAACCAAGATTGCGGTCTGGTCCAAGGATCCGAACGTAGATGCAGTGGGTGCATGTATCGGCCCGAAGCGTGCCAGAATTTCTGCCATTGTCAATGAGCTGAACGGTGAAAAAATTGACATCATTCCGTACAGCGAAAAGCCGGAGGAATTCATTGCACGGGCTTTGGCACCTGCGACTGCTATCCGTGTTACCATTACGGATGAGGAAGAAAAGATTTGCAGCGTGATCGTACCCAATCACCAGTTGTCACTGGCAATTGGAAACCGGGGTCAGAATGCCAAGCTGGCTGCGAAACTGACCGGATATAAGATTGATATTAAGCCGGAAACAGAAGGCGCAGACTCCGAACAGCCGGAGGAAGCACCGCTTGCCGCTGCTGCATCGGAAGAGCCGATTGCTGCTGCACCTGTAGAAGCAGCAGAACCTGTTGCAGCACCAGCTGCTGCACCGGAAGAATCCGCTGCACCGCTTGAAGAACAAGAGGAGCAAAACGCATGAAAACCAAAAAGATTCCCATGCGCATGTGCGTTGGATGCGGAGAGATGAAGCCGAAGAAGGAACTCATTCGGGTACTTCGCACACCGGAGGGTGAATTTTTACTGGATACAACGGGCAAAAAGGCGGGACGTGGCGCATACTTATGTAAGAACATGGCTTGCCTGGACGCTGCCAAAAAAGCGAGAAAATTAGAGCGGTCGTTTTCCTGCCGGATTGCGCCCGCCGTTTACGAGGAGTTAGAGCATGCATTGCAATCAGAACTTCATGAACTTATTGACCATCTGCCGGAAGGCAGGGAAGGTGATTCCGGGCTTTGATTCCGTAAAGGAATGCCTGGAGCAGCATACGGCAAAGGTCGTGCTGATCAGTGCGGATCTTTCTCCCAAAACAGCAAAGGAAGTGGCATTTTTCTGTCAGCGGTATCAGGTACCGCTTCAGGAAACCGACCTGACAATGGATCAGATCCGTCAGGCAATTGGCCGCAAAACCGGTGTGCTGGCGATTTGTGATGCGGGCTTTGCCCGTGGACTTTGCAGCCGCATGGAACCGGAACATCCCATTCTGTAATTGCAGGATTCTGCATGGAAATAGATTGTGGGCACTTTCCACGGAAAATGCCCGATATGGAAAATGGTTATTGTGAGTATAGGAGGGTTTGCCTATGATGAAAAAATTAAAAATCAATGATGTTGCAAAGGATTTGCACTTGACGACCCAGGAGCTGATTGCGTTCTATGAAACCCGCAGCTCAGACGGACAGAAGAAAAAATCCGGCAGCAGCCTGACACCGGAAGAAGTCAACTTAGCGCTGGAGTATTTTACCCAGCAGCATCAGGTTCCCAATTTTGACGCCTATTTTGCCAGCCGGAATACTCCTCGGCCTGCGCCGGAACCGGCACAAAAAGAAAAACCTGTAAAGAAAGAAAAGTCGGTGAAGCAGGAAAAGCCAGCCAACTCCTCCAATGGCAAGCAGGAAGCGAAGCCTGCACAAAAACCTGTCCAACAACAATCTGTTGCCGCACCGAAGCAGGAGGCAAAGCCTGCGCAGAAGCCGGAAGCAAAATCAGTGCAGAAGCCAGAAACAAAACCTGCACCGAAGCAGGAAGCGAAGCCTGCACCCAAACAGGAAGCAAAATCTGCCCCCAAGCAGAAGGAACAGCCGGCAGTTCAGCCGAAGCAAAGCAAACCGGAAGCGTCAAAGCCGCAGGCTGCCGCACCGGAACAAAAAACAGTAACGGAGAAGGATCCTATGGCAGAGACGAAAAAGAAAGCGCCGGAACAGAAAGCGGCAGAAAAAACAGAACAGCGGAATAAGAAACCGCAGAAGCAGACGCCAAAGGCACAGAAGCACGGAGAACGGCTGCATGTGGAAGTTACCATGGCTTCTGCGGACAGCGTAAAAACAGAAAAGCGCCGGACAGTAGATACCAGAGGTTCTTATGTAGATTTGGATAAGTACAATCAGCGGTATGAGCAGATTGCACCGGCTAATAAATATAAGGATAATTATTCCACCAAAAAGCAAAAGATCAATCAGAAGTCTGCACAGCGCAACAAGCAGAAATATTCCAACAAGCGGGAAACCGAGCAGGATAAGCTGCGCCGTCTGGAGCTGGAACGTGCTAGAAAGCAGCAGCTGAAGGTTCTGATTCCGGATAACCTCGTTGTCAGCGAACTGGCAAGCCGGTTGAAGGTAACAGCAACAGAAGTCATCAAAAAGTTGATGATGCTGGGCGTTATGGCAACCATCAACCAGGAAATCGACTTTGATACCGCTTCCCTTGTTGCCGAGGAACTGGGCGCAAAGGTAGAAAAAGAAGTGATCGTTACCATTGAAGAACGTCTGATTGATGAGGAGGATACCGCAGAGGATACCCAGGAACGCAGCCCGGTTGTTGTTGTCATGGGTCACGTTGACCACGGTAAGACTTCCATTCTGGACCGCATTCGGCATGCGCATGTTACCGCAGGCGAAGCAGGCGGCATCACGCAGCACATCGGTGCTTACCAGGTTTCCTACAACGGCAAGCAGATTACCTTCCTGGATACACCGGGACACGAAGCATTTACTTCTATGCGTGCACGCGGTGCCAATATTACAGATATTGCCATCTTGGTAGTTGCTGCGGACGACGGCATTATGCCGCAGACAGTCGAATCCATCAACCATGCAAAGGCAGCTGGTGTTTCCATCATCGTTGCCATCAATAAGATGGATAAAGAAGGCGCAAACCCGGATAAGATTAAGGAAGAATTGACCAAGTATGATTTGGTTTGCGAAGAATGGGGCGGCGATGTCATTTGTGTGCCGGTTTCTGCAAAAACAGGCATGGGAATTGATGACTTGCTGGAGAATGTTCTGCTGGTTGCAGAAATGCAGGAACTGAAAGCCAATCCGGATCGCCGTGCACGTGGTACCGTTGTGGAAGCCCGTCTGGATAAGGGCCGTGGACCGATTGCAACCTTGCTGGTACAAAACGGAACGCTGCACACGGGCGATGTACTGATTGCCGGAACCGCAGTAGGTCACGTTCGTGTTATGACCAACGACAAGGGCAAGACCGTACACGAAGCCGGGCCGTCTGTTCCGGTTGAGATTACCGGTCTGGCAGAAGTGCCGTCTGCCGGCGATAGCTTCCATGCTGTTGAAGATGAGCGGCTTGCCAGAACTTTGGTGGAACAGCGGAAGCATGAAGCCAAGCAGGCAAAGTTCAGTGCTTACCAGAAGGTTACACTGGATAATCTGTTCAGCCAGATTGAAGAAGGCGAAATGAAGGAACTGTCTCTGATCGTCAAGGCAGACGTACAGGGCTCAGTAGAAGCTGTGAAGCAGTCCCTCGAAAAGCTTTCCAATGACGAAGTACGGGTACGGGTTATCCATGGCGGTGTCGGCGGCATCAAGGAAAGTGATGTTATGCTGGCAAGCGCTTCCAATGCCATTATCATTGGATTCAATGTACGTCCGGATCCGGTCGCAGAGGAATATGCTGCACGGGATGATGTAGATATTCGCACCTATCGTGTCATTTATGATGCCATTGAAGAAGTCGAAACTGCCATGAAGGGCATGCTGGCACCGAAGACCAGAGAAGTGGTAATGGGACGAATTGAAGTGCGTCAGGTTTATAAGCTGTCCAGTGTAGGTGCCGTTGCCGGTGCGTATGTGCTCAGCGGAAAGGTTACTCGTCAGTGCGAAATCCGTGTGGTACGGGATGGCATTGTGATCGCAGAAGATAAGATGTCCAGCTTGAAGCGGTTTAAGGATGATGTAAAGGAAGTCACCGAAGGCTACGAGTGCGGCATTACCCTGGAGAAATTCCGGGATTTCAAGGAAGGCGATATTTTCGAAGCCTTCATCATTGAAGAATATCGGGACTAATGGATTAGAGGGGAGCGTGCGATGAAAAAACGAATGGTTGCAGGACTGCTTGCTGCGGCATGCCTGATGGGCATGTGCAGCTGCGGCTCCACGGATTCTTCTGCCGATTCTGGGAAGCGTGACAAACAGGCAAAAACAGCATCATTGGATGAAAATGCAGAAGTTGCTTATATCAATGTCTGGATGCGCTTGTTTGGACTATCACATTCTTCCGTTTATGAAGGGAGAGAGGAAGCCTGCCAGGAACAGTTAAAAGATTGGAACGGTGAGCCTTCCGGAGAAATCTCTGCGGCATGGTTTAATACACTATATCTGAACGACGGTAAGTTCGACTATTATTATGGCAATATAGGAGACACGAAATTTGCTGTTTCAGGAACTGTTTCCAAGAACAAGGAAGATGCGCTTGCATTTTCTTCTCAGGTAATTCGATCCTATAATAAGGATGATTATACCTTAGAAGAGATTATTCATTACCCGGAGGAAACGGAGCAGGAATATTCCCGCCGCGGGTTGATGATGTATAATCAATTAAAAACCGGATCCGAAACACAAGGGCTTTACTTGAAAGCGTATAACTGCAGACAGGATAAGTATCGGTATCTGCAAAATGCGTATGTATGGAATGCAGAAGAACAAGATTGGGTTTCTTTTGCAGGTGTGGGAAAGAATGTCTTCCTTCCGATTTTATCCAAAGGGGACTACCTGGTCGCAGAGCAGCAGGGCTATACGCTTTCTACGGAACAAGCAGGGGAATCATTTTCGTTGTATTTTTCAGATGCAGCGTTACGGGAGGAGAATCCATCCTCTTACACCATCACATTTGATTCGGATTCCACCTGGTCATCAGATTGGCAGGATGGCTTTCATGGCAAATGGGAACTGCTGGATGAAAATTTGCTGCTCCTGTATCCGCCGGGAGACGATTACACGCCAAATACTGTATCCATTTTTTACGTGGATTTCGCAGAAGATGCCGTGTATATGCCTTTATTTGTAAAGTCTGAAACGATGCTGCCGGAGGTGCAGCAGATTGTTCTGGAAGATGAGGTGAAATAAAGACAAAGGGAGGCGACATTTTCGAAGACTTCATAATAGAAGAACATCGGGACTAATAGATTAGAAGGGAGCGTGCGATGAAAAAACGAATGGTTGCAGGCCTGCTTGCTGTGGCATGCCTGATGGCTATGTGCAGCTGCGGACTTTCTTTAAATTCAAAAAAGCGAGATGTTGATCAGCAAACAACTACAGCACATGCAGAAAAGCAGAAAAAGGAAACAAAGGATAGTCAAACATCCGCTGAAAAAGAAGAATCAGAAGAATGGTTGCTGCAAGACGATGCGGATTGTTTGACTGAGGATGAGAAAGAAGCGCTAAATGATCGCTTGCTAAAAACAGCAGAGTCTATTGATATGCATGTTTTTGTATATCTTTCTGGAACAAGAGTTTCAAGAGAAGACACTAGGGATACAGCAGCAGACCTTTATTTGAATCGGTATGATGCAGATAGTGATGGTATCCTTTATTATATGGATTTATCTGGAAATGGGGATACTTCTTATTCTCCATATGATTATATCTACACACGGGGAATGGCACAATTTTATTATACCAATTCGAAAGATAATAACAGAATAGATGCGATTTTCAATGCAATAGATCCTTATTTACCAAGAGGCGCAGAACAACCATATGAAGCAGTGACACAATTCTGCAAGGAATTAAAAAATTATTATCGTGCAGGTATTCCAGATGGATATTATGTCTATGAAAAAAGTACGGACAAATATCAATGGGTACAAGATGGAAAAATTGTGGAAGACGACCAGCCGCCAGAATGGTAGAACCTTTCAACAACCTGCTAAGCTTGTATGTTTTAGTTTAAGGGAGGCAATGAAGAACAATGGCAAATTTTAAAGTTGGCCGTACAGAAGAGGATTTGCTGCGAGAGTTTACTGCAATTCTGCGGGAATTGAAAGACCCTCGTATTGATCCGATGCTGACGGTGGTTCGGGCAGAGCTTTCCAATGATCTGTCCAATTGCAAAATTTATGTTTCCAGCCTGCAAGGGCAGGAACGGGCAAAGGAATCGGTAAAAGGATTGGTCAGCGCTTCCGGTTATATCCGGCGAGAGCTGTTTCATCGCCTGAAGATGCGCAAGAGTCCGGCTTTGCACTTTATTGCAGATGATTCCATTGCACACAGTGCCGCAATCAATCAGAAGCTACAGGCACTCCATCCGGTCAGCCCGGCAGAGCCAGAACCGGATTCGGAGGATGCGGAATAGAAAGGAGCAGGATGTGATGCAACCTATGACGGTACAGGAGACAGCCGCCTGGCTGCAAACCTGTGAACGTGCTGTGATTCTGATTCATCAGAGTCCGGACGGTGACTGCATTGGTGCCGGTTATGCATTGGCAGAACTATTGCATCAGATGGGAAAGCAGGCGGCGGTATGCTGTAGCGATCCCATTCCGGAGCGATATGCCTTTTTGTTGTCGGAGCAGGATGCAGCACCGCTTGCAGAGCCGGATTGTGTGCTGGCGGTGGACGTTGCAGACCCGAAGCTCTTAGGCAGGTTGCAGGAACCATACGGCAGCCGGGTGGATCTGTGCATCGACCATCACATTTCCAATACCGGTTATGCAGCACGGCTTTGCCTGGATGGACAGGCTGCCGCTGCGTGTCAGGTCTTGTATGAGATCATGCAATTTCTGCCGGTGCAGATGACACAGCATCTGGCAACTTGTCTCTATACAGGCATGGCAACCGATACCGGATGCTTTCAGTATGACAATACCGGAGCGAGAACCCATCAAATCGTTGCAGAATTGATGACGCAGTGTCCGGCTGTTCCATATGGACGGATCAATCGGAATTTGTTTGCGGTAAAGAGTTTGGGACGGCTGCAAATGGAAAAAATGCTGACCGATCAGCTGGAATCGCATTTGGGCGGTGCCTGCATGATGATTTGCGTCACACAAGCGCTGCTGAAACAGTTTGGTGTTGCAGAATCGGAACTGGATGGTGTGGCTGGTTTTCCCTTACAGGTGGAAGGTGCGCAGGTTGGCATCACCATCAAGGAACGGGAACCCAATGTCTTTAAAGTATCTATGCGGTCAGCAGATTGGGTCAATGTGTCGGCAATCTGCCAGACGCTGGGCGGCGGCGGACATGTAAAAGCAGCCGGCTGCCTGGTAAAGGGCACATTGGACGAAGTGCGGAACAAACTGCTGGATGCTGTGGAGAAAGGAATGCAGCGGACGTGAACGGAATTCTTTGTATGGACAAACCGCAGGAATTTACTTCCTTCGATGTGATTGGAAAGCTTCGTGGTATCCTGCATCTGAAACGTCTGGGGCATACCGGAACGCTCGATCCAATGGCAACTGGTGTCCTGCCGGTGCTGGTGGGAACTGCCACAAAGGCTTGCGATATTTTACCCAATCAGGACAAAACCTATCGGGCAGAAGTCCAGTTCGGTTATGAAACGGATACGCAGGATCGCTGGGGTAAGACGGTGCAAACTTTTCCGAAGATGCAGGTCACACGCGCACAGCTGGAAGCTGTGCTGCCCGCATTTATCGGCAGCATCGAACAGATTCCGCCGATGTATTCAGCGGTTTCCGTCGGCGGACAGCGGCTATATGATTTGGCACGTAAAGGTGTAGAGGTGGAGCGTCCGGCACGGACGGTTGTGATTCACGCCATTTCACTGGATGCCTTTGACGAAGCAGAGCAAACGGCTGTGCTGACGGTTTCCTGCGGAAAAGGCACGTATATCCGGACGCTGCTGTCTGACATCGGGCATGCACTGGACGGCGGCGCTGTTTTGACGGAGCTGCGGCGCACGATGGCATGCGGTTACCGCTTGGAGCAGGCATATACCTTTGAGCAGGTTGCGCAGATGATGCAGGAAGGTACGCTGGAAGCACATTTGATTCCAACAGAAACCCTGTTTGCAGCACTTCCGGCGCTGCATCTGGGGGAGGCCCAGGCACGGATGTACCGCAATGGTGTCAAGCTGGACTTGAAGCGACTGCGGCAGGTTCGGACAGATGCAGCACAGTACCGGGTTTATGATGCACAGGGAAAATTTCTCGGCACAGCGCAGGCGGACTGGGAACAGGGGCTGCTGCGTGTGGGCAAGAATTTTGGAACAGGCTGAGGTGATTCTTTGTCGGAAGTAACCATTCTTACACAACCCGTGTCCCAGCCAACTGCTGTTGCGCTGGGCTTGTTTGACGGAGTTCATTTGGGGCATCAAGCTGTGCTGCGTGCCGCTGCGGCATGCAGGCAGGACGGTTTGCTGCCTTGCGCATTTACCTTCCAGTCTGCCTCGATGCCGAAAAAGCAGAATCGGGAGCTGGAATATCTCTATACAGAATCGCAGAAGCTGGAACATCTGGCAGCAGCTGGAATTGCAGCCGTTTATCAGCCGGATTTCGCCGCACTGCGGGAGCTGGACGGTGCCGCATTTTGCCGAACTGTTTTGCGGGATATGCTGCATGCGGAGCAGGTCTTTTGCGGCGGTGATTTTCGATTTGGAAAAGCTGCCGGATGGGGCTTTTCCGATCTTGCCGCATTCGGCAGCGCATGCGGATTTACGGCAGTGGAAGTGCAGCCGGTTCGCATCCAGGGAGAAATTGTCTCCTCCAGCCGGATTCGGCAGGCATTAAAGGACGGTGATCCGGAAAGTGCCGCTGCCATGCTGGGAACGCCTTATGAAGTGGAAGGCATCGTTGTGCATGGCAGAGCGCTCGGGCGGACGATTTCGTTCCCCACCATTAATTTGCAGTTTCAGGAGGGGCAGCTGGTGCCCAGGCACGGTGTCTATGCCGCAGATGTGCAGACACCGGATGGCGCATGGCATTGGGGCGTTGCCAATGTCGGCGTGAAGCCGACCATTGCAGCCGGGCTGCATCCTTCTGTAGAAGTGCATCTGCTGGATTATTCCGGCGATCTATACGGTGCAGTCTGCCGGGTACAGCTGCATCATTTTTTGCGAAGCGAACAACAATTTGAAACCATTACCCAATTACAGGCAGCCATTGCACAGGATTGCATCCATGCACGGGAATGGGTTGCCAAAAAGTGAATCGAAAAAGAGGAGTACGATCATCATGGGAAAACGAGTTAGAACAAGATTTGCCCCCAGTCCAACGGGCTATATGCACATCGGAAATTTGCGGACTGCATTGTATGCTTATCTGATTGCGAAGAAGTATGACGGAGATTTCATTCTTCGAATTGAGGATACGGACCAGGAACGGTACGTGGAAGGTGCTGTTGATATCATTTATGATACCCTGCGGACAGCTGGTCTGAAATGGGACGAAGGCCCGGACATCGGCGGCCCGGTTGGCCCGTATGTACAGTCCGAGCGGATGGGAATGTTCAAGGGCTATGCAGAACAGCTGGTTCAGTCTGGTCACGCTTATTACTGCTTCTGTGACAAGGAACGGCTGGAAGAGGTGCGGAAGATTCAGGAAGCTTCCCGGATTGCGCCGATGTATGACCGCCACTGCCGGGATCTCTCTCCGGAAGAAGTACAGGAAAAGCTGGATGCCGGTGTACCGTATGTCATCCGTCAGAAAATGCCGCTGGAAGGCACAACCACATTCCATGATGAGGTTTATGGAGATGTTACCGTAGAAAACAGCACACTGGATGACCAGATTCTGATTAAAACCGATGGGATGCCAACCTATAACTTTGCCAATGTAGTCGATGACCACCTGATGGGCATTACCCATGTGGTACGTGGAAATGAATATCTGGCATCTGCTCCGAAATATAATTTGCTGTACGAGGCATTTGGCTGGGATGTACCGATTTATGTGCACTGTGCACCGGTTATGAAGGATCAGACGCATAAGCTTTCCAAGCGAAATGGAGATGCTTCCTTCCAGGATCTGATGAAGAAGGGCTATCTGCCGGAAGCCGTTGTCAACTTCATTGCCCTGCTGGGATGGGGCCCGAACAGCGAGCAAGAAATCTTCACCATGCCGGAACTGATTGATGCATTTGAATTGTCCGGACTGAGCAAGTCCCCGGCTATTTTTGACGATCAGAAGCTGAAAGCCATTAACGCAGCTTACATCCGGAAACTAGAGCCGGAAGCATTCCAGAAGCTGGCAATGCCGTATATTCAGCAGACCGTACATCGGGAAGATGTTGATTTTGCACTGCTCTGCCATGTATTGCAGCCGAGAACGGAACTGTTTACCGATATTCCGGAACAGGTAGACTTCATTGATGCTCTGCCGGATTATGACCTGGAACTGTATCGCCACAAGAAAATGAAGACTACACCGGAAACCGCATTGGAAGCCCTGCAAAAGGTTCTGCCGGTTCTGGAAGCACTGGAAGACTGGAATGCCGACGCCATTCATGCAGCACTGTTTGAACTGATTGGAGAACTGGGCGTGAAGAACGGCTGGCTGCTCTGGCCGGTACGGACAGCACTGTCTGGTAAATCCTTTACACCGGGCGGCGGCGTAGAATTGTGTGCCATTTTAGGAAAGGAAGATTCCTTGAATCGAATTCGGACGGGAATTGCCCGGCTGTCTGCATAAGGATTTGGGGTGTGCGGTGTGGATCGGAAGCTTTCGCTCTTCCATCACATGGCTATCACAATGTCCTGATACAATAATGCGGATTGATGCGTATGCGATCAAGTTCAAGCCCGTTTTTGCACGCCTGTAGAAAGAAGTTGTTTTGTTTGCCGCTTTGCATGTTGCTGAGCGGCAAACAGCCAATCAGGCAGTGGTGCACACGAATGGGCTTCATTAAAGGAGGCAGTCACTAGGATGATTGAGGTTAAAAATCTAACCAAGTATTACGGCGACCATCTGGCGGTGGACAATGTAAGCTTTAACGTGGAGGAAGGCGAGATCCTTGGTCTGTTGGGGCCGAATGGTGCCGGAAAATCCACGACCATGAATATGCTGACCGGTTATATCAGCTCCTCTTCCGGGCAGGCACTGATTAACGGCATTGATATTCTGGAAGATCCCATTCGGGCAAAGGCAAATATCGGCTATCTGCCGGAACTTCCGCCGCTGTATCTGGATATGACCGTAATGGGCTATCTGAACTTTGTATATGACCTGAAAAAATGCAAGCTTCCCCGGAAGTCGCACCTGAAGGAGATTTGCAGCTTATGCAAGATTGATGATGTGGCAAACCGCATCATCAAGCACCTGTCCAAAGGGGACCTGAAAAAATGAATTTGAAACTATGCGAGCCTCTGC
>ENA-USTZ01000372-USTZ01000372.1-human-gut-metagenome-genome-assembly--contig:-NODE-372-length-21563-cov-4.243414_pt1 | contig 21563 bp, 19 predicted proteins | sample MGYA00250049_ERZ773375 | MGnify/ENA primary metagenome ERZ773375 (study PRJEB29103, sample SAMN06111956) | human gut metagenome | biome: human gut; feature: ankylosing spondylitis patient; material...
ACACAAAAGAAAACGAACAAACAACTACATATTAATTATGAATATTTAAGAGCAAAGACGCTAACCGGTGAAGCACTTTGCTCTTTTTTATTTATCAAAATCACAAGGATATTTAAATTAGGAGGCAATATATTATGAGATTAAAAGACACAGGATTAACAGCACAGGACATTAAAGACAAAGTAAAGAAGTATATGATTGAGACATATGAGCGTTTCGATTTCATCGCTGAGACTGCTGAGGGCATGTATCTATATGATGAGAATTGCACACCATACCTTGACTTTTACGCAGGAATCGCCGTAAATAATGCCGGCAGCAGAAACCCTAAGGTTGTTGCAGCAGTCAAGGATCAGGTGGATGACATCATGCATACATTCAACTATCCATACACTATTCCACAGGCACTGCTTGCTGAGAAGGTCTGCAAGACTATCGGAATGGACAAGATTTTCTACCAGAACTCAGGTACTGAGGCAAACGAGGCTATGATTAAGATGGCTCGTAAATATGGTATAGAGAAATATGGTCCAAACAGATATCACATCGTAACTGCAAAGGACGGCTTCCATGGCAGAACCTTCGGTGCTATGTCAGCAACAGGACAGCCTGGAAACGGATGCCAGGTGGGATTTGGTCCTATGACATACGGCTTCTCATATGCTCCTTACAATGACTTAAAGGCTTTCAAGGATGCTTGCACAGAGAACACAATCGCTATCATGATTGAGCCTGTACAGGGCGAGGGCGGTGTTCATCCTGCAACACCTGAATTCATGAAGGGACTTCGCGAGTTCTGTGATGAGAAGGGCATGCTCCTCCTTATCGATGAGGTTCAGACAGGATGGTGCAGAACCGGAGCTGTAATGAGCTACATGAACTACGGCATCAAGCCTGATATCGTTTCTATGGCAAAGGGCCTTGGCGGTGGAATGCCAATCGGTGCTATCTGTGCTACAGAGGAGGTTTCAAAAGCATTCTCAGCCGGTTCACACGGTACAACCTTTGGTGGACATCCTGTATGCTGTGCAGCAGCACTTGCAGAAGTAAACGAGCTGCTTGACAGAGATCTTGCCGGAAATGCAAAGAAGGTTGGTGATTATTTCACAGCTAAGCTTGAGAAGCTTCCACACGTAAAAGAGGTAAGACATCAGGGACTCTTAGTTGGTGTTGAGTTTGACGATACAATCTCAGGTGTAGATGTAAAGCATGGCTGCTTCGACCGCCATATGCTTATCACGGCAATCGGAAGCCATATTATCCGTATGGTTCCACCACTTATCGTAAGTGAGGAAGAGTGCGACAAGGCATTTGATATCATCAAGGAGACAGTTGAGTCACTTTCATAGAATGCTTGAAGCATATTTGAAGCAGGCAACAGAATATATTGCGGCAGATTTTGCGAGCCGGATAAAGGACAAGGGCGTCACGATTAGCTTCGTGCGCCCTTTTTTGAACAATATCAACATATGATAAAGATGTATATAAGAAAAGCGAGGGGAACAAAATGGCACATCTTGTTATTACAATAGGATGCGAATATGGCGCTAAAGGAAACCAGATTGGCAAAAAGGTTGCCAAAGACCTGGGAATCAAATTTTATGACAGGGATACTGTAGATGAAATCATAAAAGAGGTCGGTATTCCGAAGGATATCATGGAAAAGGTTGAGGAAGGTATCACTATCGCAGGAAAAGGTGCAGAGGGTGATGTCAGAGGCTCTTTCTCCAAATATGCAGACCTCACAGAGCGTGCAATTCACGTCCAGAAAACCATAATCAGAAAATTATCAGACCGTGAGTCATGCGTGATTATCGGTCGTTCAGCAGACTATATACTAAAGGAACATAAACCGATTTTGCGTATTTTCATCTATTCACCGGATGAAGTGCGGATTGAAAACGTAATGAAGAGCCACAATTTGTCGGAGGATGATGCAAAGCTTTTTATCACTGAAAAGGATAAACGTTATCATAAGCGTCATATGGCGCTGACAGGAAGCAACCGAGGCGACAGACACAACAGGGATATGCTTATAGACAGCAGCCTGTTAGGAGTGGATGGCACAGCGGAGCTTATTGAGTCTCTGGCAAGAAAAGTGGTAGAGAATGAAAGTAAGACAGAAGCCGGAGGTGACAAGTAATGGAACAGAAAAAATCAGAATTTAACAAAGTCCTGAATGCCTGGGACGTACTTGTAATTGCATTTGGAGCCATGATTGGCTGGGGCTGGGTTGTCTCAACCGGAGGCTGGATTGAAAAGGGCGGAGTGCTCGGTGCCGCAATCGGCTTCGTAATCGGCGGTATCATGATATTTTTCGTGGGAATGACCTACGCGGAGCTGACAGCCGCCATGCCTCAGTGCGGTGGCGAGCATGTATTCAGCTACAAGGCAATGGGTTCGACCGGTTCATTCATATGTACATGGATGATTATTCTTGGATATGTCAGTGTGGCATGCTTTGAGGCGTGCGCTTTCCCAACAATCATCACATATCTGTGGCCGGGCTTTTTGAAGGGCTATCTGTATACGGTAGCAGGCTTTGATATCTATGCTTCATGGCTTATTGTGGCGATAGTTGTGGCATTTTTAATTATGATGATAAACATTATCGGCGCAAAGACAGCAGCGATTTTGCAGACTGTGCTCACATGTATTATCGGTGGCGCCGGAATTTTGTTGATAATTGCATCGGTAATCAATGGAACAGTTGATAACCTGGATGGACAGATGTTTGCAGGCAGCTCTGCAGGTCTGAACGTAAAGGCAATTATCGGAGTGGCAGCTTTGTCACCATTTTACTTTATCGGATTTGACGTAATACCTCAGGCAGCTGAGGAAATCAATGTTCCGGCAAAGAAAATCGGTTCAATACTTATCTTATCAGTAGTTCTGGCAGTTGTGTTCTATGCACTTGTCATTGTTGCGGTAGGCCTCGTTATGAGTCCACAGGCAATTGTTGCTTCAGAGCAGGCAACCGGACTTGTCACAGCAGATGCAATGGCTGCCGCCTTCAACACGAAGATAATGGCAAAGGTTATAATAGTCGGTGGAATGTGCGGTATCGTAACCTCATGGAACTCATTTTTGCTCGGTGGCTCGCGTGCCATGTACTCAATGGCAGAGTCATATATGATTCCAAAGTTTTTTGCAAAGCTTCATCCAAAGCACAAGACACCAATCAATGCACTGATTCTCATCCGATCTCTCACAATGCTTGCACCTTTTGCAGGCAGAAAGATGCTCGTATGGATCAGTGATGCCGGCAACTTTGGATGCTGCGTGGCATACTGCATGGTTGCTCTTTCATTTATAATTTTACGTAAGAAAGAGCCTGATATGCCAAGACCATACAAGGTTCCTGCATACAAGTTCTTTGGAACAATGGCGGTTATCATGTCAGGCTTCATGGTTGCCATGTACTGTATACCGGGAAGCGGCGGAACACTTATCGCTCATGAGTGGGGCATCGTGCTTGCATGGTGTGCGCTCGGCGTGGTATTCTTCGTCTTCTGTAAAAAGAAATACAAGGAGTCATTTGGTACACTTGTTGAGCTCATCTCTGATGAGGATGCTGCAACACTTATGCCGGAGGCAGATGAGGTTGAACTGGATAAGGTTATCGATGCTGCAATAGACAGGGTACTTGCAAAGAAAGCAAGCTAGTACATCCAAAAACGTAAGATTGAAAAACGGGATGTAAGAAGGCAAAATAAAACGCAAAAAGCGTAAAATTATATACATGAAAATGGAATAAGATACAAAAATTCGGAAAGGACAGATTATATATGGAAACATTTAATTTCTCGGTGCCACAGGACATCACAGTGGGAAAGGGCAGTCTCTCAAAGCTGCCGGAAATAGCCAAAAAGCTTGGAGGTAAGCATGCACTCATCATTTCAGAACCTCATCTTGAGAAGATGGGACTTGTAAAAAAGGCAGCAGATTATCTGGCATCAGTTGACATAAAAGCAGACACTTTTACAGATATAGAGGCAAATCCATCTGTCACAACAGTGGAGAAAGCCACAGCAAAATACCTGGAGTCGGGCGCAGACTTTATCGTGGCATTCGGAGGCGGCTCACCGATGGATGTGGCAAAAGCCGTGGGTGTGGTTGCCAAATATGGCGGAAGCGTCACAGACTATGAGGGAGCACACAAGGTGCCGGGACCAATCGTACCGCTCATTGCGATACCAACCACCGCAGGAACCGGCTCAGAGGTGACAGCATTCTCTGTAATCACAGATCATAGCAGAAACTATAAGCTCACAGTATTCAGCTACGAGATATTGCCAAAATATGCAATTCTCGATGCAGAACTCATCACAACAGCACCGGCAAGCGTAGCGGCAGCCTGCGGAATTGATGCATTTATCCATGCCGAGGAGGCATATGTATCCACAGCAGCATCGCCATTTTCTGATGCACTGGCAGAAAAAGCGATGGCACTTATCGGAAAAAATATCCGCAGATTTGTAGCAAACAGAAACGATATCGAGGCTGCAGAAGCTATGATGACAGGCTCACTTTTTGCAGGAATAGCATTCTCATTTGCAAGGCTCGGAAATGTGCATGCAATGAGTCATCCGGTCAGCGCATTTTTCGATGTGCCTCACGGAGTGGCAAACGCAGTGTTGCTTCCTGCAATCGCAGAGTACAATGCGCTTGCAGACCATGGAAAGTATCTGACCATCTACAATGATATAAGCCCGATTCCTGCGTATGCGGACGAATTTGAGCCTATGATGCTTGTAGATGCAATCAGGGAGCTTTGCACAGACATCGGAATCCCTGAGAATCTGACCATCGCAATCAACAATGCCAGCAAAAACGGAACAGTCACAAAGGAAGAGATAGAAAGCAAGATAGAGCCGATGGCTGTCGATGCCATGAAGAGCGGCAACATTGCTGTCAATCCAAGGGCTTCACGCCAGTGCGATATTGAGATGCTGTATCGCAAGGCACTGTAAACTTATAAAATACAACATATAAGGTAACTATTCCGAATAGTTACCTTATATGATTATAAACAGTATAGTTAGAAAATTAAATGCAAAAACGGAGATATGAGTATGGATTATCTGTCACACAATGTATCTGAAAATTTAAAAAGAATACGCCAGTCAAAGGGCATGAGCTTAGACCAGGTCGCAGAGCAGACCGGTGTGAGTAAAAGCATGCTTGCGCAGATAGAAAAGGGCACAGCGAATCCATCTATCGGAGTGCTTGGTAAAATCACAAGCGGTCTGCGAATTGAGTTTCAAAGACTTATAGATCCGCCAAGAGTGGACTATGCGCTCATATCTCCGGATGATCTGGTCCCGACAAAGGAGCTTTTGGGACAGTACAGGGTATGGACCTGCTTCCCATACGAGGACTCAAGGGAGGTTGAGGTATACCGTATCGATGTGGAGCCGGGCGGCGTGTATACAAGCGGTGGGCACGGCGAGAAAACACGCGAATATCTTACAGTCACAGACGGTGTGCTAACGGTCGAGTGTCACGACCATGTGCAGGAAATCCATAGGGGACAGGTGTATAAGTTTGAGACCGATCAGCCTCATTTGTATCGCAATGATGGTGATAGGGTGGCAAGCTGCATGTGCTTCTTTTTGGATTATACTAATATTCGGTGAGATTTTTAGCCTCTCCTCACCACAGCACTTTTCCCTCTAAAAGCAATACCGATGCTTATAATTGAATTCACACCATTATCGCGCAGCTCTGTGTCGTATTTCTTTGCTTCTATCTGTTGCAGGGCGCTGTCGGCTAATGCAGATAAATCGGTATGTTCATCTTTAGTGTGTTTAAATTCAAAGATAAATCCGGGCATTCCCTTTGTTAAAGGCATAAGCTGAATATCAAATCGACCGAGGCCTGATTCGCGGTTTGAGCGTATCTTGTAGCGGTTTCCAAGTATGGCACAAAGACCAAGCATCATTCCGTGATAGAAGCCTTCATTAGCTCCATCAATAGAAGAAATGCTTTTTACCATAAAATCCTCCAGCAGAGCCTGGAGTTTTTGCGTGTCCTTGGAAAAGATAGCCTGACTGATAGATATGGCAAGGCTATTTTGGTTGGTGCGGTTTAGAACCTCCTTTTCGTAAACAAAAGTAATTTCTTTGTTCGGAATAGCAACGTCACACATGAAATTTCCATCGCTTTGCGGATAAATATTGGCAACCTTCAGGTATCCGGCTACCAGAAGAAAGCTGTATATACTATATGGATTATTCTGAACCTCGGGATAGATAACACCGGTATCAATATAGGTTGCGATTTTTTCACCACAGAGCAGCTTATAAAGGTCTTTGGTAATTTCAGGCGTAGCTGTCTGGATAATTTCTCCGATTATCTCATTGCTGCCGGTGGACTGCCAGAATGCTTTCGGAAAGCAGTTGTCAGAGATATAATTGATTACAGACCATGGATTAAAGATTTCCGTATTGCCAAAACGATATCCATCGTACCATTCGCTGAGCTCATTATATTTATCGTCTTTTCCATAGTATTGCAGCATGTCTTTTACCTCTTTTTCAGTAAAACCAAAATAAGAGCTGTAGCCATCATCGAGAATAGAATAGGTTTTCAGATTGTTCATGCCGCTGAAGATACTTTCCTTTGCTACACGCAGTATTCCTGTAAGAAAGCCAAAGGCAAGGTGTGGATTGTCCTTGAGTCCTCCTGAGAAAAAATTGCGCATGAAATTTACAATTTCCGGATAGAAATTGCAGGTATGCCCCTGTTGGATGGGTGTGTCATATTCATCAATGATAATGATACATTCCCTTCCATAATGCTTATGAAGCAGTAATGATAAAAGCTGCAGACCCATCTGACAATCAACTTCATCCCCGCTGTCTCCGGCAAGAAGATGATATTGTTCCTTTTCGTAAGAAGTTAAAGCAGAACTTGTCTCAAGCTCGTTATGTCGTATAAATTCCAGAGATATAAGCCTGCGGATTTTCTGAAAGGTTTCTTCCCAGGTCATGCTTTTAACATCTTTGAAGGTCAAAAAAATGACAGGATACTGTCCTTGGTGTTTAGTGTAGTAATCGCCGCATTGCCATATCTGTTTGTCTTTGAAATAAACAGATGTATCCTCGTTTGTTTTTTCAAAAAATACGCGCAGCATATCCATATTCAGAGTTTTTCCAAAACGCCTTGGGCGTGTGAAAAGAGATACCATTGGCTTTTTATCCAGAAAATCGCGTATCATCAGAGTTTTATCTACATAATAGTAGCCGGTGGTTGCAAGCTTAAAATCAGATACACCTATTGGCAGAGATTTATTTTTCGCGAAATGATTCATGTGTATGGTTTCGTCAGGGATTAACCATTTACGTCCTTCCTTTATTGCACCGGGCAATTCGCCGTTTTTGCACATCTGTTGGATTCTTCGGATAGAAAATCCCATTGATTTTGAAATATCTGAGCAAGATAAATATTTCATGTGGCACCTCCGTGTAATAATCTGAATGGTAATACTTTGATTATATTATATGTCATTATGCGAAATATAACAACTGTGATTTCACATGGATTTCGCATAAATTTCGCCTACAAACGAAATGCTATGTTAGTTATTATGTGTTATCCGGTGTTTTCATCGGTTATCCTATTGCATATATAGGTTTACCTATATATAATGATGTACGTTGAGAAATAAATTGTTTCAAAAAGAACATCCTGGGAGAACACCATGCAAACATTAAAGAAATTCATCAAATACTACAAACCATACAAAGCAGTCTTTTTCATAGACCTGCTTTGCGCAACAATAATCAGTGCCATAGATCTGGCGTTTCCGCAGCTGCTTCGCACGCTGACCAAAACCCTTTTTGCAGGAGCGCCGGGAAAAATCATTTCTGCGCTGATTCCTATTACAATAGGGCTTTTGGTGGCATATATCATACAGACTGCGTGCAGGTATTATGTGACATATGCGGGGCACATGATGGGAGCGAGGATGGAGCGCGACATGAGAAAGGAGCTTTTCGACCAATATGAAAAGCTTTCTTTTTCGTATTATGATCAGAATAATTCGGGACAGATGATGAGCAAGCTCGTATCCGATTTGTTTGATATATCGGAGCTTGCGCATCACGGACCGGAGAATCTTTTTATTTCGCTTATAAAGATAATCGGTTCGTTCATTTTTCTGTTTATGATAAACCGTATGCTTGCGGTTCCTATGCTTATTCTTGTGGTGCTTATGCTTGTATTTTCATATGGCCAGAATAAGAAAATGCAGGAAACCTTTATGGATAACAGGCGAAAAATCGGTGATATTAATTCGAGTCTTCAGGATACTCTGGCGGGCATAAGGGTGGTGCAGTCATTTGCCAATGAGCGTATCGAGCAGGAAAAATTTAACAGAAGTAATGAAAATTTCCTGATTTCAAAGGATGCAAATTACAGATGTATGGGTAGCTTTATGAGCGGAAATGCATTTTTCCAGGGGATGATGTATCTTGTTACGCTGGTATTTGGTGGTTTTTTGATAGCACATGGAAGGATGGAAGCATCCGACCTTGCTATGTATGCGCTGTATATAGGCATCTTTATCAGTCCTATCCAGATACTTGTAGAGCTGACTGAGATGATGCAGAAGGGACTTTCGGGCTTTAGAAGATTCTTAGAGGTGGTGGAAACTGAGCCGGATATAGTTGATGCTGCTGATGCAAAACCGCTTAAAAATGTAAAGGGAAATGTCTGTTACGAGGATGTTTCGTTCCACTATAGCGATGATGATACACCGGTGCTTTCGCACGTATCCTTTGAGATACCGGCAGGAAAATCAATTGCGCTTGTTGGACCGTCAGGAAGTGGAAAGACTACAATATGCTCACTGCTTCCGCGGTTTTATGACGTGACAGAGGGCAGGGTCACAATAGATGGAAATGATGTGAGAAAGCTCACGCTTGAGAGCCTTCGTTCGCAGATTGGACTGGTTTCGCAGGATGTTTATCTGTTTGGCGGAAGTATAAAGGACAACATAGCCTATGGAAAACCGGATGCGACGATGGATGAGATTGTAGATGCGGCAAAAAAGGCGAATATACACGATTTTATCATGGAGCTGCCGGATAAATACGATACGTTTGTCGGTGAGAGAGGCACCCGATTGTCAGGAGGTCAGAAGCAGAGGATTTCCATTGCGAGGGTGTTTCTTAAAAATCCGCCTGTGCTGATACTTGATGAGGCAACCAGTGCCCTTGACAATGAGAGCGAGCGCTTTATCCAGAGAAGCCTTGAGGAGCTGGCAAAGGACAGAACGACTATCACAATCGCCCACAGGCTTTCGACAATCAGAAATGCGGACGAAATTCTCGTGGTAGCTGACTGTGGCATTGCTGAAAGAGGCACACATGAGGAGCTTTTGGCACAGGACGGAATATATGCGCGCTATTATGATATGAGCAGGTAGGATTAAGGAAAATCCCCCTGGATTTATGTTATTATAGCTGCATAAACTAACTATATAGGAGCAGAAAATATGCAGGCAATGTTCATAGACGTAGACGGCACTTTAAGCAGTCCGTGCTACAAGGTAAACGGAAAATTTCAGATAGGAATGTCAGATGTGCAGTGGGCAGACTACTGCAGTAAGCATGGTGAGGATACATATGAGTGGTGCCGTCCTGTGATGCAAGTAAAGGAGTATGCCATGAAGGCAAAGGAAAAAGGCACGAAGCTGTATGTGCTTACCACATCAGGTACTAAAATCGAGACAGCTGCAAAGCGCAGGTTTTTAGACAGATACTATGCAGGTATGTTTGATGATATCTATGCGGTGGAGCATGATGATGACAAGGTCAGGTTCATTCTTAGAAAAGCAGCAGAGCTTGGGATTGAACCGTCGGACTGTGAGCTTGTGGAGGATACATACCGCATACTTTTGCAGACAGTGACAGAGGGGATTAAATCCACTCACATCACAACGATTCTCACAGGCGGATGCGAACGGTAACCAAAAATTTTCCACGGTCTATAAAGAAATAAAAAAAACATCCGATAAATATGTCAGGAAGCAAAATTTACATATTTCAAGGATGAAATATAACAGAAAGGAGATCCTGTTATGCGTATAGATGCATATAATCAGATAGCCCAGTTGTATGGCATATCAAGAACAACAAAGACAACAAAGACACAAAGCGCGTCGAGGATGTCTGATCAGGTATCAATTTCGCAGGCCGGTAGGGATTACCAGATTGCGAAAAAAGCAGTATCAGAGGCTTCGGACATCAGGGAAGATAAAGTCGCTTTGCTTAAGAACATGGTAGACTCCGGACAGTATCAGGTCAGTGGAGATGATTTCGCCAGCAAGCTGTTAGAGAGGTACAACTCTCTGTAATATGATAATCATATCATATATCAAAGGTAAAAGAGGATTTTATAGTGGCTAGTTTAGTGGAAGAGCTTATAAATGTGCTCACAGAGGAAGAAAAAGTATACAGAACACTCGCTGCAAATGGGGAGAAGAAACGTCAGATAATCATAGATGCCGATATCCCTGCGCTTGAAGCAATAACTGATTTGGATCAGCAGGCAGGCGATGAGCTTCTTATTATGAGCAATAAGCAGGTTTCACTTCTCACAGATATTGCCAATGTACTGGGCAAATCAGATGAGAAGATGACAGTCACAAGGCTGATTGGATATCTCGGCACACAGCCGGATATTCAGGCGAAGCTTACGGCAGCGCGCGACAGTCTGATTGAAGCAGCTGCACAGATGAAAGAAATCAACGATTTAAACTCACAATTACTAGCTCAGGCAATAGAGCTTACAGAGTTTGACATCACCCTGTTCAAGAGCATGAAACAGGCGCCGGAGACCGCCAATTATGACAGAAATGCATATAATACAGGCGATATCTTAGGCAGCAGCGGTTTTGATACGAAGCAATAATCATTAACCGGGAGGACAGGGACATGGCAAATGGATTCGGAAGTTTTTATGTAGGCAGTTCCGGACTTAAAAACTCACAGAATGCACTTAATACAACAGCAAACAACATGGCCAATGTCAACACGACAGGCTATGTGCGTCAGCAGGTAAGATTTTCAGATAAACATTATATCACCAGAAATAACCCTACAGCGGGCACCAACATCCAGCAGAGCGGACTGGGTGTTTCCGTATCGGATGTGGCACATGTCAGGGATATATTCTTAGATAAATCGTATAGGCAGGAGAATGGTCGAAAGGGCTTTTACTCGACACTTTACAGCACCACATCATATGTGGAGGATATCATGCAGGAGATGAACGGTGCTGAGTTTAAGGAGAGTATATCAGAGCTATGGCAGGCTTTTCAGGAGTATGGCAAGGATCCGACGAATTCGACGAATCAGAACCTTATCATCCAAAAGAGCGAGCTTTTTCTGACAAGATGCAATACGGTTTATTCTGATCTTCAGAAATACCAGTCAAATATCAACTTACAAATTAAAGACCAGGTTGACAGAATCAACGAAATCGGTGACAAGATTTATGCGCTCAACCTTGAGATTCAAAAGACAGAGTCAGGCGGTGTAGAGACTGCCATGACAGCGCGCGATGCCAGGGATAGTCTGATTGATGAGCTCGCAGGTTACGCTAAGATAGAGGCTGAGGAGGATTCCACCGGCTACGTGCGTATCAAGCTCGAGGGGCAGCAGTTTGTTCAGGATAACAAGTGCAACCATATAGGTCTGACTGAGGAAAAGGGTACAGGCTTTTATACACCGTACTGGCCTCATATTACTACACAGGAGAGCTATATGCCGGTGTTTAGTGATGTTGCACTGCCGTCAGCGCTGGCTGAAAGAGTCGGCTGCACGCAGACCACCAACATAGCAACCAGCCTGAACAATGATATAGGAAGCCTGAAAGCGCTCCTTGTATCAAGAGGCTCGGAGTATGGCACCTACGATTTCATGAGCGAGGAGAATTACAGTAGGGTGGAGGACAATGTGGTCATGGAGACACAGGCCGAGATATCATATCTCGCGCGAAACATCATGATGGCCATGAACGATATATTTTGTCCGAATACCACATATACAGCGGCAGACGGTACCACATACACGGTTTTGGATACAGCAAACTGCTCGGTAGGAGCTGATGGCAGCCTGCCACCGCATGAGCTCTTTGCAAGAGAAGGATATGACCGTTACACACAGATGGAAATAGATGGCAAACAGTTTTATGTATACAATGATGAGACAAAGGCTAACAACTCATCATGGTACAAGCTTGGAAATGTTTCAGTAAATCCAAAGCTTGCGGCACAGGTGACACTGATGCCGTCGTACAAGCAGAACGGAGCCGCAAATTATGGTCTTGCAGACCAGATTACAAAGGCATGGTCAGCAGAGAATCTATATATCAACCCAAAGGATACGTCAAAGTGCAATTTTGAGGGATATTATGACAAGATAATCTCGCATCTCGGAACAAACGGCAGTATATATAAGGCGTCATCAGACACTATGACATCGACAGCAGCGGCCATAGACAACCAGAGAAACCAGATAATGGGTGTGTCGAGCGACGAGGAGCTGACGAACATGATCAAGTATCAGTCGGCTTACAATGCATCAAGCCGTTTTATCACTGTAATCAGCCAGATGACGGAGCTCATAGTACAGCTCATATAGTTTTAGGATACGACAAGAGAGTATGAACAGGAGGAGTCGATATGGCTTCAACATTTTTTGGATTACATATAGGGTCAAGCGCTCTGAGCTCATTTCAGGTGGCGACCAATACAACAGCCAACAACATAGCCAATGTCAAGACGACCGGATACACCAGGCAGGCGGCTACCCTGCAGGCAAAGGATGCCATAAATGTCACAGCCCGCTACGGAAGCGTTGGCACAGGTGTTACAGTCACATCAATCAAGCAGCAGCGTGACCTGTACTATGACAATAAATACTGGGAAAACAATTCCTGCTATGGGCGCTACGAGCAGAAGCTGTATTACATGGAACAGATTCAGAACTACTTTAAGGATAACGGTTCATCGGTAAAGGGCTTTTCGAGTGTTTTTTCACAGATGTTTTCAGACCTTGATACACTGCGCAGCAAGCCGTCCGACAAGACAGTGAGAAATCAGTTTATCAGCAGTGCACAGAGTCTTTGTACGTATTTCAACCAGATGAGTGACAATCTCTCAAAGCTGCAGGATGACTGCAACGAAGAAATCAGAAACAACGTAGACAAAATCAATTCAATCAGTGAGAAAATTTCACTGTTAAATAAGGAGATTAACCAGATAGAGACAGGAACCGGTGTCGAGGCCAGCTCACTTAGGGATGAGAGGGCGAATCTCATCGACAGCCTGTCCAAGATTGTTAATGTATCTTACAACGAGACAGAGGTGCAAAACACCTATGGAGACAACCTGGGCGGCACCAATTTCTCACTCTATATAAATGGCGAGAAGGTTGTGGAGGGCAAGGATTACCGAAAGCTCATCTGTGAGTCGTCAAAGACGAAAAACAATCAGACAGACAACGACGATATGTATAAAATATATTGGGAAGATACTAAGATGGAGTTTTCCGCGACAGCCGGAACTGCAGGGGGAAGCCTGAAAGCTCTCTTTGAGGTGAGAGATGGTGATAATCTGGAGAATTTCAAGGGTAAGGTCACAAAGGCTGATTCATATTCGCTCACAGTGGAGAATACATCAATAGACAATATAAAATCACTCAATCTGCCGGACAAGGACGGCAAAATCACTGTAAATAATATCAGCTACAGCTATGACAGCTGGGAGGCACAGGTGGATGCACAGGGCAATATCAAGTCTGTAACATTTAATCTGAGCAAGGATAAGGCCATAGCAGACCCTGAAAAGACTGTGGCAGAGGGATACCTTTTAAATGCGGGCTCTGCAATAAATGCGAGGGGAATCCCTTACTATATGACACAGCTCAACGAGTTTGTCAGAAATTTTTCGGAGATGTTCAATCAGATAGAGAGCAAAGGACAGAATCTGAATGGGGATACACCACCTACATTTTTTGAAGCAATCACAAGCACAGCCAAGGTATATGATTTCTCGGAATCAGAGGCTTACAGCAAGCTGCCTGATGGACAGACCGCCACAATAAACAGCCAGTCAAATACATATTACAGGATGACAGCGGCCAATTTCTCCGTAAACAAGGACGTTATGAACGATGTATCGCTTTTTGCGACTGCCACAGACTATGTCAAGACTGATTCCTGCGATATAGTTGATGAGCTCAAGAAGCTGCAGTCGGAGAAAACAGTATACAGAGGCGATAAAGCGGAATCATTCCTTGAGACAATCATCTCCAATGTGTCAGTGGATACGGAAAAGGCAGAGACCTACAACAAGCTCTACAGCAATCTGGAGCAGACTATTGCAAACCAGAGGACATCGGTATCAGGCGTAGATGAGGATGAGGAGGCATTAAACCTCGTGAAGTTCCAGTATTCATACAATATGGCATCTAAAATCATATCGGTTATGAACCAGATGCTTGATAAGCTCATAAACGATACGGGCGTGGCATAGAAGCAGGAGGCATAATATGAGAATCACAAACAATATGATAATGGGAAATACCAAGACCAATATCAATTCAACAAAGGTTTTGGTGGACAAATACAATACCCAGATGACTACTCAAAAGAAGATATCCAAGGCATCAGAGGATCCGGTTATCGCAATCAGATCTCTTCGCTTGTCGACCAGCCTGTCACATCTTGACCAGTACAAGGACAACAATATCCCGGATGCTTCTTCGTGGATGGATGTCACAGAGACAGCCCTTAGCAACATGAAATCTCTCCTCACGGATATACGAACACAGTGCGTAAACGGTTCTACGGATACACTCACAGCTGAGGATAGAAATACTATATTACAGCAGCTTACAGCCATGTCTGAGCAGGTGTATACAGAGGGCAATGCAGACTACGCAGGAAGAACGGTATTTACGGGCTACCGCACATCATCAAAGCTCACATTCCAAAAGGACACAAAGAGCACATATCAGATAACACAGGAGTTTTCTGCCGCCGATTTGTCGGAGAAGCGGTATTATACAAATGGCGTGACAGTTCCGAATAGTATAAATGCGGCAACACCTGACTGTACCACAGATGTCACGGAGCACAGCTTCCAGAGAATCCGTCTGGGCTACGGTAATACGACAGACGATGTGAAGCTTTCTATCGATGGAAAAGAGCTGACACAGGGCACAGATTATACGGTATACAAGAGTGTGTCTGATTTTGACCCGTCAAAGATTTCGGCTGATGATATGGCATATATTCAGGAAACCGGTGAATTTGTGTTTGGTAAAAATGTGGCAGCTTCGATTAAAGATAATGACAAGAAGATGTCTGTCACATATGTAAAAACAGGCTTTGACAGCAGTGATGCGAGACCTGAGTATTATTACAACTGCAAGGACATTACAAATGCTGTGACACTCGATGCAGGTGGCAATGTACCTCATGATGTAGCAGGAGATATCATATACTCCGACCAGTCAAAGGTGGTAGATTTTAAGTTTTCAAGTCAGGAAATCAAATACACAGTGGCAAACAGCACCGATATTACTGTCAATACACAGGCGAAGGACGTCATGGATACAGGCATCAAGCGCGATGTGGATGAGTTGATTGATGTAGTTCAGAATGCCGTCAATGCTCACGACAAGGTCTCACAGATAAAGAAGATGATGCAGCAACAGCAGTACTCTGACAAGGATTCACAGGCAAAGCTTAAGACATATTTAGAGGCAGCAGAGCAGGAGGCTGACTATGCTGACAACAATTTGCAAAAGACCTACAGCCAGTACATCACACGCTTTGATGATCATTTGAATAAGGTAAATCTGGCACTCACCAATTCGGGAAGCACAAAGAGCCGCCTCACTCTCATCAAGAACAGAGTTGAGGAGCAGCAGACGACCATAGAGGAGCTTAAATCGACCAATGAGGATAGGGATATTTCTGACATAATCATTGATTTTTACGCTATGTACAATGCATATCAGTCCAGTCTGACAGCGGCATCAAAGGCAAACTCACAGACGTTGCTTGATTATCTGTAAGGAGGAAGCTATGAAGGCAAAAACGAGAATATTTGGGGAAATTGACATCCCACAGGACAAAATCATCACAATGGAGAAGGGGATGATAGGCTTTTCGGAGCTGAAAAACTACACTCTGATATACAATTCGGAGAAGGAGAATGATAAGAAGTCTATCATGTGGCTTCAATCGATGGATGATGGAGACATTGCATTTCCTGTCATGACACCGGATATCATCATGCCGGACTACAAGCCGACGGTCAACGAGGAGCTTCTTGCACCTCTTGGAGATCTGAATGAGGAGAATATGTATGTGATCGTCACTGTAAATGTGCCTAGCGACATCACAAAGATTGCCTGCAATTTAAAGGCTCCTATTGTGGTCAATACCGACAGCAACAAAGCAGCACAGCTTATAGTTGAGGATGACTACAAGGTGCACTTCCCGATTTATGACATCATAAAAGGGAAAAAAGAAAGGGCGGGTGAATAGTATGCTGGCTCTTACAAGGAAAAAGGGCGAATCTCTGGTAATTAATAATGACATCGAGATTACTGTTCTCGAAATCAGAGGCGACCAGATTAAGCTCGGTGTAAGTGCACCGAAGGAGGTGCCGATTTACCGCAAGGAGGTTTATACGCAGATACAGCAGGAGAACAGGAAATCTGCGGATGCACAGAATGCACAGGCTCTCAAGGAGCTGTTTGGATAGCTTAAGACAGAGAGTTATATGTCGAAAGTTGCGACCGAAATCAATTGAATGAGAGTTCTATCAAGGCTATAATTGAACCAGTACAGCGATATAACTTTTTTCGCAGTGCTGGTTCTTTTCGATGTGCCAAAAGCGTATAGCGAATAAAATATAATTTCAGACAGGAGGACTTCAATTTGGAGAAAGTACGTTACATGATTTCCGATGCGGCAGCTGCTGTGGATGTGGAGACTCATGTGTTGCGTTACTGGGAGGATGAGCTGGGACTTGATGTGCCTAGAAATGAACTTGGTCACAGATACTATACTAGAGACAATATAAAACAGTTTTTGAGGATAAAGGAGCTTAAGGAGAAGGGGTATCAGCTTCGCGCAATCCGTGATATGCTTCATTCGGATGCACCAGGTGAGCCATTAAATCCACCGAATCCTGCGGCTATGGAAAAATCCGTGCAGCCTGTAAATTACACGAATATCGCAAATCAGACGGTGAAACAGGAGATGTCAGGGTATAATCCGGCATATCACGATGAACTGCCGGGATACAATCATACATATCGAAGCCGCACGGCAGATGAGCGTATGGATGAGTTTCGCGAGCTGATGAGCAATATCGTGGGGAGGGCCATAGCACTGAACAATGAGGAGCTGAGTCAGCAGATATCCACTGAGGTGCAGGAGCGGATATTAAAGGAAATGAACTATCTGATGCGCGAACAGGATATTGCGCAGGAGGAGAGATATAAAAAGCTGGATGCTGCCATACGCGGAAATCTGCGCAGAAAGGGGCTTTTTTCCAGGAAAAGGAACGCGGACATGCCCGCAGATACAAAAATAAGCGCTGCAGACACCAAGGGAAAGAAGGGGCGTGACAAGACGCATACGCATGAGCTTAATCCGGTGAGACTGTAGAGCGTGCATGACAACACAAAAAAAGACGACCCATAACAGGTCGTCTTTATTTCTTACAGTATGCTAAAAATTAGCCCTGGCTGATTGCTCCAGTTGGGCAAACACCAGCACATGTACCACAATCGAGACAAGAATCTGCATCGATTACGTACTGTGAATCACCAGCAGAGATAGCTCCTACTGGGCACTCACCAGCACATGTACCACAGCTAACGCATGAATCAGAAATTACGTATGCCATAATGAAATCCTCCTTATAAAATAATGATCATTATTCGCCGTTATTGGCTTATCTGCATTGTAGTACAAAACACAGAATAATGCAATGCCAAATAAAATTGTACTTACTTTTACACAATCTTATATAAAAATTACCAAATATTGAGTAAAACTTGAAATGCTATTGTTACTATTGTATAATAAATAGAAAACAATTCAGAACCTCCGGGAACAAAAGCTGATACGTCATGTTTACATGTAAGCAGCAGATTTTCCTGCTTTCGAGGTTGCTCAGAAGTGTTACAATAAAAACACATGATTATTTAGAAAAACTGGTGTTTGCACATGGTATATTACTGTAGTATGTGCGGTGAGGATATAAAATGGAAACAAAAATTATAAAAATAGATCAGGACAATTTAGATCATAAGCTCATGCAGGAGGCAGGTGATTTGATTGCAGCCGGTGAGCTTGTAGCGTTTCCGACAGAGACAGTGTATGGGCTTGGCGGTGATGCTTTAGATCCGGAGGCATCAAAGAAGATATACAGCGCAAAGGGGCGTCCGTCGGACAATCCGCTTATCGTACACATATCAGATTTTTCGGATTTGGAGCGCATCGCAAAGACGGTGCCGGAGGATGCAAGGAAGCTTTCGGATGCTTTCTGGCCGGGACCTCTTACCATGATAGTGGAGAAGGGCGATGCAGTGCCGTATGCCACAACAGGCGGCATGGATACGGTAGCTGTGCGTATGCCGAATCATCCTATAGCACTAGATCTCATAAGAAGAAGCGGCTGCCTTATCGCGGCGCCAAGCGCCAATACATCCGGCAGACCGAGCCCTACAGAGGCTGCACATGTGGCTGAGGATCTAAGCGGCAAAATAGCCATGATCATAGACGGAGGACCGGTTGGCATAGGAATAGAGTCCACCATCATTGACCTGACAGAGGATACACCTATGGTGCTGCGTCCGGGCTATATCACACCGCAGATGCTTTCAAAGGTATTAGGCAAGGAGGTCGTCATAGATCCGGGAATCATAGCGGCAGATGATACTAGAAAGCCCAAGGCACCCGGCATGAAGTACAAGCACTATGCGCCAAAGGCTGACATGGTTATCGTGGACGGTACGAGAAAGCATGTGATTGCAAAGATAAATGAGCTTGTGGCTTCGCACAGGGATGATGGCAAAAAGATAGCAGTCATCGCGACAGAGGAGACAAAGCAGTTTTACGATGCAGATGTTGTCCTGTCGATGGGAAGCAGGGCAGATGAGGATTCGATAGCCCATGAGCTTTACCGTATATTAAGGGACTGTGATGAGCTCGATGTGGATGTGATTTTCTCGGAGAGCTTCTCCACACCACGTATAGGACAGGCCATCATGAACCGTATGCTAAAGGCGGCAGGTCATCAGGTGATAGACACACATGTGAAGTATGACAAAATTATTTTTGTCGCACAGTCCGGCACATGCAGGGAGCAGATGGCAAAGGGCATCATGAACGACTTTGTACTCAAGGTGCCGATGGAGATTGAGGCCAGAGGACTTGTGGTCCAGTTTCCTGAGCCGGTTAATCAGAAGGCAGAGGCAGTGCTCATAAGTAATGGCATTTCCACGGAGGGCATGGTGTCAACGCAGCTTGAGGAATCGGATATCACGGAGAGTACTATGGTATTTACCATGGAGTCATCACAGCGCGAGCGCATTATAGAAAGCTTTGCAGATATCGATCCGGAGCAGGTTTTTGTGCTTTCGCAGTATGTGGGCGATGAGCTTGAGATACTGGATCCTTACGGCGGCACACTTCAAAGCTACGGACTGTGCTATGAAAGCCTCAGGGCTACGCTTAAGAAGCTGGTAAAGCGCTTAAATGCAAATACATAAAAGACAAACAAATATAACACAATATAAGACAAAGGAGAACAAATATTATGGGTAAGGTAGTAGTTATGGATCACCCGCTGATTCAGCACAAGATTGGAATTATGAGAAGAACCGACACAGGCTCAAAGGATTTCCGAACACTCGTCAGCGAGGTTGCGATGCTTGAGTGCTACGAGGCAACAAGAGATCTGGAGCTTACAGATGTGGAGATTGAGACTCCTATCTGCAAGGCCACTGTAAAGGAATTAAAGGGTAAAAAGCTTGCTGTTGTTCCTATCCTAAGAGCCGGACTTGGTATGGTGGAGGGCATGCTTGAGCTCATCCCTGCCGCAAAGGTTGGACACATCGGCATGTATCGTGACCCGGAGACAGCAGAGCCTATCGAGTACTATTGCAAGCTTCCGGCAGACTGCGCAAACAGAGAGGTATTTGTGGTAGATCCGATGCTCGCAACAGGTGGTTCAGCAGTGGCAGCACTTGATATGCTCAAAAAGCGCGGTGTGAAAAACATCCACTTTATGTGCATAATTGCAGCTCCTGAGGGAGTAAAGAGACTCACAGAGGCACATCCTGATGTGGATGTATATATAGGAGCGCTCGATGATCATCTCAATGAGCACAAATATATTGTGCCGGGACTCGGAGATGCAGGAGACAGAATTTTCGGAACCAAGTAATAAATGTGCAACAGACCATATTGAATGGAGGTGTATATATGGGAGCTTCGGAAAAGAGAAAGGATTACATCTCATGGGATGAGTATTTTATGGGCATAGCGATGCTTTCAGGCATGCGCTCGAAGGATCCGAATACCCAGGTGGGTGCGTGCATAGTGGACCCGGAGCACAAGATACTCTCCATGGGCTATAACGGCTTTCCTCTTGGCTGCTCAGATGATGAGTTCACCTGGGCCAGAGAGGGAGAGGATAACAAGTATTTCTATTCTACACACAGCGAGCTCAATGCCATCTTAAACTACAGGGGCGGAAGCCTTGAGGGAGCGACCATATATGTCACATTGTTTCCGTGCAATGAGTGCGCTAAGGCAATCATACAGTCCGGAATCAGGGAAGTAGTCTACGACTGTGACAAATACGAGGGCACAGCCAGCGTGACAGCTTCAAAGAGGATGCTTAGGGCAGCGGGTGTTACGATTCGCAGGTATGAGCACACAGGCCGTGAGGTGACGCTTGTGCTGTAGCACTTGTGGTGTACACAGAGGCTTTTGACATGGGAGCATTCGTTGTGGATAGTGATAATACAGCAATTGTTATGTCAAATTGACGTGATTTAACATGAAACGCATGTATTTTTTATGCATTTTACACATAAAAATGTAGACAAAAGCAATAAAAATGATATAATAATTTGTATATGAAAAGAGATAATAAGAAAGAGGTAATGAATGCACTTATCATGGTTTTCCAGTTTGGAATCAACATGATTGTGCCGATATTTCTCTGCACACTGGCCGGTGTGTGGATTGGGAAAAAGACCGGAGCGGACTGGGTAACCGTTCCATTGTTTTTCATTGGAGCATTTGCGGGGGCAAACAATATATACCGCATGGTTCAAAAATTCCTGAAGTCAGAGGATGATGGCAGAGCCGTCAGACACACACCGGGCAGTCAGAGGACTATGGAAACAGAGATATCAGATAGTTTTAGCAGGGCGGGGACTCGACCAGATGGATAACAAAATACTCTCGACGATTATTGAAAAATTCGGCGGCGGCCCCGTCGGACTGAA
>ENA-USTZ01000379-USTZ01000379.1-human-gut-metagenome-genome-assembly--contig:-NODE-379-length-21333-cov-4.502352_pt1 | contig 21333 bp, 17 predicted proteins | sample MGYA00250049_ERZ773375 | MGnify/ENA primary metagenome ERZ773375 (study PRJEB29103, sample SAMN06111956) | human gut metagenome | biome: human gut; feature: ankylosing spondylitis patient; material...
GGCACTGGTGCCGGAGGTGGTGGATGCGGTGTCTATCCCGGTGATCGCAGCTGGAGGTATCGCCGATGGCAGAGGAATGGCAGCGGCCTTCATGCTGGGAGCTGAGGGAATCCAGATGGGAACCCGGTTCGTAGCATCGAAGGAATCTATTGTCCATGAAAATTATAAGAATCAGATCATCAAGGCAAAGGATATCGATTCCGTGGTCACGGGAATGTCTACCGGACATCCGGTGCGTTCCTTGCGTAATCAGATGACCAGAGAGTATCTGAAGCTGGAAAAAGAGAATGCCGATTTCATGGAGCTGGAAAAGCTGACGTTGGGATCTCTCAGGAAGGCAGTGCAGGACGGGGATACCGTAAATGGAACCCTGATGGCTGGGCAGATTGCAGGATTGATCCGCAGAGAACAGACCTGCCGTGAGATTATTGAAGAAACAGTGCAGCAGGCGCAGGAGTGCATAGCGGCACAAGGACAGCATAAAAAAATATAGCGACAGGTAACCGCTGACAACAGATTTCGAACAGCGACAGGCGGCGTAGTTATATGGAAAACGGCGCATTATAAAAAATGTGCTGTAACCGAGGAGAACAATAGCATCACATAGTAATTAGGAGAGGACAAAATGAGCAGGATCGCATATTTATTCCCGGGACAGGGATCTCAGTACATAGGAATGGGAAAAGAATTCTATGATACATACCCGGAAGCACAGGCAGTATGGAAGCTGGCAGACAAGGTGCTCCAGAATCTGTATTGGCAGGATAAGCGGGAAGTACAGGCGGAAAGCGGACATCCGTACTCCATGGAACAGCTGACCTTTGAAGAAAATCCCTATATCAACATTACGGAATACACACAGATCGCCATGCTGACCATGGAAGTGGCAATTCTGAAAGTATTGGAGGCAAAAGGACTGAAAGCGGAGATAGCAGCAGGCTTAAGCCTGGGAGAATATGGGGCGCTGGCTGCCGCTGGTGTGATGGAGCTGCCGGATCTGTTCCGGATCATCCGGATGCGTGGTATCTATATGCAGGAGGCCTATCCGGAAGGCGGAGCCATGGCAGCAATATTAGGACTGGACGGAGATACCGTGGCAAAAATCTGCGGACAGACAGCAAAAGAAACCGGCAAAGTCGTCTCGGTGGCAAATTATAACTGCCCGGGGCAGATCGTGATCACCGGAGAGGCAGATGCAGTAGCAGCAGCATCGGAAGCGCTGAAAGAAGCAGGTGCAAAACGCTGTGTACCCTTAAAGGTCAGCGGACCATTTCATTCAGCTTTGCTGAAAACTGCGGGAGAACAGCTGGCAGAAGAATTGAAAAGCGTCAAGCTGTCAACCCCTTGGATTCCTTATGTATCCAACGTAACAGCGGATTATGTGACAGATGCGTCACAGGTTGCGGGACTGCTGAAACAACAGGTATCCAGTCCCGTTCATTTCACCCAGAGCGTAGAGCGGATGATCGCAGATGGCGTGGACACTTTCATAGAGATCGGCCCGGGGAAGACACTCGGCAGCTTCGTACGGAAAATTGACAGAAATGTCAAAGTATACAATATCGAGAAACCGGAGGATCTGGACCGGGTGATGGAGGAACTGGCATGTTGACAGGAAAAAGTCTGACAGGACAAGTTGCTATTGTCACAGGGGCATCACGGGGCATCGGAAAAGCAGTGGCACAGGCACTGGCAGCAGGAGGAGCCACGGTGATCATTAATTATAACGGCTCTGCAGAAGCAGCGGAAGCGGTGGCGGCGGACATCCGAAGCCAAGGCGGCATGGCGGAGGCTGTGAAATGCAATGTTGCAGATTTTGCAGAGAGTGAAGCCTTTGTAAAGGCAGTAACAGAGAAATACGGCAGAGTTGACATCCTTGTCAATAATGCCGGGATCACACGGGACAATCTGATCGTGCGGATGACGGAAGAAGAATTCAATGCAGTCCTGGATACGAACCTGAAAGGCGCATTTCACATGATCCGGCATCTGACGAAGACCTTTATGAAGCAGAGATATGGGAAAATCATCAATATCTCTTCTGTCAGTGGCATCGTCGGGAATGCAGGGCAGGCTAATTATTCCGCCTCCAAGGCGGGACTGATCGGTCTGACGAAAAGTGTAGCGAGAGAACTGGCATCCAGGAATATCTGTGTGAATGCCGTGGCACCCGGATTTATCCGGACAGATATGACAGATAAGCTTCCGGAGGCGGTACAGGATAATGCGGTTGGACAGATCCCGCTTAAGAAAATGGGAAGACCGGAGGATGTCGCACAGGCGGTTCTGTTCCTGGCAGGAGATGCCTCGGACTATATTACCGGCCAGGTGCTGTGCGTGGACGGCGGTATGGCAATGTAAAAATAAGTCCGGCAACAGTAAAGCAGAATAGAAAATATGTCCGCTAACAGTACAGCAGGATAGAAAATAAGTCAGGACGCGAGGGAGTATATCACGTATGGGTAAAAATAGAAGAGTTGTAGTAACAGGCATGGGAGCTATCACTCCGATTGGAAACAGCGTAGAGGAATTCTGGAATGGTATCACAGAGGGCAAGACCGGATTCGGTCCTATCACCTATTTTAATACTGCAGATTATCGCTGTAAGCTGGCGGCGGAAGTGAAGGATTTTGATCCCGCACAATATATGGACAAAAAATCCGCCCGCAGAATGGAGCAGTTCTGCCAGTTTGCTGTGGCGGCTGCCGGACAGGCCATCTCGGATGCTGGTCTCGACATGGAACAGGAAGATCCTTATATGGTGGGCTGCAGTGTGGGAAGCGGCATCGGAAGTTTACAGGCCATGGAGCGGGAATATGACCGCCTGAAGGAAAAAGGCCCCGGCAGGGTAGGCCCCATGCTGGTGCCTCTGATGATCTCCAATATGTCAGCAGGCAATGTCAGTATTGCCTATGGGCTGAAGGGCAAGAGCCTGAATGTGGTTACTGCCTGCGCAACCGGTACACATTCCATCGGAGAAGCATACCGTACAATCCAGTACGGTGATGCGGATGTAATGATAGCGGGAGGAACGGAAAGCTCCATTACCCCCATCGGAATTGCCGGATTTTCAGCACTGACAGCGCTGTCATTTAGTGAGGATCCGGAACGGGCATCCATTCCTTTTGACAAGGAGAGAAACGGCTTCGTCATGGGAGAGGGTTCCGCTATCGTGGTACTGGAAGAGCTGGAGCATGCAAAGAGGCGCGGGGCGAAGATCTATGCGGAACTGACCGGCTACGGATGTTCTTCGGATGCTTATCATATTACATCCCCTGCGGAGGATGGCAGCGGAGCAGCCACCGCCATGCTGAACGCCTTAAAAGACGGTGGTGTGGAACCGGAAGAGCTTACTTATATTAATGCCCACGGAACCAGCACCCATCATAATGACCTGTTTGAGACCAGAGCGATCAAGCTGGCATTTGGAGAACATGCGTATGACCTGAAGATCAATTCCACCAAATCCATGGTGGGACATCTTTTAGGAGCAGCGGGGGCGGTGGAATTCGTCACCTGCGTAAAAGAAATTCAGGAAGGCTATATCCATCGTACCGTGGGACTGCGTGAGACGGAGGAGGAGCTGGATCTAAATTACTGCCGGGACAGCTACAAAGAAGAGGTGCCTTATGCATTGACCAATTCGTTGGGCTTCGGCGGACATAATGCGAGTCTGCTGTTGAAGAAGTACACAGAATAACCGCAGCAGATGTTCAAGACACAGGATAGAAGGCAGAGCATTAACGAGGACGATTGCAGAATGCGAGGAAGTAGTTGATGCGACAGCATTCGCGGAACGGAGGAACAATGTCAGTATATAACACCCAGGAAATCATGGAGATTCTGCCCCACAGACATCCCTTTCTGCTGATCGATACTATCGAGGAGCTGGAGCCCGGTGTTCGGGCAGTGGGACGAAAAAATGTGACCTTTAACGAACCGTATTTTGCCGGGCATTTTCCGGGGAACCCGGTGATGCCGGGCGTGTTGATCATGGAAGCACTGGCACAGACAGGGGCTGTAGCAATTCTGTCTCTGCCGGAGCATCGTGGCAAGACCGCTTATTTTGCCGGGATCGATAAGGCAAAATTCAAGCAGATGGTGCGCCCCGGAGACACCTTGGAGCTGGAAACCACCATTATCCGCAGTAAGGGACCGGTAGGTGTCGGGGAAGCGATCGCCACGGTAAACGGAAAACTGGCGGCGAAAGCAGAGCTTACCTTTGCGTTAAAATAAGAATAGTCTGCGGAAGTGATTTCTTATGGGTGGGACAGAGAGATAAGAGTGACGCAGAATAAGAGGTGCAGGTATGGGAAGTGTAGATACAGAAACAGAGATCAAATGCCCGAAATGTAAGAAAATGATAAACAGAGACCGGGCAGCGAAAAATAAATATGTCTGCTATGAGTGTGGTTATTATTTTCGGGTGAAGACCCACAACCGGATCCGCATGGTGGCAGACCGGAAAAGCTTTCAGCCTTGGTTCGAGGAGATAGAAGAGAGCAATCCACTGAACTATGAGGGCTATGAAGAAAAGCTGTCGGAGGCCAGGGAAAAATCCGGCGTGAAAGAAGCTGTGACCGTAGGTGAATGCGAGATCTACGGGGAAAAGGCTGTGATCGGCATCTGCGAATCCAAATTTATGATGGGCAGTATGGGGCATGTGGTCGGCGAGAAAGTCACCCGGGCTATAGAGAAAGCTACGGAACGGAAACTACCGGTATTTTTGTTCTGCTGTTCCGGCGGTGCGAGAATGCAGGAGGGAATCGTGTCACTGATGCAGATGGCAAAAACCTCCGCAGCGATCAAACGGCATGGAGAAGCAGGACTTCTCTATGCGACTATTTTGACGGATCCCACCACAGGTGGCGTAACGGCCAGCTTTGCCATGCTGGGAGATGTGATCATGGCGGAACCGGGAGCCTTGATCGGCTTCGCAGGACCGAGAGTCATTAAGCAGACCTTGGGACAGCGTCTCCCTGACGGCTTCCAGACAGCGGAATTTTTACAGGAGCATGGTTTTGTGGACGGTATCGTCCGCCGGGAGAATCTGAAGAAGACCTTATATTTCCTGATCACGACGCATCGGTGCAGTGAGGGGAATTATGCGGATTTTAAGAAAAATTTTGACTTCCATTTTGAACCTACGGAGATCGTGAAGGAGCGGTCAATACTGACACTCCCCAGAACGGCATGGGAAAAGGTCAAGACAGTCCGGAGAGTGGACAGACCGGCAGCGACCGACTATATTCCCTACATTTTCGATTATGTAGTGGAAGCTCACGGAGACCGTTATTATGGGGATGATAAAGCACTGGTAGGTGCAGTGGCATTCCTGGACGGGCAGCCGGTGACAGTGCTGGCAGATGTGAAGGGCAAGGATTTTGCGGAGTGTGCCAGACGCAATTACGGTATGCCCATGCCGGAGGGGTATCGTAAGGCACTGCGTCTGATGAAGCAGGCGGAGAAATTCAACCGGCCCATTATCAGCTTTGTGAATACGCCGGGAGCCTTCTGCGGCGTGGAGGCAGAGGAGAGAGGCCAGGGCGAGGCTATTGCCCGGAACCTGCTGGAGATGTCGGCCCTGAAGGTACCGGTATTGTGCATCCTTATTGGAGAAGGCGGCAGCGGCGGAGCATTGGCTACGGCGGTAGGCAATGAGGTATGGATGATGGAAAATGCCACATACTCGATCCTGTCTCCCGAAGGCTTTGCTTCTATATTATGGAAGGATGCTGACCGTGCCAGAGAAGCCAGTGAGGTCATGAATATTACATCCGAGGATCTGAAACGCCTCGGTGTGATCGAGCGGATCGTACCGGAATACGGTGGGGCAGACCAAAGTACCGTGGAAGCCATAGGCGGGTATCTCAAGGAACATATCAAGGAATTTCTGCAAAAATATACCGGCATGACCGGTGAACAAATCGCAGAGGAACGTTATGAAAGGTTCCGCAAGTATTAAAGCGGTAACGAGAGGTGATGTGGGATGAAGCACGGAAAAATGATCCTGGGGGAATTACATGCAGATATTCCCGTGATCCAGGGAGGCATGGGTGTGGGAATCAGTCTGTCCGGGCTGGCCGGAGCAGTGGCAGCTGCCGGTGGGATCGGCATCATTTCTACTGCCCAGATCGGTTTCCGGGAGCCGGATTTTGACAGAGATCCCATCGCCTGTAATCTGCGCACTATCGGAAAAGAAATAGAAAAAGCAAGACAGATCGCAAGAGGCGGTATCGTCGGTGTCAACATCATGGTGGCAACACAACGCTATGAGGATTATGTCAGGGCTGCAGTGCTGGCAGGCACCGACTGCATTATCTCCGGTGCTGGGCTGCCGCTGGATCTGCCCGGAGTTGTGGCAGAGACGGAAAACGGAATGCCCGGGCGCAGCCACCGGACAATGCTGGCTCCGATCGTGTCGAGTACCCGTGCCCTGTCGGTCGTCACGAAATACTGGATGAAAAAATACGACAGAAAGCCGGACTTTCTCGTGGCAGAGGGACCGTTGGCAGGAGGACATCTGGGATTTAAGCGGGAAGAACTGGATGCTTACACACCGGAGAACTATGAGAGAGAACTTACGGCAATGATCCGGCAGGCAGCAGAACTGGAAATTCCACTGATCGCTGCAGGCGGTATTTATGACCGGAGGGATCTGGAGCATTGCCTGTCCCTGGGGGCTGCAGGGGTACAGATGGGAACCCGTTTCGTGACCACAGAGGAATGTGATGCGGCGGAGGCGTACAAGCAGGAGTATCTCCGGGCGCAGAAAGAAGATATTGTTATTGTGAAAAGCCCGGTGGGAATGCCCGGCAGAGCCATACAGAATGCTTTTCTGGAAAAGGTGGCGGCCGGGGAACGGTTTATGACCGGATGCAGACATTGCATTAAGACCTGCGACCCGAAGACGGCACCTTATTGCATCACCAGAGCGTTGATCAATGCGGCAATGGGAGATGTGGATAACGGACTGCTGTTCTGCGGCAGCAATGCCTGGCGGGCGCAGAAAATAGAAAGAACAGTGGATATCATGGAGGAAATGGCGTGAGGACCATAAGAATCACCGGAACCGGAAGTGCACTTCCGGGAAGGATCGTTACAAATAAAGAATTGGAGCAGATGGTAGAAACCTCGGATGAATGGATCCGGGAGAGAACCGGTATCGGTGAGCGTCATGTGTCTGTGGGCGAAACGGTTGTGACACTTGCGTCAGAAGCTGCCCGCAAAGCGCTGGAACAGGCAGGAAAAAGAGCGGAAGAGATCGACCTGATCCTGGTGGCAAGCTGTTCTCCGGAGCAGTATCTGCCCTGCTGTGCCTGCCAGGTACAGGCAGCTGTCGGCGCGGTGAATGCTTTGGCTTTTGATGTGAATGCGGCCTGTTCCGGATTTTTGTTTGCACTGAATACCGCAGATGCTTATCTGAGGATAGGATTGGCGAAAAATGCCCTGATCATCGGCAGTGAGGTACTGTCCAAGCTAGTGGACTGGACGGACCGGGGCAGTTGTATTCTGTTCGGAGACGGTGCCGGGGCGGTAGTTGTGGAGCGATGCAGGACGGAGTCTCGGGCGGTGGAATACAGTAACGCTTTGCCGGAGACAGAGAAAGGGATGCAGGAGATGGCGGAGGAGAAACGGATACCGGCAGCAGGCATTCTGGGCCGGGCACTGCACTCCGACGGCACCGGTGGCGGAGTTCTGCAATGCGGAGCGAGAGAACTGACAACCCCATATGCAAGGACTTCAGTGGCAAAAACGAACCAAAACCAGCCGACGGATGGCAGAGAACATTATATTCAGATGGATGGACAGGAAGTGTACCGGTTCGCTACCAGACGGGTGCCGCAGTGTATCGAGGAAGCACTGTCAGATGCCGGACTTGCTGTGCCGGATATTGATATGTTTGTATTGCATCAGGCCAACGCACGTATTATTGATGCAGTGGCGAAACGCCTTCATGCGGATCGTGAAAAATTTCCTACAAATCTGGAGAGGGTAGGCAATCTGTCCTCTGCCTCCATTCCGGTGCTTTTGGACGAACTGCACAGGCAGGGAAAGCTGCACCGCGGCGATCGTATCGTTCTGGCGGGATTCGGCGCCGGGCTTACGATTGGGGCTTGCGTGATGACCTGGTAGACGGTATACTGAAAATGATCCGGAGCGCAGGAAGACTGCGGATATGCGTCAGAGAAGGCGGCTTCGGAGGATTGCGGACATACGAAAGAAAAATTCCAGATATCGTAGAGGTAACTATGGGAAAAAGCAACAACCGGATGCTGAACGAATTGCTGGTGAATCTGTTCCATAACGTGATGGACGCAGAGGCCAAAGCGGTAATTACAGAAGAATTCAAAGATATTACAAATAATGATATGCACATCCTCGAAGCTATCGGCATCGAGGAACCAAAGAGTATGTCCCGTATCGCTGGGGAACTCCACGTTACCGTGGGTACCCTGACCACAAATATGAACAGTCTGGAGAGAAAAGGATATCTCACCCGCAACCGCAGCACCAGAGATAAACGTGTAGTGCTGGTGACCCTGACAGAGAAGGGGAGAAAAGCTTTTTTCCATCACAGAGATTTCCACAGGAAAATGATCCACACCATCATACGGGATCTGGACGAGGAAGAAATGAAGACATTGATCAAATGTCTGGGAAAACTGGATATATTTTTCAGAGAAGGCAACGAGGGGTGACCGGAGAGATCTGGTGGCTCCTTTTTTGTGTTTACGATGAGCCAGCCTGCTCGATTAAAATTTTGTAAAAAATATGAGACGAATCGTATGGAAAATATTGACGTTACTATTGACTTTTCGGTATAATAAATGATACGGGTAGTATGGAAATACGATTGGGATTCCATATAAAAATATGAAGGGGGAATATTATGAAAAATACAAAAGCATGGAGTGTAAAGATGAGGCTGGCCCTGCTGGCACTGGCGGCACTGGTGTGGATCGCCGTGCCGGTGAGTGCGAGAGCGGAGACGGATGTGTGGGACGGTACGACTGCAAGTGGGTTTGCCGGAGGCACCGGTATGGAAAATGATCCCTGGCTGATTGAAAATGCAGAGCAGCTTGCGTATCTGGCGCAGCAGGTGAATAAAGGCAAGGATTATCAAAGGGTGCATTTTCGGCTGGTTTCTGACCTTGACCTTAGCGGTAAGGAGTGGACGCCGATAGGTACAGATGGCAAGATTTTCTGGGGAGGCTTTGACGGCGGCGGACATACAATAACCGGAATGACAATTACAGGAGATAGAGACTATGTGGGGCTGTTTGGAGAGTGCAAAAACTTTACCGCTAGTTCCAGCTATATAAAAAGTGTCACAGTAAGGGGGGCTAATATTTCTGGTCATAGCTTTGTGGGCGCAATTGCTGGAAGAGGAGCAAATATTTCTGACTGCTATAGTATCGAAAACACGATTTGTGCGTTTCGGTGCGTAGGCGGTGTATGCGGAAGTCTGATAGGAAATATTTCCGGCTGCTACAATAGCAGTTCAGTAAGTGGAAATTCTATAGCAGGTGGAATCATGGGCAGTGCCAGTTATGAAGGAAACGTTGGAAACGGCGTAGTTCAATACTGTTATAATATAGGTGCTGTAACAGTTCGTCAACAGGATAGCTCTGTAGGTGGTATTACCGGTGCATCAGCGGATGGGTATAACATCAGTAATTGCCTGAATTGTGGTAAGATTACAGGGAATGGCAAAAAGGTTGGTGGCATAGCTGGAAGCACGGATTCGAATTATATGAACTTTATCGGCAACTGCTATTACAACAGTGATTTGAATAATGCCGGTGTGGGAGAAGGAGCAAACGATAAGGTGATTCCCCTGACTACCAGCCAGCTTTGCGGTGCACTTCCGGAGGGTTTAAATTCTGCAATCTGGAAAGAGGGCAGTGTCGATACCAACACTGCAGTGGCTACAGGTACAGGAAGTAGATTCGGTACAGCCACAGGGACTTATATCAATCTGACAAAGGTGGCAAAGATCGGAGAGACGAAGACTGCTCCCGTACCGGTATACAACTATGATGTTACAACGAATGGTAACGACTGGGATACCTATACCCTGATCACCACGGCGGAGGAATTCGCAGCCATCGGACAGGATAGGGATGAGACAAAATGGAGTGCAAACTATGTCCTGGGGAACGATATTGATGTGAGTGGAGTACAACTCAGTTCCATTGGAGATCCAGGAATTCCGTACACAGGAAAATTCAGTGGAGACGGACATACGATAAGCCATGTGGATATGACAAAAGAAAATGATGTTTATAGTTCTGGTTTGTTTGCCCAGATTGGCTACACGCAAAACCAGCTCAGCGAAAGCGGTAAGGTAATGCTGTTGGCTGCCAACGGAGTGATTGCTTCGAATGCCGAGGCAGGAGGAATTTGCGGAAATTTGTTTGTGGGTGAAATTTATGGCTGCTCCTTTACTGGAATGGTAAAAGGGGCTGAGGCAGGCGGAATCAGCGGCAATGCCGGACAATATACTAAGATTTCCCAGTGCTTTTTTGCAGGAGACGTGCAGGGAAAGTATAATGCGGCAGGAATCTGTGGTTATAGTCCATTTAAAGTTATTGATCATTGCATTAGTATAGCTGCTGTTACAAGTGATGAACATTGTGCAGGAATAGTGAACGGTGGATATTACGGTACAACGAATTGCTATTTCAATAATGATGTTTATGATGTAAAAGAAGAGGAAGAGGGGAAACGGGGACGTTCTACCTTGCAACTGACCTCACCCGACTTCTTTGAAAAGCTAATAAAAGATGAGGATTTTAACCCTGACATCTGGACGAAGAAAGCCAACGACAAAGAGAAGGGAATCGCCTACTACCCTTCTCTTGGGGAGAATAATGCAGTTGGTGTGAATTACACCACAGGTCTGTCGTTCGAGAGAGCAGATACCAACGCTCCCGCCTATGGAGAGAATATTACTTTTAATGTAAAGGCACTGGTAAACCTTGCGCCAAACGGACAGACCATCCCTGCGGAAGATACGGAGGGCAGCTTTGAGATCCGGATCGGGGATACCACGGTGGTAAATGCGGCAGAATTCCGGGACGGCACCGCAACTTACAAGGCGCAGACCGTGGGCGAGACCACGTTCACCCTCGTTTACACCGGGACAAACTCTTCTTTCTTCCCGGAGCAGACGACGAAGGATCTGACTGTGAATATCGCCCCGGCAGCACTTAGGGCAGAGGGTGTTGGCATCGCCAGTGGAACCTATGGCAATAAGCTGAGTGTACTCACAGTGGCAGGACTGACGGCAAAACTGGGAACCGAGATCATCGGCGGAACCTGGCGGATCGACGGAGACGAGGTTCCTTGTGTCGGAGACGATGGAACCTACACGGCAACATTTACCCCGGCACAGCATCCGGAATACTATCAGACGCTGGCGGCACAGGTAAGATTGGAAATCAGTAAAGCAATTGCTCCGAAGATTCGAGACTTGGATCTCAAATACAGTTGGGCGGCCAAAGGAGAGAAGGCGGTGCAGATACCGGGGCTGTCCGAGGATATGGGAGAGACAACGATGGAAGTTATCATGCGGGCTGATTCCAGGAGCGTTTTGGCAGCAGATTCTGACATCAAATATTCCGAGGGAAAATTGCTATTCACTCTGGGTGAAAACACCATGGATGATATTGGCGAGAATGCGATAGTAAGTGTTCAGTTACGGTCAAAAAATTATGAAGATATTAAGTTTGGCATAACTATCACCCGTACCGAAAGAGCAGACCGCGAGGATACCCCGGATCCGGATGCCTTTGACATGACCTTTACCGTCAGCGGCAATGATCTGGCGGCGCAGATCACCACAGATCGCACTGACGTGGAGTTCAGCTTTGATGGAACGGACTGGGGGCAGACCAAATCCACCGGAGTCGGTCACAACGAGAAGGTGACTGCACAGATCCGCTATGCAGAAACCGATGATTATAACGCAAGCCCCGCCGTATCGAAGACATGGAACTCCGGTCACGGCCCGCTGAACCGACACGACTGGGTGGAACCCACCTGTCAGGCAGAGGGCAGCATCGAATACTGGACCTGCGACGTCTGCGGACTGTATTTTGCATCCGCGGACGGAAGCAAGAGCATAACAGCGACAGAGATTGTTCTTCCGAAGACGGATCATAGCTGGGCAGAAGGATATCTGTCCGATATGACCGGACACTGGCATAAGTGTGGTGTCTGTGGAATCACCAGCAATACGGAAAAGCATGCATCCGGTGGCGCGGCCACCACAGAACGGGCGGAGATCTGTACCATCTGCGGTTATGAGATCGCACCGAAGAAGCCTGCTGCCAGTAACGACGATGACGATGATGACGACGATGACAGCAGTCAGGCGTCCAATACGGACCAGAAGGCCACGGACGCGGCAACACCTCCCGCAGCCACGGCAACGCCTGCCACACCCGGTGTGGTAAAGCCTTCTGTAATTCCCGTGCCCCCGACAACACCCGCTGCGGACGAAAACCGTAAGGAAGATGCGGCAAAACCCTCCGGAGAGGCACAGGACACGCAGGAATCGAGTGGAGAAGCACCGCAGGAGGAGCGGATAGATTCCATGACCGCCCAGACTTCCGACTCTCAGGAATCCGGCACAGAGCAGATAACGGAGACCTCCGGTAAGGGAACGAACGCAGGCCGCGTGGCGGCAGCGGCAGCAGCCGGAGCCGTAGTGGTCGGCGGTGGCGGCGCAGCTGTCTACGTGACCATGATCAAAGGAAAGTTTAAATTCAAATAACGTATGATAAGATGATAAGCGAACCTCAGAGGCCCGGTGCTTCTGAGGTTTGTTTTGCCATAGGGGAGAAATCTGCCGGAAATTACAACAAACTATTTTCAGATGAAAATAAATGTATTAAAATAGAAATAAGTATTGGCAGAACGAAGACAGTTTTGCATAGTTACAGCAAACGCAAGAGAAAATAATGAAATATAGAAAACGGAGGATCCTACGATGAAGAGAATCGGAATGTTGACGAGCGGTGGTGACTGCCAGGCATTAAATGCTGCCATGAGAGGTGTGGTGAAGACCCTGGCGAACAGTAAGGAAGAGGTCGAGATCTATGGCTTCCTCGATGGCTACAGAGGACTGATCTACAGTAATTTCCGCATGCTGACAGACAAGGATTTCTCCGGTATTCTTACCAAGGGCGGCACGATCCTGGGAACCTCCCGTACCCCCTTCAAGACGATCCAGGATCCTGATCCCAACGGACTGAATAAAGTCGAAGCCATGAAGCAGAATTATTATAAGCTGCAGTTGGACTGCCTGGTAATTCTCGGTGGTAACGGCACCCACAAGACTGCGAACCTGTTGCGCAAGGAAGGACTGAATATCGTGACCCTGCCCAAGACCATCGACAATGACCTGTGGGGTACTGATATGACCTTCGGTTTCCAGAGCGCAGTAGATATTGCTACGGATGCCATCGACTGCATCCATACCACAGCAGCTTCCCACGGCAGAGTATTTATCGTGGAAGTTATGGGACATAAAGTAGGGTGGCTGACCCTGAATGCCGGAATGGCAGGCGGTGCGGACATCATCCTGCTCCCGGAGATCCCTTATGATATCGATAAGGTGATCGAGAAGATTGAAGACAGGGACAAAAAGGGCTGCCGCTTTACCATTATCGCTGTGGCTGAGGGTGCGATTTCCAGGGAAGATGCTGCCCTGACCAAAAAAGACTACAAGAAAAAGATGGAAAAATATCCGTTCCCTTCCGTATCTTACGAAGTGGCTGCACAGATCCAGGAGAAGACCGGCAGAGAAGTACGTGTCACCGTACCCGGTCATATGCAGAGAGGCGGAAGCCCCTGCCCTTATGACAGAGTATTCGCCAGCCGTCTGGGCTCCGAGGCAGGCAAGCTGATCCTGGATAATCAGTATGGATTCATGGTAGGTTACAAGAACCGTGAGATCGTAAGGGTTCCGTTAGAGGATGTAGCGGGCAAGTTAAAGACCGTGGATCCCGATGCTACCATCGTACAGGAAGCGAAGCTGCTGGGCATCTGCTTCGGCGATTAAGACAGAAAATTAATGAGTAACTATTTTCGCCAAGCATCTGCTAATATTTGATGGCTCTGAATAGTTACAAGGAAGAGAGAAAAAACATGTCATATACAGCACTATACCGGAAATTCCGCCCGGACGCTTTTTCCGATGTCAAGGGTCAGGATCATATCGTGACGACATTGAAGAATCAGCTGCGGGCGAACCGGATCGGCCATGCGTACCTGTTTACCGGAACAAGAGGTACCGGTAAGACCACGGTGGCCAAGATTTTTGCGAAAACAGTGAACTGCGAACACCCCACAGAGGACGGCCCCTGTGGGGAATGCCGTATTTGTAAGGCAATCGCAGCAGGAGCCAGCATGAATGTCATCGAGATCGATGCGGCTTCCAACAACGGTGTGGACAATATCCGTGAGATCATCGACGAGGTATCCTATTCCCCGGCGGAGGGAAAATACAAGGTCTACATCATCGACGAGGTGCATATGCTCTCCCCCGGAGCTTTCAACGCATTGTTAAAAACGCTGGAAGAGCCGCCCTCTTATGTTATTTTTATTCTGGCGACCACAGAGGTGCACAAGATCCCCATTACGATCCTGTCCCGCTGCCAGAGATATGATTTTAAACGAATCTCCATTGATACCATCACGGATCGTATGAAGGAACTGATGGACACCGAGCAGGTACAGGTGGAGGACAGAGCTCTGCGCTACATTGCGAAAGTAGCGGACGGTTCTATGCGAGATGCCTTGAGCCTGTTGGATCAGTGTATTGCCTTCCATCTGGGCAAAGAACTGACCTATGATATGACTCTGGATGTGCTGGGGGCAGTGGATACGGAAGTGTTCAGCAGGTTGCTGCGCTTCGTTATGGACCGGAATGTGTTAGGCTGCATTGAACTACTGGAAGAGATCGTCATGCAGGGCAGGGAGCTGGTACAGTTTGTCACGGACTTTACCTGGTATCTGCGGAATCTGATGTTGGTACAGACAGCGGATAATCTGGAGGATGTCATAGACATGTCTACGGACAATCTGGCGAATCTGAAGGAAGAAGCTTCCATGCTGTCCATGGACCAGATCATCCGCTATATTCATATTTTCTCCGAACTGTCCGGCCAGATCCGCTATGCGGCACAGAAACGTATTCTGGTAGAGATCGCGCTGATCAAGCTGTGCAAGCCGGAGATGGAGACGGATCAGGAGGCGGTCCTGGATAGAATCCGCCAGGTGGAGGAAAAGGTCGAGAACGGTATTGTAGTCACGGCGGCCCAGATGCCTGCCGGAGCTCCCGGAGCACAGGGAGTGCCGCAGGCCGGTGTGGCAAAGCCGAAGCCACAGTTGCCGAAGGCGGTTCCCGGGGATATTCAGGAGATTGTACGGAAATGGCCGGCTATCGTGGGAAATGCCGAGAATCCCATGAAGATGTATCTGAAAAACGCCCGATTAAGTCTGGGTGGAGACAACAAGCTCATGGTGGTATTGGAAGACGGACTGGCTTCCGATTATTTCAAGGGGGAAGCCCACGAACAGAACAAGCAGCAGCTGGAAATGCTGTTGTCCGATTTTTCCAGCAAAGAGATTGAAGTGACGATCCAGACGGTGGAAAGCAGCAGAGAATTCGAAGATAACTATGTGGATCTCAGTAAGGTCATCAACATGGAGATCGATGAGGAAGAGTGATCCTGCGTGAATTTGGGATTGCGGCAGACTTGCAGATAAGGTAAGATAGAATAATAACTCAATTATAAATAATATGGAGGAAACAGCAACATGGCAAAAAGAGGTGGATTTCCCGGAGGCGCAATGCCCGGTAATATGAATAATCTGATGAAGCAGGCACAGAGAATGCAGCGTCAGATGGAAGAAGGACAGAAGGAACTGGAGACCAAGGAGTTCTCCGCATCCGCAGGTGGAGGAGCTGTGGAAGTGACCATCAACGGTAAAAAAGAGATCACATCCATCAAGCTGGCAGAGGAGATCGTGGATCCCGAGGATATCGAGACTCTGCAGGATGCTATCGTGGCAGCAGCCAACGAAGCACTGCGCAAGGCGGATGAAGCCAATGCAGAGCTTATGGGCAAAATGACCGGCGGCCTGGGAGGATTTCCTTTCTAATGGAACTCTACAGCGGACAGATCAATAAATTAATAGAAGAACTGGCAGCCCTTCCGGGGATTGGCAGTAAGTCCGCACAACGACTGGCTTTTCACCTGATCAATATGCCGAAGGACCGTGTGGACAGACTGGCAAACGTCATGATCGAAGCCAGAGCCAATGTCCGCTATTGCAAGGAATGCTATACTCTGACGGATAAGGAACTCTGCCCGGTGTGTGCGAATCCCAGACGGGATCATCGTACCATTATGGTGGTGGAGAACACCAGAGATCTGGCGGCTTATGAGAAGACCGGCAAATATGAGGGCGTGTACCATGTACTGCATGGTGCCATTTCCCCGATGCTGGGTGTGGGACCCGGTGACATCAAGCTGAAGGAACTGATGGAACGTCTGCAGGGTGATGTGGAGGAGGTCATTATCGCAACCAATTCCAGCCTGGAAGGTGAGACCACGGCAATGTATATCAGCAAGCTTATCAAGCCCACAGGAATCAAGGTGACCAGAATTGCCAGTGGTGTCCCTGTAGGAGGAGATCTGGAATATATTGATGAGGTAACATTACTCCGCGCTTTAGAGGGCAGAGTGGAATTATAGACAGTATGCATGAAATAAAAATGGATAAAAGTGGGAGGGAAAGACAATGGCAGTAACAAAAAGTTTATTTGGGAAAAGCCCGGAAGGGAAAGAGATCTCGCTGTATACCCTGAGTAATAGTAAGGGTATGAAGGCAGCGGTGACAGATCTGGGCGCTACTCTGGTGCGCGTACTGGTACCGGATGCCGCGGGCAAGGCGGACGACCTGGTGCTGGGATTTGACAATGGTGAGAGCTATTACGGCAACGACAGCTTTTTCGGCACGGTGATCGGCCCCTGTGCGAATCGGACCGGCGGTGCTGCATATACGCTGGATGGTGTAAATTATCAGCTGGATAAAAATGACGGTGAGAATAATCTCCATACTCATAAACAGCTGGGCTTTCACAAGAGACTCTGGAATGCGGAAACCGGAGAGAACAGTGTGACATTTTCGTTGGAAGATGAGGACGGTCATCTGGGATTTCCCGGGAATAAAAAGGTGTCTGTGACATATTCTTTAAATGAGGATAATGAGCTGATGCTGCATTACCACGCTGCCAGCGATAAGAAAACGATCATTAACCTGACCAACCATTCTTATTTCAATCTGGATGGACACGGTACCGGCAATATCGAAGAGCATGAACTGTGGCTGGGAGCTTCTCATTTTACACCGGTGGTACCGGGTTCGATCCCGACAGGCGAGATCCGGGCTGTCGCAGGCACCCCCATGGATTTCACACAGCCGAAGAAGATCGGCAGAGATATCCGGGAAGATTATGAACAGCTGCTCCTGACCGGTGGTTACGATCATAATTTTGTTATTGATGACTGGGACGGTACGCTGCGACATATTGCTACAGTAAAAGGCCCGAAGAGCGGCAGAGTTCTGAAGACATACACCACCCTGCCAGGAGTACAGTTTTATGCAGGCAATTTTATTGATGTACAGCCCGGAAAAGATGGGGTGACCTACGGCAACCGCTGCGGTTTTGCATTGGAGACCCAGTATTTCCCGGATACCATTCATCATGAGAATTTCCCCTCCTATGTATTTGGCGGGGAGAACGGCAGAGAATACGATTCTGTTACCGTATATAAGTTTGAAGCATAGCTAAGAATACATAGAATATGGTGCAAACTTTGTCGAACTGTTTTTGAAGAGGTGCGACAAAGAACACTAAAATACCTCCTGTGCGGATGCTATAGTTAGTGATAACTGATAGAAACGGCATGGGAGGTGTTTTTTGTATGGAATTACCGAAGAACATAACGCAGATCGGAGAGGCGGACAAGCACTGCAGAATCTATGTGGAAGATTATGTGGTATCTTACATAAAACAAATGAATGGAATGGCACAGAACAAGGATATTGCCATAGCATTATACGGCAGGAAGACGGCAGAGGACGGTGTGGCATATCTATTCGCCTATGGCTCCGCAAAGCTGAATTTCCTGCAGAAGCCGGTGCGGCACCTGTCCCAGGCGCAGGAACAGGAGATTGAGAAGCTGCGGAGAAAGTATTTTTCGGAAATGACCTTTTTAGGCTACCAGATACTGAATGGCGAGATGGTGGAAGGCTTCCAGATCTGCGAACAGGAGATCTGCCGTTATGTGTCGGGGTATGCGCAGTTCTATGAGAAGAATGACAGTATGCTGGCATATATGCTGGAGAACCGGGGCGAAGAGGCGGCACCGGAGAAGGTGGATCAGGAAAAATACGAAGTGGTGAAGAAACGGCAGGAGGAACGCAGACAGAGACAGGAGAGCGGAAATGCCTTCCGTGCCGCTGGACATACGGAGAATGCGCCTGTGGAATATCGCAGAGCGGTAGAGAACAGACGCAGGGAACCGGATAATATTATACCCATGCCAACGACCGGACTGCGTCGGATGAAAATGGCGGCTGCCGGTGTCTTTGTTCTGCTCTGCGTGATGGCATTGGCATTGATGCGGCAGGAAAGCACCGGAGAATCCCTGGGGGAGACAGCCAGGCAGGCCATGAGCAACCTGATGGAGCAGAAACTGCCGGATGCGGTGGAGGAACAGAGCCAGATCAGCACGCTGGTGGCGGAGGACAAGCTGGAGGATGCTCTGCGACAGGAAAATGCTGTGGCGGGAAATACTACTGGGGCTGCAGCAGAGACAGTGATGCCGGAAGGCACGGAAAATGCATCAATGGATGGAACGGGAAACAGTGCTGTAGATCCGACGGAAGAAAATACGGGCAGTGTAGCGGATGGAACCTCTGCGGACAGCAATGTCACAAAAAATACGACAGATGTGACGGAGGCAACAGAACAGAACACGACACAGGAAACAATACAGGATGTGACACAGACGGCAGAATCTGCAGTGGCAGAGACTCCTACAGTGGAGGCGGTTGCTCAACCCACACATTATACTATCCAGAGAGGGGACACACTGATCGGTATTTCTCTGCGGAACTACGGCAGCAACAGTAAGGTATCTGAGATCTGCTCCCTGAACGGTATTGCTGACCCCGATGATATCAAGATCGGTCAGGAAATCCTTCTCCCGTAAAAAACTTATTTTCAAAAGGGGGAAGTGTGTTATACTGTAACTACATGAGCAAAAAGCAGACTGCGCCGCAGTAATTTTGCGAATGCGATTCTTAATAGTTACGATAATACATAAGGAAACAGATACATGGCAGCAGATATCAAGAATTATCTGAAGGAAAAAGAAAAGCGGCAAAAGAGTCAGGATGATTATAAGAAAAAGATCCGTAAACACCGGCTGACTATTGTGTACCGGGTGCTGTTGGTGGTGGCGGCTTTGGGAGCGGCACTTGCTCTTGTGGTGGTACAGGCAAAGAGACATATCTATACGGGATATGACACCGTATCTTCCATTAGCCGGGAGGTCTCATTGGATGCCACAGACATACGGTTGAAAAACAGTATTCTTACATATAGTAAAGACGGCGCTCACTGTACGGATGCCAAGGGAAATGTAAAGTGGAATCAGACTTATGTGATCCAGGATGTGAAGATCGCTACTTGTGGCGATGTGGCAGCTATCGGCAGTTATAACGGCCGTGAGATCTACGTGCAGAATACGGACAAGCAACTGGGAACTATTACAACGACCATGCCGATCCGAAATATCACAGTAGCGGAAACGGGAAGAGTGACAGCGGTGCTGGCAGATACGGATGTGGCATGGATCATGACTTACGAAGCGGACGGGACCAACAGCTACACGGGACAGGCGCATATGACGGATGGAGGGTATCCGGTATCCATCAGCCTGTCACCGGACGGAGAGCTTCTGGCAATCAGTTACCTGTATGTGGATGCAGGCGTAGTAAAAAGTAATGTGACATTCTACAATTTCGGACCGGTGGGCGAGAATCAGAGCGATTATATGGTCAGCGCATATTCTTATTCCGACCTGGTCGTGCCGAAAGTGCAGTTTATGAATAATGATACAGCGTTTGCGGTAGGAGACAGCCGCCTTATGATCTATTCGGGTACCCAGAAGCCTGTGACGGCGGGAGAATACCTGTATGACGACGAGATCCAGTCGGTTTTCTACAGCGATAAATATGTAGGACTGGTGTTCCTTTCGGACCAGGCGGAGACCAAGTACCGCATGGATGTGTACAATACTTCGGCGGCAAAGGTGGGCAGCTACTATTTTGATGTGGATTATACGGATATTTTCTTCGGGGATGATGACATGGTGATCTACAACGAATCGGAGTGCCAGATCTTTACAACGGACGGTGTGGAAAAATACCATGGCAGCTTCGGTAAGAGTGCCCGGCTTCTGCTTCCTGCAGGAGGTTCCTACAAATATTATCTGGTGACAGATAGTACAATAGATACGATACAGTTAAAATAAAGGAGTATACCAATGAATCTGAATTTATTACTGGTCATCATGGCAGTAGTATTGATCTGCATGGTGATGGACGGCTACAAGAAGGGAATGGTAAAATCCCTGATCTCTCTGATCTCCCTGCTGATTACCTGTGTGGTGCTGTTCCTGATCGGGAATGGTCTGAGCAGTTACTTTGATGGAAAGATATTCAATGTGATCCTGACAATACTGTTGCTGGCGGCGATCGGTTTGGTGCATCATCTTCTTAATATCGTATTTTTCTCGGCAAAGATGATCGTGAAACTACCTATAGTACATAGCCTGGACAAATTACTAGGTATTGTGGTTGGAATGTTGGAAACTGTTCTAATTGTTTGGACAATATACGCATTTAATATCTTCAGAGACCTGGGAACCCTGGGCCAGGTGATCGTAGATTATACCAGAGACAGCAGAATACTTACATGTTTGTATGAAAATAACTATCTGGCATATCTGGTGGAACAGCTCGGACAAAAGCTTCCGTTCTTTGTAAAATAGTAAAAAACAGAATAGAAACATGGCAAAAATCCCCTGTTTATGCGGAATTGACGTAGCAGGGGATAATTTGTGCAAAAAATTCGAAAAATAGTGTTGACAAGTACAGTGGGGGATGATATACTCAGATTCGTTGTTGAGGCAGCGCCGAGACAACACAACAGCTTGAAAGAAACTTGAAAAGATTTCA
>ENA-USTZ01000386-USTZ01000386.1-human-gut-metagenome-genome-assembly--contig:-NODE-386-length-21052-cov-3.507986_pt1 | contig 21052 bp, 20 predicted proteins | sample MGYA00250049_ERZ773375 | MGnify/ENA primary metagenome ERZ773375 (study PRJEB29103, sample SAMN06111956) | human gut metagenome | biome: human gut; feature: ankylosing spondylitis patient; material...
CAAGGGCAACACCGAACTGCGCGACAACACATAGAAAGGAGCAGCATTCCAATGGAATCAAACCAGATTTGCATGCTGATTACCATCGTTGTCTATTTGATTTTGATGGTGGTTGTCGGCATTCTCGCATCGAAAAAGAATAAGGATACCAGTGACTTTTACCTAGGCGGCAGAAAACTTGGCCCGATTGTAACGGCAATGAGTGCCGAAGCCTCGGACATGAGCAGTTACCTGTTGATGGGATTGCCGGGACTTGCCCTGCTGACCGGATTTGCCGATGTCGGCTGGACGGCAATTGGACTGGCAGTCGGCACCTACTTAAACTGGCTGTTTGTTGCAAAGCGCCTGCGGATTTATTCCCAGCACAATCATTCGATTACCATTCCGGACTTTTTCTCGCACCGGTATCACGATCAGAAAAATTTCCTCATGGGAATTTCCGCTGTCATCATTTTGATTTTCTTTGTCCCCTATACGGCATCCGGATTCTCTGCCTGCGGCAAACTGTTTCAAACGCTCTTTGGCATGGATTATCACGTTGCCATGATTCTGAGTGCTGTTATCATCATTGCGTATACCAGCATCGGTGGTTTCCTGGCAGCCAGCACAACGGACTTGCTGCAAAGCATCATTATGACCATTGCCTTGATTATGGTAGTTGGATTCGGTGTCGGCAAGGCAGGCGGACTGGATGCTGTCATCGACAATGCAAAGTCTCTGCCGGGCTATCTGTCCTTCCATCAAACTTATGACATTACCGCCAATTCTGCGAAGCCATATTCCATCCTGACCATCTGTTCCACCCTGGCATGGGGGCTTGGTTACTTTGGTATGCCGCACATTCTGCTGCGTTTTATGGCAATCGAAGACAGCCGGAAGATCAAAACCTCCCGAAGAATTGCCTCCATTTGGGTGACCATTTCAATGGGAATTGCCATTTTGATTGGCTTTATCGGAAAGGCATTGATTCAAAATGGCACCATTTCCGTATTGGGAGACAACCCGGCCAACTACAGCGCAGAATCAGAAACCGTCATCATGAAAATTGCAACGCTCATCAGTGAGCATGGTGTGGTAGCCGCCCTGCTTGCCGGGCTGGTATTTGCGGGAATTCTCGCCTGCACCATGTCTACTTCCGATTCTCAGCTGTTGGCAGCGTCCTCCAGTATGTCGGAAAACCTCTTGCAGGGCGTATTTGGCGTAAAGCTTTCGCAGAAAGCAGCCATGCTGGCAGCACGCTGTGTCCTGCTGATTATCGCAGCGGTTTCCATTGTCATTGCTTGGAATCCGGAAAGTTCTGTCTTCCAGATCGTATCGTTTGCATGGGCTGGATTTGGTGCCACCTTTGGCCCGGTTATGCTCTGCGCTCTGTTCTGGAAACGTTCCAACAAGTGGGGTGCACTGGCTGGTCTGATCTCCGGCGGTGTAATGGTATTTGTTTGGAAGTTCTGCATCCGTCCGCTGGGCGGCGTATGGGATCTGTATGAACTGCTGCCGGCATTCCTGATTGCCCTGCTGGCAATCATTCTGGTTTCCCTGCTGACCAAAAAGCCGGATCAGGAACTGGTGGATGAATTTAAAGCCGTACAGGCTGCCTGCAAGAAATAAGAGGGTGTATGCAATGAAAAGAAACGCAAACTCGCAAAAATGGGTTTATTGGGGCAGCTACCTGCTGCTTGTTCTGCTGACTGCTGTGGGCACGATTGGATTGTTTCAGCTGCCCTATGTGCGGCATGATTCTAAGATAGAACCGGGATACCTGGTTGATATTTCCTATGCTTCGACCTTGCGGAGTGCAAAACGATTCTCCTATTCATACGGGATCGATCTGAGTCATTTCTCCAGTGATCCGGGCGCTGTTTTCCAGAAGTTTATGGAGAAGTATCCGTGGCAGTTTTGTGTGTTTTTGTTCCTGTTTTTGGTTGCTGCGGCTTGCCTGGTGCTGCTGGTCATTGGACTGATACAGATGTGCCGGCATAGATTGGCAGTCGGCTGCCGTCTGGGCTGCATTTGTCTGCTTTTGCTGGGCGTTGGCGATTTTTCGCTGATTAGTACCTATCTGGCATTTGAACGCAGACGGAAGCAGGCAGGTTTGTCTAGTCCTTTCGGTGCTTTTCCAACGGCCACTGCAATCATCGGAGCGCTTACCTTGGTCGTCGGCATACTGGGATTGGTGATTTTTCGGAAGCGCAAGCAACCGGAATTGGTACAATCCTCCATTGGTTAAAACCATTACAAAAAAGAAAGTGGGGCCTTTATTATGTTTTGTAGAAAATGTGGAAAATCGAATCAGCCGGGCGCAGCCTTTTGCAGCAGCTGTGGTGCTTCTCTCAATGTAGATGTAGCGCCGCAACCTGCTTCCCCGCCGCCGGTCACAACCACGATTCCGACACCGCCGCCTGCTCCGCAGCAGCCGATCAACCAGCAGCCTGTTATGGCACCTGAGAATGCGCTGGTTTTGCCAAAGCGGAAGCCGACCTCTGCGGTACGTTGGCTTGCGTATCTGGTTTTGTGTGCGCTGGTCATTGCTGGAATCGTGGGACTGTTTCAGCTGCCGTTTTTGCAAGCAGAAGGATTCTTTTCCGGGGATACTTACACCCTTTCCTATGCTTCTATTTTGGAAGTTGCCGAGCAACTTTCCGATTTGTTTGGCGTAAAGATATCGGATACGCTGAATAACCTGGGGGATCTGATTCAAGATCCGGATCTGTTTGAGGAATTTTTGGAGTATATGCCTTGGCAGTTTTTCGTATTTCTAGGTGTGCTCTTGATTGCATTCCTTTGCGTGCTCTTCCTGCTGATCGGTTTTGTGCAGCTGTGCAGAGGAAAAGGAGTTGCCGGCTGTCGGTTGGGCTGTACTTGTTTGGTTCTGTTGTTTATCGGGGATCTGGGACTGATTAGCAATTATGTGGAATTGCAGATAGAGTGGAGTTCCAACGACAGAATGATTGGAGATTTCCCCTTCCTGACGGTAGGTGTTACAGTTCTGACGCTGATTCTTGCCATTGCAGGAATGGCGCTTTCCAAAGATCATAGCCGCTCTTAAAATAATGGAACGAAAAAACAATATGCGCCGTGCATCAGAAAAAGATGCACGGCGCATATTTTTGCGCTTATCCCATTAGAGGTTGTTGTCATAGGCAATGTCATTTGCCTGTGCGTACTGCTCTGCATAGGAGCCTTTTGGCGTATGGATGGTCAAGGAGTCACTGCAATACTCCAAAGCGGAATCCGCAATTTCTTCCACGCTGGCTGGAATGGTAATATCCTTTAAACTTTTGCAGTATTGGAATGCGCCATCCTTTAATTCGGTACAGCCTTCTTCTATTACAACTGTTTTTAGCGTCTCGCAATATTCAAATGCATCCGGGCCAATGGTCTGTACGTTTCCAGGAATGGTGATTTCCTTGAGAAATTTACAGTATTGGAACGCCTCTGCGCAGATTTCTGTTACATCGGCATCAATCTCAAACGTTTCGAAGTTCTTGTAGGCATATTGATCTGCTTTGATTTTGGTTCCTGCGGAAGCATCTTCTTCATAAACAGCCAAGTCCTGATCGGAAGAGAATTTATGGTTGTACGCATAGTCTTCTGCATAGGAACCAGCCGGGGTATGGATGGTCAGATCATTGCAGTGCAGGAAGGCAATCTCATCAATGGCAGTAACCGATTCCGGAAGATTGATGTCCTCCAGGGAGCTGCATCCCGTAAAAGCAGAACCAATGGTTTCTACGCCCTCCTCCATATTGACAAAGGTCAGACCGGCGCAGTTCGAAAAGGCATTGTTGCCAATCTGCTTGACAGAGCCCGGAATTTCTAATGTTTCAATGGCGCTGTTGCTCCAGAACGCAGAGTCGCCGATTGCGGTTACCGTATCCGGAATGACCACGTGCGCATCTGTTCCGTTGTATTCCACGAGGACATTTTTGCTGATGACAAAATCTTTTTGCTTCTTGGATTTCTTTTTGGAAGTCCGTTTGGCGGATGCGTCGGCAGCGTCTGCATCCGATTCAGAGGATTCTGTTGCTTCTTCTGATTCGGAGTCTTCTTCGGATTCCGAAGAGGATTCCGAAATGGTTTCGGTCTGCTCCTTGGAATTAGCAGTAGAATCGGATTTGCTTTCGTCATCGTTATTTAATTCGCATGCAGTCATGCTGGCAGCCAATAGAAGTGCCGCAGCAGCAGCCAGCCACTTTTTTCCTGTTTTCATGTTGTTTCTCCTTTTTTGTAACTTCTATGATACGGGGAACGAAAAAGAAATGTCCATTTTTTGTGCTGACGTGGATATGCAACGCACTTATTTTTCTGTTGCAGTCTGCCGTGCATTGGCAAGCATCAGCTTAATTCGATTTTCCTGGTTGACACGGGTTGCACCTGGATCGTAGTCGATGGCAACAATGTTGGCATTGGGGTAGGCATTCTTAATGGTTCTTGCCATGCCCTTTGCTACAATGTGGTTTGGCAGGCACCCAAACGGCTGCGTACAGATGATGTTCTCGGTTCCGGTTTCCGCCAGAACGGCCATTTCTGCGGTAATCATCCAGCCCTCTCCCATGGAAACGCCTTGGCTGATGTACTTGTCTGCTGCCTTTCGCAGGTCTTCAAAATCGTGCGGCGGTGTGAAAACACCCTGCTTCTGGATGCAGCGAATCATCTGCACCTGCTTGCTGTGCAGGAAATCATACCCCAGGTTGAACATTGCTGTTTTGAGATTGTGGTATTGATACAGCTTTCCGTTGGTGCCAGTATTGGCAGCACAATACAGGATGAATTCCATCAGAGTCGGCACAACTGGCTCGCAGCCTTCCTGAATCAGGAATTCCTCTAAGTGGTTGTTGGCAAGCGGAGAATATTTGACATAAATTTCCCCAATGATGCCAACCTTGATTTTTTTCTTCTGGCTTCTGGGAATGCTGGCAAAATCGGTCAGCATCTCTTGATAGATCTTTTCCGCAGACAGGTACTTTACACCGTGGAACAGCGTCGGCAGCTTTTCCTGCCAGTGCTGCTTCACCTGATCGGTTTCACCCTTGTTCAATTCATAGGGCAGGCACTGGTTGTACAGCGTCATCAGCAGGTCGGCATACAGCACGCCGTATATCAACTTGACGCACATGCCGGCAGTCAGAGAGAAGCCTTTGCTCTTTTCCAGTCCGGCAAAGTTTAAGGAAATGACCGGAACCTGCGGATAATGTTCTGCCATGCACTTTCGAAGCAGGTGGATGTAATTGGAAGCCCGGCAGCCGCCGCCGGTCTGCGTAATCAGCAGCGCCGTGCGGTCGGGGTCATACTCGCCGCTCTTCAGGGCTTCCATAAACTGTCCGATGACCAGCAGTGCCGGATAACAAGTGTCATTGTGGACGTTTTTCAAACCTTCCTCTACCACGGTACGGGAAGAGGATTCCAGCAGCTTCATATGGTACCCATACTGCCCAAAGATGCTAATGAGCAGCTGAAAGTGAATGGGCAGCATATTGGGCACCAGAATGGTATGGGTTTTGCGCATTTCCGGTGTAAATTGTGTATAAGACATCATATGGAACCGAATCCTCCTATTCCATGGCTGCCGCTAAGCTGCGCAGACGGATTTTTGCTGCTCCCAAGTTGCTGATTTCATCAATCTTCAGCTGGGTATACAGCTTCCCGCCCTGCTCCAGAATACGGCGCACTTCGTCGGTGGTAATCGCATCAATGCCGCAGCCAAAGGATACCAGCTGAATCAGCTGCATATCCGGCTGCGTAGTAACATACTGTGCAGCACGATACATTCTGGAATGGTACGTCCATTGGTTCAGCGCCTGTAGATCGGGCGTGTGTCCCAATCCTGCAACGCTGTCCTCTGTGATGACCGCCATTCCCAGGCTTTCAATGAGCTTATGAATGCCGTGGTTGATTTCCGGGTCAATGTGATACGGTCTGCCTGCCAGTACGATAATCTTTCGGTTTTCTTCCCGTGCAGCTGCAATGATTTCCTGTCCCTTTTGTGCAATGGCAGCACGATGTTCCTCCAGGGCAGCATAGCCATGCCGCAGGGCAGCTTGGATGGCTTTTTTGGAAACATATGCACCGAAGTACTGATACAGAACGGAAACCACATGTTTTTCCCGGTTTAGATCTAAGAATGGGAACAGGAAGTTCTGATGGTTCAGTCCTTCGTGGTTGGCAAGCAGCAGTTCCGGATAGTAGGCAACGACCGGACAGTTGAAGTGATTGTCAGAGTCGCCCTCGTCCAGGTTGTAGCTCATACAGGGATAGAAGATGAAATCCACCTTCTGATCCAGCAGACTCTGAATGTGTCCGTGCATCAGCTTTGCCGGGTAGCAAACCGTATCCGATGGAATGGTGCTCTGTCCCTTGTAGTAGGTTTCCCGGGTGCTTTCCTCTGAGAACTTGACCCGGAAGCCCAGATCCGTAAACAAGGTGTGCCAGAGCGGCATCTGATCGTAAAAGTTCAGTCCAAGCGGCAGACCAACGGTTGCAATCGGCTTTTCCGGAACGGTCTGCTCCAGCTGTAGGATCTGCTGATACTTCCAGTCGAACAGGTTTTCTGCCTTGCTCTTCATCTTGATGCCGGCACCTTTTTCGCAGCGGTTTCCGGAAATAAACCGGCCGCCGCCGGAAAAGCGGATGATATTCAGGTTGCAGTGTGCCATACAGCCCTTACAGGTTGCGGCGGAAGACTGATAGGAGAAATGCTCCAGCTGTTCAGCGTCAATCAGTGTGGTGCTGCCGGAGGATTTCTCCATGGCGTAGATGGCAGCACCAAATGCTCCCATCAGACCGGAAATAGCAGGACGGACAACGTCCCGTCCCATTTCCCGTTCAAAGCACCGTAAAACGGCATCGTTCAGGAACGTTCCGCCTTGTACGACAATGTGTTCGCCCAAGTCTTCCGGAGAACGGGCACGAATGACCTTATAAACGGCATTCTTGACAATGGAGCCGGATAATCCGGCAGAAATATCCTCTACAGTTGCGCCGTCTTTCTGCGCCTGCTTGACGCTGCTGTTCATGAAGACGGTACACCGGGAACCCAGGTCAACCGGGTGCTTGGCGAACAGACCCAGCTTGGCAAAGTCCGCAATGTCATAGCCCAGTGCCATGGCAAAGGTCTGGATGAAGGAGCCGCATCCAGAGGAACAGGCTTCATTGAGCATGATGCTGTCGATGCTGCCGTTCTTGATCTTGAAGCACTTGATATCCTGTCCGCCAATGTCAATGATGAAATCTACATCCGGGCAGAAGTGTGCAGCTGCCTTAAAGTGTGCCACGGTTTCGACAATGCCAAAGTCAATGCCAAGTCCTGCTTTGAGCAGTTCCTCTCCGTAGCCGGTTACGGCACTGCCGCAGATGGTGAGCCCAGGATGTTTCTGGGCATAGACCTCTTTCAGGGCACGAATTACGCAGTCCAGCGGCTGCCCTTTGTTGGAGGTATAGAACTCGTACAGCAGCGTGTGGTCTTCTGCCAGCAGCACCATTTTGGTGGTGGTAGAACCGGCATCAATACCCAGGTACGCCTTGCCTTGATACGTACGGAAATCACCATGCTGCACATCGTTGGCGGCATGCCGTTCCCGGAACTGCTCGTATTCTTCCGGTGTATCAAACAGCGGCTCGTCCGAAATGATGCTGCTGGCAGCATGTGCCGCTTGCAGCGTTTCCATCAGCTGCGGAATGGAGAACGTCTCTCGCTGCTGCCGGGCACTGCATGCGCAGCCGTATGCCACAAAGGTTCTGCCGTCTTCCGGGAAGATGGCATGTTCTGCATCCAGGTGCAGGGTTTTGGTGAAGGCATTGCGCAGCCCTTGTAGGAAGGAAAGCGGGCCGCCCAGGAATAGAACCGTTCCGGTAATTTTTCTGCCCTGTGCCAGACCGGATACCGTCTGATCGACAACTGCCTGGAAGATGCTGGCAGCAATGTCTTCCCGGCGTGCACCCTGGTTCAGAAGCGGCTGAATGTCGGATTTTGCAAATACGCCGCACCGGGAAGCAATGGGATAGATCTTCTCGGCAGACAGCGCCATTTGATCCAGCTGATCGGCGGTCATATCCAGCAGGGTTGCCATCTGGTCGATAAATGCACCGGTTCCGCCGGCGCAGGAGCCGTTCATTCGCTGCTCTACCCCGCCGGTCAGGAAGATGATTTTTGCATCTTCACCGCCCAGCTCGATGACAGCATCTGCATCGGGATAGCGCTTCTTAACGGCGAGAAACGCTGCATGGACTTCCTGTACAAAGGGCAGCTTTGCAGCAGTTGCCAGTCCCAGTCCGGCAGACCCGGTGATACTTACGGTAAAAGAATCCTCCGGGAATGCATCACAGACTTCCTGCAACAGAGCAAGAACCGCTTCCTTTACCTTGGAAAAATGGCGCTGATACCGGGAAAATAAAACGGTATCTGCGTCATTCAGTACCACTGCCTTGACGGTGGTGGAGCCCACATCAATTCCAAGTGCAAGGGTTGTTTTTTGTTCCGTTTGTTTGATGGGTTCTAATGCTTTTTGATTCACAAACGATTGCTCCTTTCTGCAATTTGCATGCGTCCTGCGGCAACAGGGCGCATACGCTGCATGGTGTCTTTCATGATACCAGATTTCCGGATGAAATGGAAGAAAAGACACAGAAAATTCAATGATAAAAATGCTGTCAGAAATTTTTCCAGCTTACAGGAGGGCATTTTTTAAGATTGCCAGGTCAAACCCACTGACACTGCCGTCTTGGTCAACATCTGCCAGAAAATACTGTGCAGCGGTCAGTGTGCTTCTTCCCAGCAAATAATCTTGCAGCAAACCCAAATCCTCCGTATCCAGGGAGCCGTTTCGGTTCAGATCGCCGTACTGCGCATCCTGCCGGGAAAGGACATCGTAGCCCTTTTCCTTGGCATATCGTGCAGCGGCGGAGGAAGCGGTGTCGGTAATAATCAGAATCTCCTGATCGGAAGGGAGGAGATTGCCGGATTCGTCATAGAGATAGCCCAATGCGGTTTCATCGATCTTGGTAACAGAGTCCGGAATATAGACCATGGAGAGATTCGGGCAGCCGGCAAATACCTGTGCTTCCAGTTCTGTTGCAGTGCTCGGCAAAATGGCATATTCCAATGAGGTGCACTTGCTGAGCATCCACTGTGGAACGGTTGTGACGCCTTCTGGAATCACCATATATTCCAGTGAGGTGCATTCCGAAAACATGCTCATTTGAAAAACATTATAATTGGACTGATCCGGGAGAATCACTTCCTTTAATTTGCTGCACCCTTGGAAAGCAGAGCGGTAAATGGATTTTACAGTGCTCGGAATGGTGATGGATTCCAGGGATTCGCAGCCTGCTAAGCTGTCAATGCTCTTGACGCCTTCCGGAATAACCAGCTGCTTGAGTGACTTGCAGTTGACAAATGCACTGGACAGCTCTGTCATCTTCGGAGAAAGCGTAACGGCTTCCAGCTTGACACAGTCGGAAAAGGCGTCGTCTTCGATCGTGGGCACTTGCTCTAAGTTGATTTGCTCCAGCAGGGAACAACCTGCAAATGCTCCAATATTGATCATATACACAGAGCTGGGCAGCTGCACTTGCTTCAGCTTCGTATTTTTAAAGCACAGTCTGCCAATGTTGGTGACACCGTCCGGAATCTCAATGGCTTCCAGTGATGTGCTCAAAAACGTGTTATCCTCCAGGAAAGTCAGCTGCTTGGAAAGCGTTGCTTCTTTTAGGTTGGTGCAGTTTTGCAAAATTCCGGTTCCAGTGCTGGTGACACTGTCCGGCATGGTGAAGCTTTGCAGGTTGATGCAGCCTGCAAAGGCCTGGTCATCAATGGTGAGCAGGCTGTTTGGCAGGCTGATGGTTTGCAGAGTTTCATTGTCCGCAAAACAGTACCGACCCAATGCGGTAACCGGCTTTCCATCCAGTTCTGCCGGAACTGAAACGGATGCGGCAGAGCCGTTATACTTGGTGATGGTGATGGTGTCATTCTGTACCGAATAGGAAAACTCACCGGCAGTTTGTTCTTCTGCCTGTGCGGTATAGGGACTGCAAAACGGCAGCTGAACCGTGTTGGCAGCATAGCAAACGGTTCCCCCGATTCCGATTGCAGCAGCGAGCAGGAGGGAGAGCAGACGATTTTTATAGGTGCGGTTTTGTTTCATAGATAGATTCCTTTCCCGTTTTTTGAACAGATTCATTTGAGACAGATAGATGCTTAGATGACCGGCGGTTCACCGCTGATTCTCGGCACACGCTTGGAGATACCGCATACAATTTCATAGCCAATGGTTCCATATAGGGAAGCCAGCCAGTCTGCTGAAATGGAAGCATCTCCGTCTTTACCAAACATGGTTACAACGTCACCCGGCTGCACATTCGGCACATCTGTCACATCCAGCATCAGCTGATCCATGCAGACCCGTCCCACAATGGGGCAGGCAACGCCATGCACCAATGCGCTGGCACGATTGGAGAGCAGCCGGGCATATCCATCCGCATAGCCGATGGTAACGGTTGCAATGGTGCGTGGTTGGTCTGCACAGTAGGTTCTGCCATAGCTGATACAGGCACCCGGCTGAATGGTCTTGACATGGGAAATGACACTGCGCAGGGACATAACCGGTTCCAGCGGAATCGGAACCGGTACCGGATAGTTCGGTGCCAGACCGTACAGAATGATGCCAACTCGAGCCAGTGTGCTGCGTGGATTCGGACGGCAGACACTGGCAGCGCTGTTCATAAAGTGCAGCTGCTGCAAGGGGTGTCCCTGTGCAGCCAATCCGTCGTAGACATCCAGAATCAGTTGTTCCTGTGCATTGGTATAGGCAACGTCGTCTGCTTCCGGTGAATCGGCTACTGCAAAGTGTGTATAGATGCCCTCAATAGACAGCTGATCCAGATCAAACAGCGGCAGCAGTTCCTGTACGCAGTCTGCGGCATCTTTTCCCCGGAAGCCAATGCGTCCCATGCCGGTGTCCAGTTTGATGTGACACCGAACGATGCCGTCCGCATGCTGTTGCAGCTGCTGTGCATAGTCCATGGACAGCACACCTTGGATGATATTTTGCTTGGTGAGCTGCGGTGCATATTCCGGCGGTGTATAGCCCAGGATGAAAATTTCTGCTTTGGGGCAGTACTCCCGTACAGCAAGTCCTTCTTCCAGGTTGGAAACGGCAAACCAATGCACGCCCAGTTCCCAGAGTTTCCGGCAAATGGCAGCATCGCCGTGTCCATAGGCATTCGCCTTGACCACTGCCATCATTTCTGTTTTTGGCGGAAGCTTTTCCTGTACAGCACGTACATTGTGTTCCAGTGCACTCAGGTCAATTTCTGCCCAAGCACGGTGCAGTAATGTCTTCATATCAAAAATCCTTCTCTCTTGATGATGTGGAATGAAATCCGTGCAATTTTGTCCGAAACGGCTTGCAAAACAGTTGTACTTGTGGTACGATATAGAAGATAGAAGCAGAAAGGAGCCTCTTTCTATGAATCCCAATTTATCGGAGCCTTTCTTACTGGAAGAAACCCATCACAATATGCAGTTCCTGGAGCATCCGCAGGAAACCGTCTGCTTTTCCGGGCACCGCACAAAGTCGCTGCCGACTGAGTCGATTCACGGGGTGCATCCATTCGTTTTAATCCAGATTCTGCTGTTTTTTCTCATTGAGGAAGCCCTGGACGATGGGTACCGCTACTTCATCAACGGCGGAGCAGAGGGTGTGGATTTGTGGGCTGCTACCTATATTATGCATAAGATGCAGGCAGGAAGAACCGATTTGCATCTCATTTCTGCCCTTCCGGCACCTCGGCACATTCAGCTCTACCACGGCGAAACACGGTTCCGCCTGTACCGCATTTTGGAACAATCCGAAGCGGTAATCTATGTATCCCGACAGCGAAAACGAAACTATAATCTCATTCGAAATGCCTATATGACCGATCATGCCACACGGCTTCTTGCGGTTGTCAAAAACGACAAAAGCGGGACGGGAAATACCATTCGGCAGGCACAGGAAAAACAGCTGGCGCTGCGCATTCTGGATCTTTCCGAAGCGGAAGACCTGTTTGGGCAGGTGCTGGAAGCGTATCCGGATCTCGCAACGCTGACCAATATGGCGCAGTGCAGCCGATACTACGAAACGCACTTTCGGACAACTGGAATCAGTAGGGAACCTTTTTATAAAGTTGCCTACTGATTCACAATTATCATAGCACAAAAGGACAAAAAAATCAAGCCAAAAAGCAAAAACTGTCCACGGCAAGAAAACGAAAATACAGAATGTTTGGATGCGGCAAGTGCTCAAACAGGCTGCCAATCTGAACGGTTTGCCATGCATTCAGGCGGCCGGCAAGCGCTTTGCAGAAGGCTGCTTTTCCGTATTTGATAGACGCATATTTGGAATTTTTCTGCATCCAAAAGCATTTGAATTTGTGTTTTGCTGCTGCTCCCGAAAGGGAGCAAATCAGCATCAATTTGTTTTGTTAAAACAATATAAAACAAACTATGATTTGATTGCATCATTCAATGATATAAAATTTACGAAAAAAGGAGCTTGAATCATGTATCAAAATATATTCGACACCCACAGCCATTATACCGATGCTGCCTTCGATGCCGATCGGGAACAGGTGCTCGCTTCCCTTCCGGAAAAAGGTGTGTCACACGCCATGCTGGCTGCCTGCAATCTGGAGGATTCCAGTGCCTGCATCCAGCTGGCACAGCAGCACGCTGATTTGCTGTATGCTTCTGTCGGCATCCACCCGGAGGCAGAAGGCACGCAGCCTGCGGACTATTTGCAGCAGCTTGCTGAGCTTGCAGCAGCAGACTGCGTCAAAGCCATCGGAGAAATCGGCATGGACTATCATTATGAAGGCTATCGAAAAGAAGCGCAGATGCGGCTCTTTCAGGAACAAGTGGATCTTGCGAAACAGCTGCATCTGCCTGTTATTGTACATATTCGGGATGCCACGGAGGATGCCATGCGGGTTTTAAAGGATCAGCGTCCGGCTGGCGTGGTGCATTGCTTCAGCGGAAGCGCTGAGACTGCAAAAGAAGTCATTCGCCTGGGGATGTACATTGGGTTTACCGGTGTTTTGACCTTTAAAAATGCCAAAAAGGCAATTCGTGCTTTGCAAGAAGTACCGGAAGATCGGTTGGTACTGGAGACGGACTGCCCCTATATGGCACCAGTTCCGTTTCGTGGAAGCCGCTGTGACAGCAGCATGATCTATCTCATGGCAGAAAAGGTGGCAGAATGCCGGCAGACTGATGCACAAACGGTGCTTCATCAGACAGCAGCCAATGCAGCAGCCCTCTATCAGCTTACCAATTTGCAGCAAACGGCAAATTTCGGATGACGCCGAATGCCAGCAAACAGCCAATGGAGCTATAAGTCAGCGTGCGGAACAGCCAGCCTTTCTGGGTGAGACAGGGTGCACGGGTCAGCAAAAAGGCAAGATAAGCGCCTGCCCACAGAAAGAGCAGGCAGAACAGTACTGGATTGGCATGAAAAGCAGTTGGAAAGTCCAGGTGCAGCAGCGCCAGAATCATGTGGGTAACGCCGCAGCCGGGGCACTGCAGTCCAGTTACGGTTCGGAAAAAGCATGGAATCCGCAGGGGTGTGAATTGGATCAGCAAGTAGTAGATGCCGCCGGCAATACTGGCAAACAGCAATCCTTTTGGAAGCCGAATGGCTTTACGGGTATTTGATTTGGATGGTTCCATTTGTCCACTCCTTTCCGGCAAAAGAAAATAAGAAAACACAAGCGGCCTTGAAGTTCAAGACCGCTTGTTTGTGTTTTTTGCAGATTGTTTAGTGCAGCTGATTCAGTTCGTTCTGCATCAGTGCATATGCAATGATTCCAAGACCAAACAGCTGTAGAATCAAATACAGAATACCGGAATTGCTGGACGGTAGATTCCGCATATTTTTTGCCTTGTCAATCTTTTCTCCCTGCTTATACGCCCAGTAGAAGCCGTAAATGCCGCAAGTAACCAGTGTCAGCAAAAAGGCAATACCGCCGGAAGTACCGTTCGGTTCGCAGGCTGCTTCATTGGTTTCATTGGTCAGTACAATGAACCAGTAAATGCCATAAATTCCACAGGTTACAATGGTAAGAATGATTGCGATTGCAATATTTCTGGGTTCTTTTCCGGTCGGCGGAACCGCATTATAAGGGTTTCCGTTGTTATAGGTTCCGTAAGGATTTCCCTGCGGAGCAACCGGGGGCGGAACTGGAGCAGAATTTGCAGCAAGAGGAACGCCGCAATTGGGACAGTTAGAAGAACCATCCGGTGCCTGTGCACCACAATTTGGACAAAACATAGCCATTCTCCTTATGTATCAATTTGTAATTTCATTATACATGGTTTGGCATTTCTTGTCAAGAACTTTTTCCAAAATTTGAAAAAGGTTGGAAAAAATAATGGTTTCTTAATCTTAACTTCTTATTGTCCGCATGCTTCTTCCCAAGAAATCTCATTGCCAACGGCATGCTCTGCGTAGTAAGTCAGCAAAGCAGTTGCATCATCCATGGTGATTGCATGGTCGCCGTTGATGTCCATGCGATCGTTCAGACCATAATTCAAGGTTTCGCTCTTAACGGAAGCTTCCGCATAATAGGACAGTGCAGCTGTTGCATCTTCCAATGTAATGGCATTGTCCCGATTCACATCGCCCCGTTCCGGTTCGGTTCCCTCTTTGGTCATCAGAACGCTAAAGTCACGCTGAATCAGTGCTAAATCAACGTGAACAAATTCTGCAGTGTTCACCGCTTCATATGTACCGTTTTGCATCTCTGCTTCCAAATCAAAATAAGAAGTGCCGGCAACTCGTGCCGCATCTGCAAGACCAATGAGCAGTTCGCCGGGCTGTAACTCGTACGTGCATAGCGTGCCTTCTTTTTGGTAGAGCTGGTCATTTTGCTGTAGGATGTCTTGTACGGTATAACCGTCCTTTAAAGTAATCTTGACGCCGGCATCATCAATCGGGCAATAGATTCGTTCAATCAGTGTACCGCATTCCCAAACGGCATCGTTCTGTTTGATTTGTTCGATTGCAGTTTCTGGATGATCGGTTTTGAACCAGCAATAAAAGTGTTCTGTGTCTGGACTTCCGATTGCCGTGCAGAAAATTTTTGTAGAAGCATCTAATCCAAGCTCCTCTGGAGTAGGTACTTGCAGTCCGTCATAGGAGAATATCACACCGCACGGTTCGATGCCGGATTGGACTTCTCCTTCCGATTTGTTTTCTGCTTGTTTTCCAGTATACAAAATGATATCTTTTGCATGTTCCGGCATGGTGTCCACAATCGGCAGCTCCATTGCAGAAACCGGCAGCACAGCGCATTGTGTCCCAAGCAATGCGGCGCTCAAAAATCCCATCCATTTCCATTTGTTTCGTTTCATAAAAATACCTCCTTTGCGTGGAACTGTAAAACAGTCCCATAAACTCCTTCTCTTAAAAATATTTTGACAACAGCAAAAAGAAACTTGATGACATGCATCATATCATAGAATTGGCTGTTATCTACCTATAGTATATCAAAAAGCAGGTTGGTTTGCAATACATAAATATTCCAAATATTCTATCTTTATTTTGTATAAATCGCCAATAAAGAAGGAGGGTTTCAAACAAAACAAAGGCGAATGGCACAAATCTATCCGTCGTATTTTGTCGAATCTGGCTCTATCCTTTTGCAAGCGGCAAAACCCGATCTGCTGACACCAGTGCCTGACGGGAGCCGTCCTCCTCCTGTACCACCAGCCTGCCTTTTCGGTCGATACCCAGTACTTGCGCGGTTCGGGCTTGACCGCCTTGCAGGATGGAAACCTTGCGCCCAGTCAGGAAGGAGCGTTCCCGGTATTCTTCTAAAACCTCCTCCGCAGTCGGATTCGGCAGGAGCGGTTCCAGCTGATTTAAAATTTCCGCAGCCAGCTGGCTTCTTGGAACGACCTTTCCGCAAACTTCTTCCACAGATGTTACAATGGGCAGCAGCTCTTCTGGAAATTGCTGCTGGGTTTGCCGGACATTGACCCCGATGCCGAGCACGGCATAATCCAGACAGCCCATTTCACAGCTTAGCGAACCTTCTGTCAGAATGCCGCAGATCTTCTTCCCATTTAAGTATAGGTCGTTGACCCACTTGATCTGTACGTGTGTGCCGTATAGATGGTCAATGGCTCTGGCAGTTGCCACTGCGGCGCAGATAGTCAGCCGCTGTGCGGCAGAAACCGCAATGGGCAGCCGAAGCAGCACCGTCATATACAGTCCGGTTCCCGCCGGAGAAAAAAATGCGCGTCCATTTTGCCCCCGTCCAGCGGTTTGCTGGTCTGCGATGACCGTCACGCCATGCCCGGAGCCCTCCCGTGCCAGCTGCTTGACCATGGTATTGGTGGAATCCACCCGATCCAGCACGAGCAGGTTTTGTCCCAGCTCCCGTGTGGTCAGCTGGCTTTGCACCGCTTCCCTGGTAATCAGGTCGGCTTGCTCACTGAGCCGATACCCGAATCGTGGATGCGAGGAGATGGCAATCCCCTCTTTTTGTAACGCTTGTATGGCTTTCCAGACAGCATTGCGGCTGACGTTTAGCTGCTGTGCCAACTTGCTGCCGGAAAAATATTGTCCCGGACGCTGCGCCAATGCTTCTTTGACTTGTTCCTTTACCTGCATGAAAATCACCCTTTCTTCCTGTCTGGCATACCATGACACCAGAGAGGAGGTGTTTCATGGGACAGGAATGTCTATTTGTCTGTGCCCTTTGCCTGGACACGTTTTTTACAGCATGTTCGTATGGAATTTCTAAGATTCGGATTCCGCTGCATTCTGGTTTGTTGATCAGCAGCATTGGTGCCGCGATGTTGCTGCTGTCGCTGCTGTGTTCCCATTGGCTTTCTCTTTGGATTCCAGCCAGTTGGTGTCAGTATGGCGGTGTGCTCATTCTGGCAGCATTGGGCGGCGGCACCATTTGCCGCAGCATCAGCGCCCGAACCCATCATCATACCATGCCGCAGCAGTCGGATCCGCCATCGCATTTTCTGGCAGTTTGCCTGGATGCAGAATCTGCCGATGCCGATCATTCCAAGCATATTTGCTCCAAAGAAGCCGTGCTTTTGGCAGTTGCCCTGTCACTGGATTCTTTGGCGGGCGGGTTAGGCGCCGGCTTGGAGCAGCTGCATCCATGGCGCACCGCAGGTGTTTGCTTTCTCATTGGAAGCGCTGCGGTACTATTCGGGCAAAAAATCGGAAAACGACTGACGCCGCATACACCGGGAGACTACAGCTGGATCAGTGGCTGTATGCTGCTGCTTCTGGCATTGCTGCGGCTGCGGCAGGTTGGATAAATGATTTTGTTTTTGCATTTGTGAACAATTTGATTCGTTCATGCATTTTCACTCGCATCTGCTAAGCGTTAAAAAATTGATCTCTGGTGGATTCAGCAGCCGCAGCTTTCCAATTCCGCCGCTGACATACATCTGGCAGTCATCATCCAGGGCATACAGCCCTTTGCTGTATGCCGGAAAAAAACGCCGCTCCGGAGAAAGCAATCCGCCGATTCCCGGCAGCCGGACAATGCCGCCGTGGACATGGCCACATAAGGTCAGGTCAGCGTCCCAGTCCCGATAGGCTGCCGCTGCCAGCGGATTGTGTGCCAATAGGACGGTGCAGCCTTTTCGCTTGCCGAGATCAGCGGTCAGCTCGGCTGCGGAGTAGGATTCCAGATTGCGGAAGCTGCCGTCTGCCTGTTTGTAAAGACGCTTTTTTAAACGGGTGCCAGCCAGAAAGAGCGAAGCGCCTTCCCGGAAGAATTCCACCGTTTCGTTGTCCAGCAAGCGGATACCGGCACCGGACAGCGTATGCCGCAGCGTTTCCCATACCGCAGGCGGCAAATCCAGCTCGTGATTGCCCAGGCAGGCGTAGACATGCGGACAAGCAGCCGACAACTCCCGCAAGAAAATGCCGGTGCGGCTGAAATCCCGGCAGTCCCTGGAAATCAAATCGCCGGTCAGTGCCACCAGGCGAGGCTGGAGAAGCCGCACTTGCTGAATGATGCGGCTGTTGCAGTCCCCTAGTTCCCGTTTGTGCAGATCGGAAAGCTGTAAAATGGTAAATCCGTCAAATTCCGGCGGCAGCCGTTTGAGAAAAATGGTTTTTCGCCGTACCAGTAGCAGGTTCTGTTCTATGCCAGTCCAGATCGCCAGACCGCCGCATACAATACCTGCGCCGGTTAGAACGGATGTCATCATGCCGGATCCTCCTTGCCAGTAGAGGCGGCTGCTTTTGTTGCGGTCAGGAAGAACCGCGGGAAGCGGAAGAGAATCTCTCCGTTTTTCTGAATCGGATACGCCTGCTGCAATTCCCGCAAAACATCGGCTTCCAGCGCAGTGGCATCTTTCGGCGAAAGTGCAGCCAGATACGGCCGCAGACCCGTGCCCCGGTACCATTCCAAAATGCTCTGGTGGGACGGCATCCGATGGCAGTATGTAGTTTCCCAGATGGAAAAGTCTTCGAATAACTCTGACAGCAGATCAAAGTATTCCTCCGGGGTCAGTGTATAGAAGATACGAGGACTGGGAAACTTGCTGCGCCATGCCGCACTTGTCACAAGCGCCTGAATGATTTGGTGAATGGGTTCGTTCTGATTCATTGGAATTTGAACAGCGAGTACACCGCCGGGTTTTAATGTCTGCTGCATATTCCGCAGCAGCCGGGGATGATCGGGTACCCATTGGATGCAGGCATTGGAAAAGATGACATCAAACTGCGTGGAAAGCGTTTCAAAGTCACAGGTTGCATCAAATGCCTGAAAAGAAAGTTCCGGATACTTGGCTTTGGCATGCTGCAACATGTCCGGCGAAAGGTCTACGCCGAGCAGGTGGGCAGCATGCGGAAAGCGATCCGCCAGCACTTTGGTGCTGTTCCCCGGCCCGCAGCCCAGATCCAGAATGGAATCTGGTGCCTCAAGTGGGATTTTTGCCGCCAGGTCTATGGCAGGTTGGGTTCGTTCCTTGAGAAAACGGCTGTAACAATCAGAATTCCATGTAAACATTTCCATCGCTCCTTTTTCGAGAAAAACACGTTTTTTTCAGAGTGTAGTTGCTGTGCATTTGGTGTTGTTATTATAGCACAGAACACCGGAAAAAGCAATTTTCCGGCGGCAGAATCTTCCGCCAAAAAACGGCAGAAAATTTACAAATAGAACCACAAAAACACTTGACACAAATGGTAAAAGGATGTATAATCAATCTAATATCAACAAAAATAGGATCATAGAGAGAGAAAATGACCCCGCTCGACAGTGTGGTCGTTTTTCCTCTTTTGTTTTAGGCGAAAGAAGAAGAACGATTTTAGTCGAACAAACCTGCTGTCGGCGGAAAGAGACATCAAATTTGGGTGAGAGGAATGCTTCATAAGGAGGGTCATACGAAATGGCAGCAGACATGTGTGAAAAGTTTGGGAAACAAGGCTTAACATTTGACGACGTTTTGCTGATTCCGGCAGAATCCGACGTCACACCAAACATGATTCAACTGCAAACAAGATTGGCAGGCAAGGTAACACTGAATACCCCGATTGTAACAGCTGCAATGGATACCGTAACAGAATCCAGCATGGCAATTGCAATTGCCAGAGAAGGCGGCATTGGCATCATTCACAAAAACATGACGATTGAACAGCAGGCCGATGAAGTGGACAAGGTAAAACGGTCGGAAAACGGTGTTATCGTCAATCCATTCTCTTTGACAGAAGATCACTTGGTAAAAGATGCCGATGAGTTGATGGGAAAATATAAGATTTCCGGCGTTCCGATTGTGGATCGTGCAGGAAAATTGGTCGGAATTATCACCAACCGGGATATGCGTTTCCTCTCCGACTATAACGCAACCATTTCTGAAGTGATGACCAAGGAAAACCTCATCACAGCACCGGTTGGCACTACCATGACCGAAGCGCAGAACATTCTGCGTCAGCATAAAATTGAAAAGCTGCCGTTGGTGGATGAGAACGGTTATTTAAAGGGTCTGATCACCATTAAGGATATTGAAAAGGCGGTTCAGTTCCCGAACTCTGCAAGAGATGAAAAGGGCAGACTGCTCTGCGGTGCAGCCATCGGTGTAACAGCCAATGTACTGGAACGTGCACAGGCACTGGTCGATGCACAGGTAGACGTACTGGTACTGGATTCCGCACACGGTCACAGCAAGAACATTATGACCTGTCTGAAGATGGTCAAGGAAGCATTCCCGGATACACCAGTCATTGCCGGAAACATTGCAACAGCAGAAGCAGCAGAAGCGCTGATTCAGGCTGGCGCAGATGCTGTAAAGGTCGGCATTGGCCCTGGTTCCATTTGTACCACCCGTGTGGTTGCCGGAATTGGTGTACCGCAGGTAACGGCTGTTTATGACGTTGCACAGGTTGCAAAGAAATACAACATTCCGGTTATTGCAGACGGCGGTATCAAGTACTCCGGCGACATTGTAAAGGCATTGGCTGCCGGCGCAAATGTTGTAATGCTGGGTTCCCTGCTCGCAGGCTGCGAAGAGGCACCGGGTGAAATTGAAATTTATCAGGGACGTTCCTTCAAGGTATACCGTGGTATGGGCAGTATGGCTGCAATGGCTGCTGGCTCCAAGGATCGGTACTTCCAGGAGGGTGCTAAGAAGCTGGTTCCGGAAGGCGTAGAAGGTCGTGTACCGTATAAGGGCAGCGTGGCAGATACCATCTTCCAGCTGATCGGCGGCATTCGTTCCGGTATGGGTTACTGTGGATGCCCGACCATTCCAGATTTACATCGGAAGGCAAAGTTCGTGCAGATTACCGGTGCTGGTTTGGTAGAAAGCCATCCGCATGATATTCAGATCACCAAGGAAGCACCAAACTACTCCGCACATATTTAAGGCAATTCCTAAAAAAGCAAAGCAGAAATGCAGGAGAAAAATGATCCTGTGTTTCTGCTTTTTTTGCGTTGAGACACGCATTTCTCAGCATATGGTAAGATTTTGCACGGGAATTTTGGAAAAAATCCTTCTATTTGTACAAAATGCCTATGACAAAAATTACCAAAATTAGGT
>ENA-USTZ01000389-USTZ01000389.1-human-gut-metagenome-genome-assembly--contig:-NODE-389-length-20856-cov-68.700274_pt1 | contig 20856 bp, 11 predicted proteins | sample MGYA00250049_ERZ773375 | MGnify/ENA primary metagenome ERZ773375 (study PRJEB29103, sample SAMN06111956) | human gut metagenome | biome: human gut; feature: ankylosing spondylitis patient; material...
AGGTAACTATGAAGGAGATGGGAATGGAATATTCTATGTCTTCATTCAAGTCACTGATGACCAACATTTATCTGGTGCGACGAATTTTTAAAGCAAGCGGGTACACCCCGAACCGAACTTTAATTAGCAAGATTTTCAAAGATCTCTCGTGCTTACAGCGTATAGCTGCTTAGCACATTATTGAATTATTAACGAACTATTGTTATAATAGGAAAGAAGAGAAAATCTCCGTCTATATCCTAACAGGAGATGATCGGTCGGAGGAGGTGGAGATTGGCGGTACTGGTAGCGGAATCACCTTCTCTGATGATCCGGTAGAAATCACCTCGCAGGTGAATGATACGTTCGATCATATTCTCTGCTCGCAGGCTTCTATCCGCTTGCTCTGCGAGAACTATGTGAAGGAATTCTTCTCAGGATCCTGTAGGGATGCTGTGGTGAATATCTACCGGGGAACAGAATGTCTCTTTGCCGGATATATTGAGCCTCAGACTTTCTCACAGGGATATAATGAGTGCGAGGATGAAGTAGAACTGACTTGCGTGGATGCGCTCTCAGCTCTTCAGTATTCAAAATACAAGAATATCGGTTCGGCTCTAGTGCTATATAATAAGGTGAAGGCGGAGGCTCAGCAGCGTACCTTCCATGATGTCGTGATGGATATACTGAATGGTGTAATGGATGGTATTGATATCCTTGGCGGTCATACCAAGCCATTATACTATGATGGTAGCAAATATGTGACAGCAGAAAAGGATAAGCAGTACTCCGTACTCCAGGATGTCAGTATCTCGGAACTACTCTTCCTGGGTGATGAGGAGGATGATGTCTGGACGCAGGAAGATGTATTGACGGAGATCTTAAAATATCTCAATCTCCATATAAGACAAGAGGGCTTGGTTCTCTATCTGTTCTCCTGGGAGACGATCAGGAGTGGAAAATCTCACTCCTGGCATAACCTCAAGGGTGATGATGATCTGGTGATTGTTCCTCAGATGGTAGATATTACTACATCTATCGTAGCAGACTGCGATACGCAGATTAGTGTTTCGGAGACGTATAATCAGCTCAAGCTGACGGCTGATGTGAAGGAGATGGAGAATATCGTCAAGAGTCCACTCGATAGTGATTCGTTGCGCAACGCATTTCTTGGCATGCAGAAGTATATGACTGAGTATGCTTCGGATGGAGAGGGTAAAAGAGCTTATCATGGATTTGCAGAATTGGTGGCGAATGGCGGCACTGGCTATGATGGGGGGTCGGTAGTTGACTGGTATGTGCAGGTAAGGAAGTGTCAGGACTGGCGCTTTTATGGCGCCAGGAAAAAGGATCTCGTGAAGGATTTATGTCAAGGAACCAATCAGCAGGATGCTGTAAACTATCTGGGAACTGTGCCAGGCGCCTCGATGCTGCTATCTGTTGGTAGTGTTAAGAAGACGAGTGGCGGACAGGACAATTCGCTCGTGTCAAAAATATCCATGACCGATTATCTAGTAATAAGCGTAAATGGCAATGGCAAGGATGGGGAAAGTGAATTCTATCCTAATGACTCGGATCTCCTGAAGGCGATACCATGCGCAGAATATGTAGGTAATGAAGTTGGTGGTGTTTTTTCGCCTAGCGATGAAAACACGACCAATTATATAGTGATATCGGGAAAAATGGTAATGAACCCTCTGATGAGGATGACGGCTAATTATCATGATCTGAGAAATAAAGCCTGGTTGGGCATGCCATTTGGCGGAAAGGATGGTATCTATGTCTGGCATCAGACTGTGCCAAGTCGTAATAATGGAGATAGCCGCTATTATACGCGTAGATATTGGAAAACGAAGAGCTGGAGAAACGAGGTAGTGCCAGATGACGCTATGGATAAGAAGAATGATGGTGGATTTATGCCATTTACGGGTGAAGGTCCGCAGGAGTTTGAATTCAAATATAGTGCGTTCGGTGACAGTACGGACAAATTATCGAAGGTTGGCGTGATTCAATGTATGTTGATAATAGGTGATAAATGCGTAGTCGAAAAACGTCCAGGGCAGTTTCTAGGAAGCGACAAGGTGGCAGGGACAGGTAACGGGCAGCTGTCTGATTATGTCTGGATGAAGTATAAGACCAGGGAGGAATGCTCTTCTGATGATGAATATTATCAGCAGAGTTTTTCTGTTGGTTTCGACCCTAAGATTGGGGATAAAATCATTGGTACGGAGTTTTCCATACAGAACAATCTGAGATATACAGATGGTGTGGATGCGGATGGAACCGCCATTCCTATTCGCATGAGTGATAAGGTGCATGGCGCTGTTAAGTTTATCATTCTCGGGCCCGTCAACAGTGTGTGGGAAGAAATTATCCGACGACATCCTACAGCCTTCCGGCATACTAAGTGGTCGAGCAATACGAAATCGATACTTTGCCACGTGAGTGATATCCTATTGGAAGAGTTCGAGGTGAAGATTGTAAGTGATCGTGGCAAGGTTGGCAGTGATGGCGCAGAGAACGACCTGGTGTATCTGAGCGACACGAAAGAAGATTTCGTGAATACCAAAGATGATCTTGAGATGAAAATCACTACAGCTCTGACTTCTGAGGAATGCGAGGCACTTGGTGTAAAGAACGGCATTAGTCTTTCTGCGCCGCTGAATGTCGGGGCAGAACTGAGTTTGCTTGGTATTTATAATCGTAGCAACGGCGAGCTGGCAAAGCCGGAACAACATTATGTTAATGACTATTGGCAGGAATGGCATGAACCAAGAGTTATCATGGAGCAGAATCTGATGGATGAGAACGGTAATGTTTCCCCATTCTATCTGTATCGCCATCCGGCAATCGGTAAGACTTTTCACGTGCAAGGCATCAGTTATAATCTAACCAGTGGTACTGCTCTGTTGACGATAAAAGAGATATTCTAATTATATTCTAACAATATTATAAAGTCGTATGATAGAAACAAAAATCATAGTTAAACCCAAAGGGAATTCCGGAACAGGCAATAGTTCCGGAGCGGCTGGCTATGGAGGTGAGTATGTGTCTGAAGCTGATTATGCTGCTAGAGCCGGTAAGGCTAAGAAGGCGGAGTCTGCGGATCTTGCAATGCGCGCCAATACGGCTAATACAGCTGATCGTGCAAAGTATGCTGACAAGGCGGGAGAACTTGACGAAGAAGCAGAGGTTTTGAAGAGGTACATCCGCAAGGATATTGATGATATAGCTCAAGGAACCGTGACCTGGGAAAAGGTGCAGAAGCTTTTAAGTGGATTGCTTGTCGGTAACTCCAACAATGAGAACGGAGGCTCGTGGACTCTAGATGCAGAAGGTCGTTCGCACCTCATCACAGATTACTTGGAGGTAAGAATGAAGGCTATCTTCGAGGAACTGGTAATCAAAAAGACATCCACCATCGGCGGTAAGGAGATAATCTCTCCTACTGGTGGCGTGGTGGCTCATAAGGTAGAAGAGGTTACTGTGACATACAATAATGTGTCACAGAAGGCTTATCGTTGCTATTTCTTAGCAGAGCAGGATGGTGATGAGGTAGATAACGACTTTGCGGTTAACGACCAAGTGCGCTCGGAATCATTCAACGTTCGCAAGGGCACTTATCACAAGGCTGGCAATCACTTCTATTGGCGATTGGCAATCGGTCGTGATGAAGACCCTGTAGAGCTGGAAGGAAAGAAATATCATTATATCGACCTCTCTGATATCGATTGCGCTACAGCTAGCGATGTACCTGCGAAAGGTGATGTGTTATCGCAGTGCGGTAATAGAACCGATGTAGAACGTCAGAACTGCCTTATCTTCTCGGCGGTAGATACCTATTCGCCATCCATCAGCCTCTATCACGGCATCAACAGCTATTCCTTTGCCAATAGGGAGTATGTGGAATATGGTGTGAATAAGCAGACTAACAAGGCTTTCTTCCACGTCTACGGAGATATGTACTTCGGAGACCGACCTACTAGTGCCAATAACTATGAGGGTGATTCCTACGTCAAGTATGATAGCGACAAGAAGAAAGTAACCATCAAGGGAGACTTGGATATTAAGTCCACCTACGATGGAAAGACCTTGGATAAGTACATCACCGAGAAGAGCTTGGATAAGAATGCCGTTGAGACCATTATCAAGGGTTCGCAGACGATTACCGACCTTCAAAACCAGATAGACGGAGCTATTGAGACTTGGTTCTATGACGGCGTTCCTACCCTATCCAACGCACCTGCCGTTGGGTGGACTACCGACAAGGATAAGAAAACCCACTTGGGAGACCTCTACTATGACAACAAGACGGGCAAGGCATACCGCTTTGCCAAGGATGGCTCTACCTATAAGTGGATTATCATCACAGATACGGAGCTGACCAAGGCACTCAAAGATTCAAGCCAAGCACTCAAAGATGCTGCCAATGCCGATAAGAAGGCAGGTGATGCGCAGACTTCTGCAAATGGAGCACAAGCCACCGCAAACTCAAAGAGACGTATCTTCGGCTCTCAGCCTGTTCCACCATACGACGTGAACGATATGTGGGTCAATGCCACCTATCCTAATGATGGCAGCACCTATAAGAATGAAATCTTGAAGTGTTCCACCGCCAAGGCAGAAGGTGGAAAGTTTGATATTGCCGATTGGAAATTAGCTAGCAAGTATACCGATGACACAGTAGCAGAAGAAGCCCAGAAAGCTACTGAGAAGGCGCAAGCAGAGATTAAGACGACACAGAGCAACTTGAACGCCCTCGGAACGACTGTATCTAACAACAAGAAGGCTTTCGATGATTTTACCTCTGATGGCTACTTGGATAGTTCTGAGATTGCGGCTATCGCACAGGATAGCAAGCGTTTGGAGGATGATTATAATGCAGCAATTGAGTCATACAATAATGTGATAGGCTCTAAGTTCTTGTTGGATAAGGATGGTAAAGAAACGACCTATAAAACGGATTTGGTTTCAGCTAAGGCTACACTCGATAGCGCAAAAGATGAACTCATTACCTATCTTTCTGACATCGTAAGCAGATACAACGCTTCTGATTCCAATGGAAAGGCTATTATCAAGGCTGCGGTGTCCGACAAGTATACTAACTTTACGAATGCTTATAAGGCATTCTATGACAAGTTGGGTGTGGCTAACAGCTACATCACGTCAAACCTATTTGATGGTCTCAACACGAAGCTCATCACCAATATGGCTGGTCTTGAATACATCAAGGCTGCTCTTGTTGATGGAGACACAGTAGTCAAGGGTGGTCTTATCCTCTCTACATTGATAGCCTTACGTAACGATAAGGGAAATGTTACCGCAGGTATCAATGGAGCGGACACGAAGGAGAATGGCATCGCCCTTTGGCTAGGTGGAAAGGCTATCGACAAGCAAGCCTCCACGACAACAGAGGAAGAGAAGAAATTTGCTGCCAAGTCCCTCCTACGCTTTGACGGAACAGGCTATTTCGCAAATGGAAACCTTTGGTGGGACGCAGACGGTACTTTGCACGCAGACCCGACATCTTTCATTATCAACAAGAATAATGTTGGTGTTCAGCTTGCTCTCTTCGCTCCTATATGGAAAAGCGGAACTACAGATACGACAAAGTTGGCAAACGTCTTGTCTATCGACCCCCAGAAGCCGTTCACTCATCTTGACGTATCTGGTAACGTGACAACCGAAGGCAGCTTAAAAATTGGTGGAATCTATCTATCGTATGATAGTGCCAACAATGCCCTTCGACTATCCAAGGACGCTGCTGGAAAGGAAGCTGCTAACTTCTATGCACTAGGTGGCATTACCGCATACGGAGCAGGAGCATCTACCACGGGCGGTGGTGGCGGCTTGAACGGCAGTGTGAAGAGTTATTCAAATGCCTTGAAGCTTACATCAGAATCGCTGAGTGAGATTGCCTCTGCCTACTCCATCAAGGCTCTTGATTCTCGTATCTCCAGCCTAGAAGGAGGCTCGGCTATGGACGTTAGTGTTAACGGTAGTGGAAACGCAGTGACAGCCATCAGTAAGAGCGGAACGACTATCATCGTGACAAAGGGAACAACGTTCTTGACTTCACATCAGAGCCTTGCGAGCTACCTTACTAAGACTGACGCTGCCAGCTTGTATCAACCGAAGGGAAACTACCTTACCGCACACCAATCGCTCGATGGTTATGTAAATGCAATAACAACAAGTGGAAGCGGTAATGCTATCACTAGTGTATCTAAGAGCGGAAAGACTATTACATTTACTAAAGGTAGTACTTTCTTGACTAGTCATCAAAGTTTAGCAAACTATGTTACTATTAATGATAGTAGACTTAGTGATAGTCGTTATCCTAAATTTGCTAATAGTACTTGGTATTTAGTAGGAGACGATGCTTATATTGGCGACCATAATTTAAGTGGTTATTTTTGTGTTAAAAGTGCTAATGATAGTACTAGAGTTGGTATTTCGTTATGGAATCGTGCTGAAAATGATTATGCTAATATATGGTTTGATAATACAAATATAAACCTTGATAAACAACTTGTTATGAATAACAAGCGTATTTGGATTCAAGGTGTCGGTACTGCTGGAGGTAATAATAATAGACTTACTCTTGTATCAGGTATGCCTAGCGGTTTAGCATGTAATACTTCATGCCGTGGAACGATTCTTTATTCTAACGGTATAGCATTTGCTGACCCATATAATGGTAATTCAAATAATGATAGTGGATGGATTAGACATTTAGAAACTTCTGGTAACAGTGGAACTTTAGAAATAGCAGTAGGTGATGATAACTCAAATGAAGAAATTCATTTTAGATGGTATGATACTACTTCAACTTCAGAACATATAGGAAATGATATAACTGTTCCTAGAGCTACAGGTACTCTAGCTTTAACTAGTCAGATACCTACTACTCTTCCTGCTAATGGAGGTAATTCTGATACAGTAGACGGTTATCATGCAAGTGGTCTTCTCACAGCTTTATCTAATTCTAATAACGGTATTAGTATAACAGTTGGTGGAACTACTAAAAGCGTATCGAACATTAGTGTTAATTATGCTGGTAGTGCAGGTAATGCTGATACTGTTGATGGCTATCATGCTACTAGTGGTAGAACTTTTGATGGTAATATAAATTGGTCTCCAAATTGGAAGGATACTTGGAGTGATGGAACTAATAGTCACCCTTGGTATGGTTTTGATCATCGTTATGCAAATACTGGAGCTTATAGTACTACTATTAGTGATTATTTTGGTATGACTATAAAAACTTATAATACTTTAAGATTAGACTATGGTAAGTTACTTCTAAACGGTACTAGTATATATGATATTAATGTAGCTTCTGCAACAAAACTTGCGGCAGCAAGAACAATATGGGGTCAAGGTTTTGATGGAACTGGTAATGTTAATGGAACAATATATATAAATAATAGTAACTCTAGTAATGGAGCTATACGATTAAATAATGATATAAGTGCTAATGCTCGTATATCAGCTATAGACGACCAAGTAATATTCAATACTGGTAATGCTATTCGTTTTGGTGAAACTGCCTGGGATTGGAATCAATGGGCTGGTCTTAAATATACTCATTCTAATAAAACTATTTATCTTGGTATAGCTGATAATTCTGTGTTTAATGCTAATAGTGCACAAAGTAATGGTACACTTAGACTTGCAGGTATTACAACTATAACTCCTGATAGTGGAGCTAGAATTGGAGGTAGTGGCGGTAATTTATATTTAGGTAATGCTAATAATTCTGGTTGGGTATGTACTCAAGATATATGTAGTCAAATTAGTTCTAGTATTTGGTCTATAAGACAAGACGGTAATGCTTATTTTAATAGTATTAATATTAACAGCGGTGCTACATTTAATGGTCCAGTTAAAGTTAACAATATGCTTACTGCTAGAGGTATAATGTTTACAACCGCTGATTCAAATGCATATGGTACGTCATTACAAAATTGGGATGGTAGTATTGGAGCTAATGTTACTAATATGTTTAATGGTATAGACCATAATAATATAAGTATGGAATATTCAACAAACGGAGGAAGTTCTTGGTTTACATATACTGCTAATCCTAATTATTTATTTAATCTTATAAATGATAATTCTGATACGGAAAATTTCTATTTAGGTTATAATGTTATGAGTGGTAGTAGCGATGCTGATAAACTTACTCAAATAAAGAAAAATCAACTTAGAGTTACTATTAAAATACCTCCTGAAGTTTATCAAGAACTCGCTTGGATAAGTGTTGATGTAAGCAATGGAGTTAACATTAAATGCCAAGTATATTTTGGAAATAGTAGTGGTGTTTACACAGAATATGTTTCTAAAGTACTTATTGGTTGGTCTCATAGATGTGACATTTGTGTTGGTCCTTTAAATGTAAATGTAGGTAACGATACTTATCGTTATGTAAGATTAGTATTTAGTCATCTTAGTAGTCATACATCATTACGTAATGGTATTGTTTCTAGAATTAGAGCTTTGGCTTTAACAAAATATAATAATGGGTCTGAAAGATATAATATTAGTACTACTGGTCATATATATAATTATGATTATAATATGAATACTTACTTCCCTAATAGCATTCTTGCTAAAGGTGGAGTTACAGCTTATCAATCTTCTGACATCCGATTGAAGCAGGATTTGCGGAAGCTGGACTACTTGGGTATCATCAAGGCAATGGGTGGCACTTATGGCTTCGCTTGGAAGAAGGACAACACAAGGTCTATCGGTTGGATTGCCCAGCATGTATTGCACAACCCTCAGTTAAAGGACATCGTGGAGACTGATGAGAAGGGCTACTACAAGATTAACTACTGGTCTCCGAAGCTGATTGCAACGGCATTCGGTGCTATCGAGCAGGTGGGCGATGAGGTCAGCAGGTTGAAGGCTCGGGTGGTCTTCCTCGAATCAGAGGTTCAGCGATTGAGTGGAGATAAGGAAGACTGCAACAAGAAGAGATTAGATAACAAGAATATTAATTCATTAAATTAGATTAGAAAATGGAGAATTTAAAGATTAACAAGAAGAGTGAACAGACAACTGCCACTTATACCAAGGGCGGCTATCGAGTAGAAATCACCTACAATGTTGACAAGACGGGTGGCAACATCGAGAGCATCAATATGAGTATCTACGCAGATACCAATGGTAACTATCTCGGCAATGCGAACGCAAGCTACAACGGCAGCGAGCTGACCTACAACATCAGCGGTGTTCCGCAGAGCAAGCTCAGTGAGGTATCAGCATTGATTAAGGAGGTCAATTCCGCTATCGCCGCTAATATGGCAAGCGAGGCAGCAGAGTAGGTATCGTGAGTACTAACGCAGGGTGGCTCTTATAGAGCTGCCTTGCCTAGTGTTTTAAGTTCTAAAGATTAAGCGTATGAAACGATTTAAATTATAGCTTGCGAAAGTGTTCAATGTAACAGTAGAGCGAGTTGTTACTAAAGAAGTTGTAACAGAATTAGAAACTAAAGTTGAATATTTAAAAAATAAAGATTATGTCTTACAATAGTGAAACTGGAATTATTAGTGCTCCTGTTAGCATTGATGATGTTAAACGAGCTCTTGGAGAGAGTAGCAATGACCTTGCTACTCTTTGTAAGAGTGAAAATATAAATATATGGAGTAAGTATAAACCTATTAGTTGTAAAGGTGAATTTAAAGAATATCCTATTAGAGAAGACTCTGAGGAAATAGTAACATCTTCATATAGTAACTACACTTGTGTTGTTCGTTGTGGTATGAATATACCTATGGATACTTATAAGAACTTACGTTATAATTATGGAGGAGAAGGTTTTGCAATTAATGGTTGTTACAACTTGTATATTGATAATATATATGGTGCAATTGGCGGTATTCATGGTGATACAAGTACAATGGTATCAGGAAAACATTTCCCAAAAGGTGGTGCTAATTCTCCTTATAGATTAAGTGATTTTAGAAACTATAGTAGTAAAGCAACAAGCAATACATTTCGGACTTCTATTCCTCAGTTATTTAATGCTGAAATTTATTATTCTTCAACTCCTAAATTTAATTGTGTTCTATATAAGAATACAAATGTTGATGATAATACAAATCTTACTATGGATGATATAATAACTGATTTATCTTTAGCTTGGTCTTTTTGGATTCAAATTTGTTATAATTCACCATATAATACTACTGATAAGATTTATAAAAATTATTATGTTGGTAATTGCCAAAAACCAACAGATTTTATATATGCAAGTAGAGAAATAACTTTTGATATAGGTAGTGGAGATAAGCTTATTACTATTGTACCTTTTTTAGCATATACTCGTAATGCAACTTTATATGATAATACAAAAATAATTTTTATATCTCCTCCAGGTTCTATTAGTTTTAAATATTATCCTAGACAAATTAATATGGAAAGTATTAAAAGTGGTTCTAGTGGTTTTGTTGATTTCTCATCGTTGAGAGAATTAGTTGGTGGTACTTGTATTTGTAAAGCTAGAATATATAAACTTCCTGATGCTACAATTACAATTACTGATGGTATGTTTAGAAGTGTTTGTACTTATGGTAACAATAAGACAACATATGGAAGAGGTTATATATCTAATAGTTCTGATCAAGGTATATCTTCTATAACTGTCCCTAACGGTAATAGAACAGATTATGTTGATATATATATAAGATTTAATAATGTTTATGAAGGAGGTTATTATGGACAAATGTGTAAATTATCTTTTGAAATTAATATAGATGGTGGATGGAAACAAGTTCCTCCAGGAGGTAGTTATATTATGCGTTAAAACGTAGATGTTCTTAATATAACAAATATACTAGAAATGTATTTGTGGTTTACGTTCTCACCGAGAAAGCAGACACGTTGCGACCTAGTGATTACCTAACGTGGGGAAGCTGATTTTTAAAATTCGTAAATTTTGCTCCTCCTGCATTGTTATTCGGAATTATTTTCTTAACTTTGCACTGTTAATAGGAAAGGTATTCTGCTATGGCAATCTGGTGAAGAATATTGTATAACATAAAAATAAAGAAACAATTATGAAAAAGATTAAGACAATTGAGGCAGTTGATGCCTACAGAACATTGAAGGCATTGAAGACATCATCAATGAGCGATGATGCCGCCTTGCGAGTTTGGAAGAACATGAAGGCACTGCGCCAAGTAGCCGATACTTACGACAAGGATGTGAAGGAAGCGCAGGAGAGCCTGAAGGACGATAAGTTCGAGGAGATGCAGCGCAAGCTTCAGGAGTGCCAGCAGTTGGAGCAGAAGCACGCCGATGAGGGCTACGAATACACCAAGGACGATTCAGCCAAGTTCGCTGAGGTCAATGAGTACTTCTTCAATCAGAAGCAGAAGACAGAGAAGTACTTCAAGGAACTTGCCGACAAGGAGATAGAGGTAGCCATCGAGGCAGTTGACGAGAAGGAGTTGTTCAAGGCAGCGAAAGATTGCGGCTTGAAGTTTGCTGATATGGAGAGCCTTGAGGTTGTGATAGGATAAACACTGATAAGTAGATATAGAAATAGCGTTAGAATTTGGTAAGGAAGCCGTTCTAACGCTATTTTTTATATGGTTTGGGAGGGTGTCTAAAACGAAGACATTTCGTTTTGCTTTTTGAACATTTCGTTTTGCGGGGCGGAAACATTTCGTTTTGCGGATTATACGTATTTGAATTGCATGAATAGGGAATAGGCATATTCCTTGTTGACATATAAGTTCGTGGAATCACATTGAGAAATGTAATTCTTCGCCACTTTTTCTGCTCTGTCTGGTTTGTTCACCCCATTGTAATGTACGGCAAGCGAAGCGATAATTTCACTGTCGTATGGGAATAAGAATGCGATGCGCTCGCCCCAAAGAGAAACCTTGTCATTGTTATTCTGATTGAGATACGCATAATAGTACATTCGCATGTCTTCGTGGTTGATGCTATCTGATGGAATCTTGTCTAGGCAAGAAATGCAGGCGGTGTAGTTGCCTACTTTCCGGTAGCAGGAAGCCAGTTTCCTGCGTGCTCCCAGGTGAGATGGATTTGCTTCCAAATACTTTTGGTAGTATTGGGTTGCATGAAACACATCATATCTACTCAAACAGCTATCTCCTTGTTGAAGTAGATTAGCTGTGGTCTCGTTGGCCTTGGCATTCATTGCCATACATAGCCATAAAATAAGGATCAATCTAAACTGTTTCATCGTTTTTGCTGATTATTTCTTTCTTACTTCGGGAGTGAAAACGACAGGCAAGGTAAACTCCATGTTGACTTCCTCGCCATAGGAGAGTCTGGCAGGCTTCCAATGAGGGCTTCTTTTGAGAAGTTCAATCACAGTCTGCTCGTAGGCTTTTTCTTTGGGAGCTTCGAGAACTTTAAACAATCCCAATGTTCCATCCTTTTGAACGGTGAAGTTGATGACGACTCGCGCAGGCTTGTCTTCCAATCCTTTAGGATATTGGATGTTTGTCATCACCCATCTCAAGAAATCGTTGATGTCGCCATTGCCGTTGAAGACAGGCATCTGACCACCTTCCGGTAAAACAGCTATCGTCTTTAACACATGAGGTTGTGATACGCTTTGCGGTTTGAACATAAGGACGATGGTTATACCTATTATTGCTATCACGCAAGCGGCTATCCCAAATACCTTTTTATATAAATGAGATTTTGTGTATCTTGTTTCCTGTGCTTTGCCCAGGAAATAAGTTTCTTCCTGATTGGTTTTTCCTTTCATACCTTTTACGATTTTATGGAGTTGTCTAAAAGTGCTTTTAATTGTTTGAGTGGTTCCTTGCTGACGTGCAGAGTGAATTTCTCGCAAAACCGTTCGTTGTACAAAACTAGTTCTGAAGTGTTGAGGTTGATACTGAAAATGTGCTGACTATTAATAATGTAGTTTCTGCCAACACGAGCGAAGAAGTGTGCCGTTTGGGCTAGTTGCTCTACTATTTTCTTCTCAAAGACCACAAGGTTGAACGAGAAGGTGTATTCATCGCCGTTGGTGAGTCGGAGATTGCAATAGCTTCCTTCCGAACAGACGTATGCTATCTGTTCGGAAGCCACTCTGAGCAAGAAGTTGGCATTTGATATGATGAGATATTCTTCCATACTGATAAGTTTGGTGCAAAGATAAGCAAAATATTTAAAAAGTATGGCTGGATGTAGCGTGTTTTTTGTGAACCAGTGGATTTGTTTTGTGAAAAATATGAAGTCAAACTCCAGATATGACTATCTGTTTAAGGTGGGCAACTAAAATCGTTAAACCACAGAGTGTCTAATAACTAGACAGCCGTGTCAAGTATTTAGACAGGTCGTTTTATGGACTTTGTTTCTATATATTATGATAATCAATTGTTTATGTTTTTGGCATAGCCGTTGCCTTGCTATTTTGCAACAAATAAGAATAGTAACAACATAAAGAATAATAAGACAATGAAAAGACTTGCGTTAGTAGCATCCTTCTGTGGCATTACCATAACACAGATGATGGCACAGAACATCAACGGCGAACAGATTTCCGACACGACCCTATTTGATAAGTTCTCCAAAGAACTTGGCGAAGTGGTGGTAAAAGCTCATCTTCCTCAATATAAGAAGACCCACGAAGGACTGCTGACCAACGTGGCAGGAACCGTGCTTAGCAAGATGGGTACGGCTGAAGATGTATTGAAGCATGTGCCGAGCATCGTGAAGAAGAAAGATGGATATGAGGTGATAGGCAAGGGTACACCTATTATATATATCAACGGCAGGAAGATGCAAGACTTCAGTGAGTTGGATAACATCAAATCTTCCGACATCAAGAGTGTGGAAGTCATCCAGAATCCTGGAGCCACCTACGATGCTTCGGTAAATGCGGTAATCAAAATCAAGACCATCAAGAAGAAAGGCGAAGGTTTCGGCTTTGATACTCGCTCTGTGTATTGGTACAATAAGCACGACAATACCATCCAACAGGTTAACATGAACTATCGTCATAATGGCCTGAATCTCTTTGCCGCTTATAAGTTCTCTGATGCAACATGGATGCAAAAGGCCACCTACAATCAGACTGTACATGTAGATACGCTTTGGCAACAGCATAACAACAACGAAGTAACTGGTCGCATAGAATCGCACCGTCTTATCAGTGGTTTTAGCTATGATTTCAATGCCAATCATTCCATTGGTGCGAGATACACCTTGACCTCGCCAGGCTATTCTCGCTCAAAAGATTTTTTCGATAGTCAGGTAACTGCCGATGGTAAGTTTTACGACTATATCAAAACCGATGGTCTGACGGTTGACAAGGACAATCCTAGCCATCAATTGAATGCCTACTACAACGGCACTTTGGGCAAAACCACTATTGACCTGAATACCGACCTCTATTTCAGTACAAACAGGGCTTATGCCTATAGCGATGAACAGAGCCAGGAGCACGATTCTCGTAACATCAACTCCAAGAATCGTGTGAGCAATAAGATGGTAGCTACCAAACTCGTAATTACCTCTCCTCTCTTAGGCGGTAATTTCTCCTATGGAGCTGAGTATATCAATACTCATCGTAACGATGACTACGAAGTGAATCGCACCGACCTCCTCGCCAACTCTTATAGCAAGTTGGAGGAGCAGACGGCAAGTCCATTCATCCAATATGCGCACCTCACCCCGATAGGAAACATCACGGCAGGATTGCGATACGAGTATGTAAGATTCAAGTATTATGATGCAGGCATCTATCAGCCCGAGCAGAGTCGCTCCTTCCGTAACCTCTTTCCTACCATCAGCTATGGTGCGAAGGTAGGTAAGGTAATGGCACAGTTGAGCTATTCGGTAAAGACCTCTCGTCCTTCATATAGTCAACTGAGCAACAATGTATCTTATATGAATCGATTTACTCGCCAGACTGGTAATCCTTATCTCGACAACGAAACCAATCACAGAGTGGAATTATCGGGTGTATGGAAGTTCATCCAGTTTATGGTCAACTACAAGGACTCTCGCAATGCCATCATCTATTGGGCGGAGCAAATTCCTGAGAACGAAGCAATTACCATGATAAGTCGTAAGAACGTGAAGAGTCTCAAGAGCATGACCGCCTACATCAGTGCCGCTCCAAAGATAGGCATTTGGGCGCCGCAAATCAACTTGGGCATGCAGAAACCCTGGTTCACCCTCCATACTGATGTGGCATCTTATCGCTTGAATCGTCCTATTTTCATGGGCAACTTCAACAATGCCTTATCCTTGCCATGCGGCATCACCCTTAACGTGGATTATCGCTATCAGAGCAAGGGTAACACGATGAACGTATATCTTGCCAAAGAGCAGCATGTACTGGATGTCAGCATCAGCAAGTCATTCCTAAAGGATGCCCTTACCTTGGAAATAAAAGGCAACGACCTGCTTTATAAATGTTGGGATGCCGACTTGCTCTATAACCAGAAGATGGAACTCCTGCAAGTATCTAAGCGAGGTACGAGAGACCTGCAACTCACCCTTCGCTATAAGTTCAATACCACACGTAGCAAGTACAAGGGAACTGGTGCCGGTAATGCAGAGCTGAATCGACTATAAATATCTTTTATTACTTTTATTCAAAACGCCAAGAGCGACAGCCAAATGTATCGGCTGCCGCTCTATTATTTGCTTTTGACATTTGCTTGCTCAATTAATCTTTTTTTCTTTTTCCTCACTAAATGCCTTTATCTCATCAGTAAGGACTTTCTGTAATTTCTCTTTCGGTACTATCAACTGATAATCCGCCACTCCAATAGGTTTTCCCATATCTTCAAGTGCAAGTTCCACCTCTACACGGTCTTTTTCCGCACAAAGTATGATTCCTATGGAACGGTTCTCGTCTGCACTACGTTCAAGACGGTCAAGCAGAGACAGATAATAGTTCATCTTACCTGCATACTCTGGTTTGAAAGGACCTATCTTTAGGTCAACAGCAACAAGGCAGCGCAGTCCACGATGGAAAAACAACATATCTACCTTACTTTCTTTACCATTGTATTCCAATACATGCTGGTTGCCAATGAAAGTGAAGCCATTACCAAGTTCCATAAGGAAACGAGTAATAGCTTTTACAAGGCGGTCTTCAAGTTCAAGCTCCAGAATGGGACTTGTTACTCCCAAGAAACCAAGATTGTAGCTGCTGTTAAACACTTCGTTGGCATACTGCGCTTGCTCGGCAGGAAGAGTACGGTCGAAATTGTTATCTACTCGTGCCAATGCCTGTGTCTCATACATATTGAGTTTGATGGCATTGAGCAACAAGTCGCGATTCCAGCCTTTGGTTACGGTTTCCTGCGCATAATATAGCGTGGCTTCATCATTCAGTCCCTTGCTCAACAACAGCATGTTATGTGACCACGGCAAAAGTGCAACGCTCCGTTGCACTTTCTCATTATGCCCTGCATAACGTTCATAGAACTTTTTCATATACCACAGATTTCGTGGTGAAACACCCATCTTTGGATAACGTTCTTTAAGGTCTGCTGACAACCGTCTTACAACGCTGTCACCATATCCACTTTCAATCTTGCGCTCATGAAGTATTTGACCAATCTCCCAATAAGCGGTAGAGACATAGCCATTGACATGTCGGGCTATTTCTGTCCGAGCATGCTCAATTACTGCGACAGCGTGTCGCAGTATCTCGGCATAATCGCTGTTCTCTATTGAGAGCCTGTTGTCTTTATTGTCTGTTGTCATTTTATATGTTTATAAGCCTGTTTAATATTATTTGCCATATTAAGATGCGAATAAGTGCAGCTGTTTTATACACCATCCCAAGGATTACGGCTGCAAATATACACTTTTCCTACGAAATAACCAAGATAAAACTACAATTTTCCTATGAGGGGGAACAAAAAAGCAGCAAACCGCAAATGGCTTGCTGCTCACGATAGGAGTGTTTCCTATTTCTTTTATGGGTTGAGTTTTCTTTATATTCTTATCTCAATGGGTTTATACTTCCTTCAATACGGTTTCTAATCTTCCGATGAAGTCATCCACATTTTCCTTGGTTAATACCAATGGAGGGAGGATACGGAGGATGTTGGTGCCGGTGCAACCGGTGAAGCAGTGCTGCTCGTGGATGAGCTTGCTACGAACTTCCTTGTGAGGAATATCGAGTACGGCACCTACCATTAAACCACGGCCACGAACTTCTGTGACGTGGCTGTTGCGCTTCTGCAACTCCTTCAGCTGGGCGATGAGATATTCACCAATCTCATGCGCATTCTCTACTAGGTTCTCCTTCTCGAAAACATCGAGAACGGCGAGAGCGGCAGTACATGCCAGGTGGTTGCCACCAAAGGTTGTACCCAACTGACCATATACAGGAGTAAACTCTGGAGAAATCAATACGCCACCCATAGGGAAACCATTACCGATACCCTTGGCTACGGTGATGAGGTCTGGCTTGATGCCCAACCACTGGTGTGCGAAGAACTTACCGCTTCTGCCATAACCACACTGGATTTCATCGCAAATCAGGAAGGTGCCGTATTTCTTGCAGGCTGCCTGCAAACCCTGAGCAAACTCAGGAGTTACCATGTTGCAGCCACCTACGCCCTGAATAGCTTCGATGATACAAGTACATACATCGCCCTTGGCAAGTTCCTTCTCCCAAGCCTCCAAATCGTTGATAGGAAGATAGGTTACGTGACCATTATCATTGATAGGAGCGATGATCTTAGGATTATTTGTTACCTCTACGGCAAGGGATGTTCTGCCGTGGAAAGCCTTCTCTATAGAAAGCACGCGGGTTCTTCCGTTGGTGAAGGAAGCCAGCTTCAAGGCATTCTCGTTTGCTTCGGCACCCGAGTTGATGAGGAAGAACTGATAATCTTCATAACCGCTAGCCTTGCCCAGACGCTCAGCGAGTTTCACCTGCAACTTGTTGATGACAGAGTTGGAATAGAAACCCAGGTTGTTTAGCTGGTTGGTGAGCATCTCAACATAGTGAGGATGGCAATGACCGATGCTGATAACGGCATGACCGCCATAAAGGTCGAGGTATTCCTGACCCTTGTCGTCCCATACCTTGCAGCCCTGTCCTTTTACAATATTAATATCGAAAAGAGGATATACGTCGTATAAAATCATAATTTAAGTGAATAGTGAAGAACGAAGAGTGAAGAATTCTCTTGCTTTGAGATGGTCTTAGTCTTTGTTCTTCTATTGTTAAACTGATATTATTATGTAGTGAAGTATAGTGTAAGAGTAAAGCGTGACTCATCCGGAAAAGCATTTGAATTCTTCACTCTTCACTCTTCGTTCTTCACTTAGAAAGCCGATGGCTTGAGCTTTAAACCTGCTGTCTGGTCGAGACCAAACATGATGTTCATGTTCTGAACAGCCTGACCTACGGCACCCTTCAAGAGATTGTCGATGCAGGAAGTGATCAAGAGCTTATCGCCATACTTATCTACATGAACCAGGCACTTGTTGGTATTCACCACCTGCTTCAGGTCGATAGCCTTATCCACATAGTGGGTGAACTTGGCATTCTTGTAGAACTCCTTGTAACCTGCCACGATTTCCTCGATTGGCTTGTCGGTCTTTACCACTTCTGTAGCGAAGATGCCACGGGCGAAGTCGCCACGGTAAGGGATAAAGTCGATGGCTGCATCGAGATAACCCTGTGTCTGCTTCAGACTCTGACGAATCTCTGGCACGTGCTGATGGTTGAATGCCTTGTAGATGCTCATGTTGTTGTTGCGCCATGAGAAATGGGTAGTGGCGCCTGGCTTCTGACCAGCACCGGTGCTGCCGGTAATGGCATTGACAGAAACATCGCTGTTGATGAGGCCCATCTTAGCAGCAGGCAACAAACCAAGTTGAATGCAGGTTGCAAAACAACCTGGGTTTGCCACGTGCTGAGCTACGGCTATTTTTGATTCATTTATTTCTGGAAGTCCATATACGAAATCGTGAGCGGCTGGGGTTGGCTGCTGGGTAGCAACCACAGTCTCTGGGGCAAGACGGAAGTCCTGTGCCAGGTCGATAATCTTCACGTTCTCCGGAACATTGTGCTCCTTCAGGAACGCCTCGCTCTTGCCGTGACCGAAGCAGAAGAAGATGACATCCACTTGGTCGAAAGGCATCTCGGCGGTAAACTTCAAGTCGGTCTCGCCATACAAACCCTCGTGAACCTCAGCCACCAGGTTGCCGGCGTTACTCTCGCTGTTGGCAAATACAATCTCTGCCTCAGGATGGTTGATAAGGAGGCGAATCAACTCACCTCCTGTATAACCAGCTGCTCCTAAAATACCTACTCTAATCATAATTTATCTTTCCTCGTTAGGGTGCATACCATAATAAACACGGAGTGGAGTAGAGCTTACCTTGATGAAGCCCTTCGCATCCTCTGCTGTCCAACCATGCTGCATCTCTCCATACTCACCGAGCTTAGACTTGGTCAAGTCGTCTGGTGAATCGATACCCACAGTCTGGAAACTGTAAGGACGAAGCTTCAAGATGGCTGTACCGTTTACGTTGCGCTGAGAAGAAGTCAGCATCGCCTCGATATCCGGCATCACAGGCTCCAGGTACTGGCTCTCATGGAGGAACATTCCGTACCAGTTGCCTACCTGATCCTTCCAATACTGCTGCCACTTGCTCAATGTGCTCTTCTCCAACAGGCGGTGAGCCTCGATGATGAGCTTAGGAGCTGCAGCCTCGAAAGCTACACGACCCTTGATGCCGATGATGGTGTCACCCACGTTGCAGTCTCGACCGATGGCGTAAGAAGCGCCAATCTCCTCAATCTTCTGGATGGCAGCCACCTTATCATCAAACTTCTCTCCGTTGACAGCTACGATTTCACCCTTCTCGAAGGTAATCTTCAGCTCTGCCTCTTCTTCCTTGGCAGTAACGTGCTTCAGGTAAGCCTCCTCTGGAAGACCCTGGGTTGGGTCGAGAATCTCACCACCGCAGATACTGGTTCCCCAGATACCTACGTTATAAGAATACTTCAACTTGGTGAAGTCTGCATAGAAGCCGTGCTCGTTCAGGTAGTCAACCTCCTCCTTACGAGAAAGTGCCTTGTCACGAGTCAATGTGATGATCTCTACACCAGGAGCCATCACCAGGAAGGTCATGTCGAAACGAATCTGGTCGTTGCCGGCACCTGTACTTCCGTGAGCGATGGCGTCAGCACCAATCTCCTTGGCGTAACGAGCGATGGCGATAGCCTGGAAGATACGCTCAGAAGATACAGAGATAGGGTAGCAGTTGTTGCGGAGCACATTACCGAAAATCATGTATTTCAATGATTTCTCGTAATACTCGTGGGTAACATCGAGAGTGACGTATGCCTTGGCACCCAACTTATATGCGTTCTCTTCGTTGGTCTTCAACTGCTCAGCAGAGAAACCACCTGTGTTAGCGCATGCTGCATAAACATCCCAGCCATCCTGGGTCAACTTCATTACTGTGTATGATGTATCGAGACCGCCGCTGAAAGCGACTACTACTTTTTTATTTGCCATTTTATTTTATGTTTAATATGTGGTGAATAATGTTTAGATGGCATTCTTGCCAACACCTTAAATTATATGTAAGGATTTAAATTTCTGCAGATGGACCGTCAATCTTGCGGATTCTCTCAATCACCTCCTGAGGAAGCTTGATAGGCAGATGCTCCTCTGGGTCGAAGAGCATGGCGGTGCAGATGCAGTATTTGCGGTTGGTGCGATGGAGGACATCCACGTTGATGCAACCCTCGCAACCACGCCAGAATGACTCATCATCGGTCAGGTCGGCGAAGGTAACAGGAAGATAACCCAGCTGGGTGTTCATCTTCATGACAGCCGAACCGGATGTCAAAGAGAAAATCTTGGCATGAGGCCATCGCTG
>ENA-USTZ01000391-USTZ01000391.1-human-gut-metagenome-genome-assembly--contig:-NODE-391-length-20812-cov-7.261297_pt1 | contig 20812 bp, 19 predicted proteins | sample MGYA00250049_ERZ773375 | MGnify/ENA primary metagenome ERZ773375 (study PRJEB29103, sample SAMN06111956) | human gut metagenome | biome: human gut; feature: ankylosing spondylitis patient; material...
ACCCTGGGGATAACAGGCTGATCTCCCCCAAGAGTCCACATCGACGGGGAGGTTTGGCACCTCGATGTCGGCTCATCGCATCCTGGGGCTGTATTCGGTCCCAAGGGTTTGGCTGTTCGCCAATTAAAGCGGTACGCGAGCTGGGTTCAGAACGTCGTGAGACAGTTCGGTCCCTATCTGTCGTGGGCGCAGGATATTTGATGGGAGCTGTCCCTAGTACGAGAGGACCGGGACGGACGTACCTCTGGCGCACCAGTTGTTCTGCCAAGAGCATAGCTGGGCAACTACGTACGGATCGGATAAACGCTGAAAGCATCTAAGCGTGAAGCCGACCCAAAGATAAGATATCCCACTGTTTCAAACAGGTAAGATCCCTTGAAGACTACAAGGTTGATAGGCACGATGTGTAAGTGGAGTGATCCATTCAGCAAGCGTGTACTAATAGATCGAGGGCTTGACCACAATTCGCTTGAGACTCTCAAGAAAAGTCAACGAAAGCAAGTAGCAGTGATTATTCAGTTTTGAAGGCACGTCCTTCTAAAAATACTGGACAAACGGTAGACCGTATGGTATACTGAACCAGTCATATGGTCGGTGACGATGACGGTGAGGTTCCACCTGTTCCCATTCCGAACACAGAAGTTAAGCTCACTCGTGCCCAAGATAGTTCGCTGGAAACGGCGCGTGAAAATAGGTAGTCGCCGACTTAACTGAAAGCTCTGAGAGAAATCTCAGGGCTTTTTTATTGCGTTTTGGGGCAGAAAATAGTATCATAAAGGCAGAACCTTATACTTTCTACAGATTTTCCTGTTACACTGAATGTACAAAGAAAGGAGATTCTGTATGGATAAACTGACGAAAAAAGGGCTGGACGGTACCCAGCTCAAGACCGTCGCGCTGGTGCTGATGGTGTTGGATCACATCCATTATTTCTTTGAATTTACGGGCTGGGTGCCCACATGGTTCAGTATGCTGGGGCGGCTCAGTGCGCCGCTGTTTCTGTTCTGCACGGTGGAAGGCTTTGCGCACACCCATGACCGGAAGCGCTACGTTCTTCGCATCTGGGCGATCGGAACAGCGATGGCGGCACTGGAATTTTTCATGATCTATGCCGGTGCCTTCCGGCGTGGAGACGGCTTCTACCCCCAGAACGCCATCTTCCAGGACCTGATGCTGCTGTGCATCGTCTGGCAGGGTATCGACTGGCTGCGGGAGAAGAAGCTGGCAAAGGGCATTGCTGCGATAGCCGCTGTGCTGTGCTGGCCTTATGTGGTGGTCGTATTTCTGCTGCTTTTCCCCGGGGTGCAGGAGATGCCCATCGCTTCGACAGTCGTGGCATTTGTCATCACCAGCCCGCTGCCCATGTGGAGCAGCATTACGGACGGCGGCTGGAGCTTTTTGCTGGGCGGCGTGCTGCTGTATGCCCTGCGTGGACGGCGCAAAGTGCAGCTGACGGTATGGGCACTGGTGATTTTCCTGTGTGATTTTGCGCTGACATTTGCGATGGCTTGCCGGCAGGATGGCTTTGTGTGGACCCAGATGTTCACCGCCTACTACGAGTGGTTCGGGGTGGCGGCGGTGCTGCTGATGCTGCTGTACAACGGCCAGCGCGGCAGCGGGCACAAGCAGTGGTTCTATTGGTTCTACCCGGCCCATGTGTATCTGCTTTACGGTGCTTCCTGCCTGCTTTATAACGTGTTGAGGTGATCTTGTGGCAAACATTCTGGCGGTGGACGATAACCCGGACCTGTGCATCCTGCTCAAGACGGCCTTGGAGCGGGATGGTCACCGGGTGGTGACATGCAGCTCCGGAGCAGACCTGACCGAAGCACTCTGCCGCTGGTCGGACTGCATCCTGCTGGATGTGATGATGCCAAACGAAAGCGGCTTTGCTATCTGCCGCCGGATCCGGGAGCAGACGGATGCACCCATTTTGTTTCTGACGGCCCGGACCGATGAGGCATCCGTGCTGGAGGGGCTGGGCATTGGGGGAGATGACTACCTGACCAAGCCCTTCCGGGTGGGCGAACTGCGGGCGCGGGTCGCGGCACATCTGCGGCGGCAGAACCGTGTTCCGGTGTACCGGATGGTGCGTGGCGAGGTGAGCTTTGATATGAAGGGAAAATCGGCGTCCTACGCAGAAAAAGAACTGCCGCTGACCCGCTCGGAGTACGCGATCTGTGAGTATCTGGCGCTTCATGCTGGGCAGACCTTCACCAAGGAACAAATCTACGAAGCCGTGTTTGGCGTGGATGGAACAGCGGACGACACCGCTATCACCCAGCATATCAAAAACATCCGGGTCAAGCTGCGGGCAGCAGGGGCACCGGAGACGCTGTTGAAGACGGTGTGGGGAGTGGGCTATCAATGGAAAAGCGAAAACTGATCTCGCTGCGGGCCGTGCTGCTGGGGTATCTTGTGCAGACAGCGGTGAGCTGCATTGTGGCAGCGGTGCTTTGGCTCCTGCTGTTTTTCTTGTGCATCGACAGCGGATGGCTTCTTCCGGCCAACCGGGCGGCGCGGGTCTCGAACGAGGCAGTACAGAACATCCTGCCGTACCGGACAGCGAAAACATTTGACCCGGCTGAGCTGGATCCGCTGTGCCGGTATGTGCTGTTTGATGCAGAGGGGAATACGGTGCTTGCCACCAACATGGACAGTTCCCATCTGCAAAAGGCAATGCGGGAGTGGGCGGGGGAGCTTCGCCGGGAGATTGGATACGAACAGTATTATCTGCGCGCGAGATTGCAGGACGGGACGGTTTGTCTGCTGCAATTTGACTACGCAGTGCCCTATGCAGACCCAACTCTGCGCGATATTCTGCCGGATGTGCAGACAATGCACTGGATTTTGGGTATTTTCCTGCTGGTGGGGGTGGTCGCGTGGAGCACCCACCGTTCCGGCGCGTTTCTGAGACGGGAGACGGCTCGGTTGACGGAGGCGTCCCGGCAGGTGGCCGAAAAAAAGGGCATCGAGAACATCGACTTTACCGGGGCAAAGGTGCGGGAGTACGATGAGGCTCTGCGCGCGTTGCAGCTGATGGGTGAGGAACTGACCGACAGCCTGCAGGCCCAATGGGAAATGGAGCACCGGCAGCGGGAGAGCATCATCCAGCTGTCTCACAAGCTGAAGACGCCGTTGACGGTCATTCAGGGCAATGCCGAGCTTCTGGCCGAGGATGAGGGCATGACCGGGGAACAGAAGGCCCAGCTCGACGCCATCCTTCGCAGCACCGGAGAGACGCGGAATTATCTGACCCGCATCCGCGCTGAGGTGCAGACGCCCCTGAAATACAAGCGAAGACCATAACAACAGCCGCCCCGCTGCGTTGAGAGAACAACGCAGCGGGGCGGCTGTGCGGTATCGGAAAATGTCACTGCATATTTGCCTTCTGGATCAGGCTGCGGATGTGGTGGGCCAGCATCTCGATGGCGGGGCCGTTCTCGCCGCCGTTGGGGATGATGATGTCCGCATTGCGCTTGCTGGGCTCGACGAAGGCCTCGTGCATGGGCTTGACCGTGGTACGGTACTGGGTGATGACGCTGTCCAGCGAGCGGCCGCGCTCCTTGACGTCCCGCAGGATGCGGCGGAGGATGCGCTCGTCGGCGTCGGTGTCTACATAGATCTTATAATCGAACAGCTTGCACAGTTCCGGCTCGGCCAAGGGCAGAATGCCCTCCACGATGAGGACGGGGGCGGGTTCGATGTGCTGCACCTCGCTGCTGCGGTTGTGGTCGGCGTAGTCGTAAACCGGGCAGTCGATGGCGCTGCCCGCCTTCAGCTCCCGCAGATGCTCGATGAGCAGGTCATTATCAAAGGCATCTGGATGGTCGTAGTTCAGCTTGCAGCGCTCCTCAAACGGCAGCTCGTCGTGGCGCTTATAGTAGCTGTCGTGGGAGATGAGACGCACCTCGTCCTCCCCGAACCGCTCCTTGAGCCGGAGAGCCAGCGTGGTCTTGCCGCTGCCCGAACCACCCGCAATGCCGATGATCAGATTGTTCATGTTCCAAAATCCTCCCGTCTGCCGATTTCGGTAGAAAAACCGGTCAAATTCAGTTATAATAAGAGTAAAGCCTTCTTACTGCATATCATAACACAAAAACGCTTTTTTTGACAGAGCAAACAAGGCTCAGGGAGGAAACTGGATGAAAAAAATCATATCGGCACCCTACATTGACCAGACCGAACGCTGGGTGAACGGCTGCGAGAGCATCAGCGCGGTGATGCTGCTGCAAGCGATGGGCATTTCCATCGCCCCGGACACCTTCATCGAGCGGGACCTGCCCCACGCCCCCTATTGGGAGCAGGACGGAAAACTCTACGGGCCGGATCCGTGGCACGTTTACCCCGGCGACCCCCACGACCACACCGGTTATGGCTGCTATGCGCCCTGCATCGTGGAGGCGCTGAACAGCGCGTTGGTGCACGAGGGCGCCGCCGACCGGTTCGAGGTGGTGGACGAGAGCGGAAAGACGGCGGCGGAGCTGTGCCGGTATATCGACGAGGGAATGCCGGTGGTCTTCTGGGCGACGCTGGACTTCCAGCCCGTGCCCGAACAGCGGGACCACTGGCTGCTGGCGGACGGCACCGACTTTGCGTGGAAGTGCAACGAGCACTGTCTGCTGCTGGTGGGCTACGACGAGGATCACTACTGGTTCAATGATCCGTGGCACGACCACGGCCTGTGCCGCCAGCCGAAAGCGCTGGTGGAGCAGTGCCACGCCGCGCAGGGGATGTTCGCCGTGACCCTGCGCAGGAGGTGAGCCGCCATGAAAAAAGAGGAACTGAAAGAGAATGTCCGGGGTTACGCCCAGAAGTTTGAGGACGACGGCCTGCGGCTGTTGAAAAAGGGCCAGAAGGGGATCGTCCACGCCATCTTCAGCCGCTTCGGGCTGGTGCTGGTGCTTCTGCTGCTCCAAGTGGGGCTGCTGTTCAGCATCTTCCGGTGGTTCGGCAACCTGCTGCCCCATTACTTCGGCGGCAGCGTGGTCGTGACGGCAGCCATGGTCGTCTATCTGCTCAACAGCAAGATGGACAACAGCGCGAAGATCACATGGATGGTGGTCGTTGCCATCCTGCCCGTGGTGGGCGTGCCGCTCTTTTTCTACGTCAAGAGCAATGCGGGCCACAACCTGCTGCGCAAGCGGCTGATGGAGCTGGAAAATACCCTCCGCCCCCAGCTGCCCCAGAACCGGGAGGTGGTGGAGCGGCTGCGCCGGACCGAGCCCGGCGCGGCGTCGCTGGCAAAGTATCTGCATGGGCCGGGCGGCGGCTTCCCGGTGTATGAGAACACCGCCATGACCTATTTCCCCAGCGGCGAAGCCAAGTTTGCCGAGCTGCTGCGGCAGCTGGATACGGCGGAAAAGTACATCTTCGTGGAATATTTCATCATCGACGAGGGGCTGTTCTGGGGCCGGGTGCTGGAGATTCTGGCCCGTAAGGCCGCCGAGGGCGTGGACGTGCGGGTGATGTACGACGGCACCTGCGAGTTTTCGACCCTGCCGCGGGACTACCCCAAGCGGCTGGAAGCGCTGGGCATCCAGTGCAAGGTGTTCAGCCCGGTGCAGCCCTTTGTCTCGACCCACTACAACTACCGCGACCACCGGAAGATCCTCGTCATCGATGGGCGGGTCGGGTTTACCGGCGGCGTGAATCTGGCGGATGAGTACATCAACCATGTGGAGAAGTATGGCCGCTGGAAGGATGCGGCCATCATGCTGGAGGGCGAGGCCGTCCGCTCACTGACGGCGCTGTTCTTGGAGATGTGGAGCGTGCTGAAGGAGCCGGAGTTCGAAGCCTTTCTTGCCGACCCCATCCCGGTGCCGGAACACACGCAGGGCACCGCAGCCCCGTACGGCGACTGTCCGCTGGACGGCGAACGGGTGGGCGAGATGGTTTACATCGACCTGCTCAACCGGGCACGGGAGTACATCCACATCATGACGCCCTACCTGATCTTGGACGGCGAGCTGGAAACGGCGCTGAAATTCGCCGCCGAGCGGGGCGTGGATGTCCACCTGATCCTGCCGGGCATCGCGGACAAGAAGTTCCCAAACGCGCTGGCAAAGACCCACTACTCGGCCCTGCTGGATTCCGGCGTGAAGATCAGCGAGTGGACGCCGGGCTTCGTCCATGCAAAGGTCTTTGTCGTGGATGACCGGGAGGCCGTGGTGGGAACCATCAATCTCGATTACCGCAGCCTGTACCACCATTTTGAAAATGCGGTCTGGCTGACGAACGCCCCCTGCATCCGGGACATCGAAGAGGATTTTCAGGCGACGCTGGAACAGTGCCGCACCGTGGAGAACAACCCGAAGAGCATCTGGCAGGGGCGGTTCCTCTTCCGTGCTGTGGGAATGCTGCTCAAAGTCATTGCACCGCTGCTATAATGATAAGAAAAAGCTGTTGGAACTCCTTCCGTCACCGCTGGCATCGTAGGTGACTGGGGGGAGGAACAACAGCTTTTGTTTTGCGGTCCGCTGCGTTTGGCCAGCGCCTCATGGAGGGCGGCAGCCCGCCGGAAGGGAGAACGGGTCCATTTTTATTGATAGTGCTTTTCCAGCGAGAAGCCGCGGCCGCTGACTTCGGTGACGCGGCTGACGATGAGGAAGCACTCCGGGTCGATGGAATGGACGAGCTTTTCCAGCTTGGGCAGCTCACGGTTGGAAACAACGCTCAATAGCACTTCGCTGGGGTCGCGGGTGTAGCCGCCCTCGCCGTGGAAGATGGTCACGCCGCGGTCGAGTTGCTCCAGAATGGCCTCGCGGATGGCGTCGGACCGGGCGCTGATGATCTTGACCTGCGTGCGGCTGTCACCCATCAGAAGCATTTTGTCCATGACGATGGTGTGCAGGATGACCATTACGATGCCGTACAGCACCTGATCCGACTGGCTGAACAGGGCCTGTACCAGCAGGATGGCGATGTCAAAGGCCATCATGGTAGGGGCGACCGGGAGCCGGAACCACTTTTGCAGCACCAGCGGCGGGATGTCCATGCCGCCGGTGGAAGCCCCGGCCCGGATGACCATGCCGAGGGCCGCGCCGATGCCAAGGCCCGCAAAGACCGTGCACAGGAAGATGTCCTCGGTGAGGACGCGGCCATGGAGCAGACCCTCCCACAGCGCGAGGAAGGCGGGGCTCAGGATGCTGCTGGCAAGGGTGTTCAGCGCAAAGGCACGTCCCAGCACCACCCAGCCCCAGACCAGCATGGCGAGGTTGAAGGCCAGCAGAAAGCCGGAAACGGACAGGCCGGTCAGGCGGCCAAAGGCCAGCGCAATGCCGGTGGCACCGCCGGTGATGAGCCCGGCGGGTTCCAGAAACAGCGCGACGGCCAGCGAATACAGCGCGTTGCCGAATACAATGGCGGCGCTGTTCAAGATGAATTGACGGCGATGAGATCGGTTCATAAAAAATCCCTCCTATCCTATGATACAAGAAAAGGAGGGAAAAATCCACACTTAATCTTCGTCGATCAGCCGCAGACCGGCGGTGTCGGTGACGGGAAGCGAAAAAACGATGGCCCCCGCCTTGGGGTCGGCTCCGGTCATGATGGCTTTCATGATCTGGTTCTTCTGGGCCGTGCGGCTGACGATGAAGACCAGCTCCTTTTCGCTGGCAAGCTCCACCCCCATGAAGTGCGCCGCGCCCTCCATGCCGGTGCCCTTGGCGTGGACGACGGTGCCGCCGCCGGCCCCCTCGGCGCGGGCTGCGTCCATGATGGAGCCGGTGTGGCCCTGATTGGCGATGACGAGCAGCAGCTCATAGCGGGTATCTTTCAAGGTGCTCTCCTCCTCTAAGGTGAAGGTCTGATGTTCGGTCAAAAACTGGAGCGCCCGCTTGCCGCCGATGCTGCTGAGCGGGATGATGAACGCGATGCCGGTGCCGGGCACATCGATGCGCAGCCGGTGGCGCAGCTCCTTTTGGAGCTTGGGCCATGTGTCGGCGGTGATCATCGCGAAGAGGACGGCCTTTTCCGTCCGCTCAAGGCCGAGGGTGGAAAGGGTCTCCTGTACGGCGGTGCCGGAGCCTACGGTGCGTAAGCTGACCGTGACGCCGAACTCGGCATACAGGGCCAGAAAGGCGTCGGTGGAGCGTCGGTCGGTGATGGTGACCAGCCAGTAAAGCGAATTCACAGCAGGACCTCCTTACAGCTCAATGATGGCGTCATCCGGCAGGTCGGCAAAGGCCAGCGCGGCGGGCACCGGCTGCGCTTTGCGGGCGCGGCGCTGCTTGAACTGCGCCATCAGGCCCATGAGCTGCACCGTGATGAGGGGCGTCATGGCCACCATGGCCACCACGCCGAAGGCATCGGTGACGATATTGCCGCCCGCGGCCACGCACGCGCCCTGCGCCAGCGGCAGCAGGAAGGTGGCCGTCATAGGGCCGGAAGCGACGCCGCCCGCGTCGAAGGCGATGGCGGTGTAGAGCTTGGGCACCACAAAGGAGATGCCGATGGCAAAGGTGTAGCCGGGGATGAGGAACCAGAGGATCGAGATGCCGGTCAGCACCCGCACCATGGCAAGCCCCACCGAGAGGGAGACGCCAGCCGAGAGGGCGGCTCCCATGGTCCCGGCGGAGATGGCACCGTCGGTGATCTCCTCGACCTGCTTGTTCAGCACGTAGACGGCGGGCTCGGCCTTCACGATGAAGTAGCCGATGAGCATTCCGATGGGGACCAGCACCCAGCGGAAGGAACGGCCCGCCAGAACCTGACCCAAATAATTACCGGCTGGCATAAAACCAACGTTTGCGCCGGTGAGGAATAACACAAGGCCGATGTAGGTGTACAAAAGCCCCACACCGATCCGCCCCAGCGACCGGCGGTCGAGCTTGAGGGCGACGAGCTGGAAAATGCCGAACATCAGCACGATGGGCAGCAGGGAGGTGGCGATCTCCTTCAGATAGGTGGGGAGGCTGACGTGGAACAGCTGCCACAGCTCCACCGAATCGCCGACATCGGGCAGGATGGGCGGGATGTAGGTGCTGTCGCTGGCCTGAAAGAGGATGCCCAGCAGAAGCACCGCCAGAATGGGCCCCACCGAGCAGAGGGCGACGAGGCCGAAGCTGTCGTCGGCGGCATGACGGTCGCTGCGGATGGCAGCAACGCCGACGCCCAGCGCCATGATGAAGGGGACCGTGATGGGGCCGGTGGTCACGCCGCCGGAGTCAAACGCCACGGCGAGGAACTCCTTGGGCACAAAGGCCGCCAGCACGAAGATGAGGGCATAGAACACCACGAGGAGCTTGGGCAGCGCAATGCTCAGCAGCATACGCAGGAAGGCCACCACAAGGAAGAAGCCTACGCCTGCGGCCACCGAGAGGATCAGGGTCATGTTGGGGATGGAGGGGACCTGATTGGCCAGCACCTGTAGGTCCGGCTCGGAGATGGTGATGAGGAAGCCCAGCACGAAGCCCACCCCGATGATGAGGGGGACGCTGCGGCTCTTGGTCAGCACCGCGCCGACCCGTTCGCCCATGGGGCTCATGCTCATCTCGGCACCAAGGGTGAAGAACATGATGCCCACGATGATCATCGCCGCCCCCAGCAGAAAGCAGAGCAGGATGCTGGGGGAGACGGGGGCGATGGAAAAGCAGAGCACCAGCACGATGGCCACGATGGGCAGCACCGCCTGCAGGGACTCCAGCAGCTTTTCCCGCAGTTTGGGAAGCGAACCTCTTAAAATGTCGTCCACCGACCTTTCCGAATTGGAATAATCATACAATGATTTGATTCTAGTATACAGAAAATGCCGAAACAGGGCAACTAAGAACCGGCAAAGATTCCTTTTCCAACCAAAGTTTACAAATCGCTCATAAACAAAAAGCACCCACCGTGCAGGATGCAGAGCGGGCGCCGAAAGAGGTTATTCGATGTTCTGCTTGCCGAGGACGTCCGAGGTGGGCGTCTGGAAGGCGGGGATGTTGGCGTAGGGGTCGGGGGTGGTGTCGGCGGGGAGGCTCTTCATATAGCTGTCCATGGACTCGGCCACCTGCTTGGCGATGGCCACGGCCTCGACGACGGTGCGGGCACCCATGACGGCGTCGCCGCCCGCGAAGACCCCGGGGCGGGTGGTGCTGCCGTCCTCACTGACGGTGAGCAGACCGCGCTGGTTGGTCTCGATGCCGGTGGTGGTCTTGACGAGGTTGCTCTCGGAGCCTTGGCTGACCGAGACGATGACGCCGGTGTGGGGGTAGAAGGTCTCGCTGCCTTCCACCTGCGTGAACTTGCCGTCCTCGCCCTTGACGGTGTCGCGGCAGATCAGGCCGTTCTCGCGGATCTCCACCGGAGCCTTGCAGAAGCGGAAGCCCACGCCTTCCAGCTTGGCATAGCGGACTTCGTACGCGGAGGCGCTGATGCAGTCCTCGTCGCGGCGGGCGTAGCAGGTGACATGGCGGGCACCGTTCCGGATGGCGGTGCGGGCGCAGTCCATGGCGGAGTTGCCCACGCCGATCACGGCGATGTCGTCGCCGAGGTGGAACGCCTTGGAGTTGGCGAGGTAGTCGATGCCGAAAGCTACGTTGCCCAGCGTCTCCCCCTTGATGTGCATGGCGTTGGCCTTCCACAGGCCCGCGCCGATGAAGACGCTCTTGTAACCGTCGCGGAACAGGTCGTCAATGGTGATGGTCTTGCCGATGGTGGTGTTGGGGCGGAAGTGGATGCCCTTGAGGTCGAGGTGGTGATACTGGAAATCGTCCAGAACACTGTCGGGCAGACGGTAGTTGGGGATGCCGTACCGCATCACGCCGCCGATCTTATCGCGGGCGTCGAAGATGGTGATGTCATAACCCCAGCGTGCCAGCAGCACCGCGATGGTCAGGCCGGCAGGGCCCGCGCCGACGACGGCGGCCTTCATGCCGTTCTTGGGGGCAGGGCCGGCCACCATCTTGTTGGCGTAGGTGGTGGAGATATAGTCCTCGATGATGGAGAAGTGGACGGGGTCGTGGCTGGGCATCCGGTTGCGGATGCAGTGGCCCTCGCACTGGTTCTCGTGGTTGCACACCAGCGCGCAGACCGTGGTCAGAGGGTTGTTTTCAAAGAGCATCCGGCCCGCATCGTCCAGCTGGTTTGCCTTGAGCAGACGGATGACCTCCGGGATGTTGGTGTGGATGGGGCAGCCTTGCTGACACATCGGCTTTTTGCAGCCGAGGCAGCGGTTCGCTTCGTCCAGAACGTGAAGTGCCATGCAGTTCCTCCTCTTGCGCCCCATACTGGGGACGCTTCGTTGTATCCAATACTTCTTTTATTTTACACCGAACCGCTCTCGTGATACAAGAGCCTATTTGCCGATTTTTATCTGAAAAATTTTGTCACTTCGTCAAAAAGACAATTTTTTGACGAAGTGAGCCGCCCATGGGCTCCGGCGTTTTGTGGCAGAGGGCACCGAGGTCGCTGGCGGCGAGCTGGGCGTCCGCCATCCGGGCGCAGGGGGCATCTTCCTCCCGCAGACGCATCAGCGAATGCGAAACGGGGAGGACTGCCCCTTTTAATAAGGAAAGGGCCTCCCGCCGGGCCCCCAGCAGATGCAGATAGGGCGGCAGCGGGGGCAGGGCGGCGTCATAGCCCAGCGCGGCATCCATGGCAAGGCGGCGCATCCGGGCGCGGGGGTAGCGCACGGTGGTCAGGGCGTCCAGCAGTTCTTGGTGGGTGGAACTGGTGCGCACGGCGTGCTCCAGCCGGTGTTCCAGCCCTTCCGAGACGCCCCGCAGGTTGGCAAAAGGCTCCGGCCCGGTGCACTTGGCCCGGAGCAGGGCCAGCTCGCAGCGGCCCGCGGCGTCGAAATCGGTGTACCGCCCGGCGGCGTAGGCTTCCCGATAAAGGGGCAGGACGGCGGCGGGCACGTAGGGGGCAGCGGCGTCGGCCCCGCCGCTCTGCCAGAGCTGGCGCAGGGCGCTGGCACTGGCGAACTGCACGGCGTCCGGGGAGAGCGCCTCCCCGTGGCCCGCGCCTTGGCGGGGCAGGGGAACGGGGGTCATGGAAACGCCCAGCTCAAGGATGGCCTTGCAGTATTCGACGGCAAGGTTGTTGTTGGGCTTGTCCAGCAGGGCCGCCAGCTCTGTGCCGGGGCAGAGAGCCTCCACGGCGGCTTGCCGGGCGGCGGCGAAGCTGCGGGCCCCGGCGGCGAGCTGTGCCTTGAGGGCGGCGGGGTAATCTTCGCTGCACAGGACGCGGGCGGCTTCCATCAGCAGGGCAGCATCCGGTGTCTCGGCCCCGAAGACCAGCCCATCGCACCCGGCGGCGGAAAGGACCCGCACCCCCGCGCGGGCAAATGCTTCGGCCCCGGCACAGGCGCAGGGCGCGGGCAGGGCGAAGACGAGGTCGGCCCCGCAGGTCAGCGCGGCCCGCACCCGGACGGCCTCCGGCAGCAGCGGCAGCGCGCCCCGCTGGGTCAGCCCGCAGCTCATGGCCACGGCCACCCGCCCGGCCCCCAGCGCTTTTGCCTGCGCCAGCTGCCACGCATGGCCGTTGTGGAAAGGATCGTATTCAGCGATGATACCGGCTAGTTTCATGGGCGTTTACCTCGGCTCCCTCTCGTTGGCTCCCCTAATAGGGGGAGCCGGCCGCACCAAAGCGCGGACGGAGAGGGGAATCTCAAATCAGAATGCGGCAACGGGACAGTTTGTGAAAAATCTGTCAGGCTAACAACAAAAAATGGCAATATGCTGCGGATTCTGGGCAGGGTGTACAAAAAAGCAGGGATACTTTGTAGAACCCTTTGCCTCGTTTGCGGCTTGAAAAGCGGCTGAACCTATTATATAATATTTTTAGGAATCTGTAAAATTCTGCCCGCTTTTGTGGGCTGAAAAACAATATGGAGGCACAAGAAGATGAAAGTTCTGGTTATTAACTGCGGTTCTTCTTCCCTGAAATATCAGCTGATCGATATGGATGGCGAGAAGGTGCTGTGCAAGGGCCTGTGCGAGCGCATCGGCATGGAGAGCAGCATGATCACCCACGAGGCCAACGGCCACAAGGCTACCACTCCGGCGATCTTCCCCACCCACACCGAGGCTTTTGCTGAGGTCGTCAAGAAGATGACCACCGGCGAGGGCAAGTGCATCGACGATGTCAAGGAGATCAACGCCATTGGCCACCGCGTCGTCCATGGCGGCGAGAAGTTCAAGGCCAGCTGCCTGATCACCGACGAAGTCATCAACACCATCCGCGAGCTGAGCCCGCTGGCTCCTCTGCACAACCCCGCCGGCATCCTCGGCATCGAGGCTGCCCGCAAGGTCTTTGGCCCGGATGTCCCGATGGTCGCTGTCTTCGATACCGCTTTCCACAGCACCATGCCCCCGAAGGCTTATATGTACGCCATCCCCTACGAGTACTATGAGAAGTACGGCGTCCGCCGCTACGGCTTCCACGGCACCAGCCACAAGTACGTGGCTTACAAGGCTGCCGAGTATCTGGAGGAGCCCATTGAGCGCCTGAAGCTGATCACCTGCCATCTGGGCAACGGTTCTTCCATCGCTGCAGTCGATCAGGGCAAGGTCGTCGATACCTCCATGGGCATGACCCCGCTGGCCGGCCTGATGATGGGTACCCGCTGCGGCGATCTGGACCCCTCTGTGGTCAACTACCTGAAGTACACCCTGAACATCACCGGTCACCAGCTGGACGAGATCCTGAACAAGAAGTCCGGTCTGCTGGGCATCTCCGGCGTTTCCAGCGACAAGCGTGACGTGGAGGAGGCTGCCGCTGCCGGCAACGAGCGCGCACAGCTCGCTTCCGATATGCTGAACTACCAGATCAAGAAGATCATCGGCAGCTACATCGCAGCCATGGGCGGCGTGGACGCCATCGTCTTCACCGGCGGCATCGGCGAGCATGACGCCATCGCCCGCGCAAAGATCTGTCACCACATGGATTGGCTGGGCATCCGCATCGACACCGAAAAGAACAAGCATCCGCAGGGCGATGTCTGCGAGATCACCGCTTGGGGTGCCAAGGTCCGCACGCTGGTCATTGCTACCGACGAGGAACTGATGATCGCCCGCGACACCAAGGAAGTCATCGAGAAGTAAATCGACCTGCCAAAGCGCTTTCCGAGAGCCGCGCTCCTGCCAAGGGAGCGCGGCTCTTTTGCTGTTTTGAACGATGCAAAGTCTGTCTTATTGGGCGGAATCCACAAAATCCTAGGCGAAGGGTTGTTTTTTGGTTGACAAATCAAAAAAAGAACGGTACAATAAGGGAGTCCTCAGCCAGAGGATGTTCTATCATTCAAGCCCCTGGTAGCTTACGATCAGCGCGATGGTCCCTAAAAACCAAAGGTATGGTTACAATCCTTCCGTGGGCAAGAACTAAACAAAGAGGAGATACTACTATGTTCGAAGACAAGACTTTAGTTTGCAAAGACTGCGGCAAGGAGTTTGTTTGGACTGCTGGTGAGCAGGAGTTCTACGCATCTCGCGGCTTTGAGAATCAGCCCCAGCGCTGCAAGCCCTGCCGTGACGCCCGCAAGAACGGCGTCCGTGGCGGCAACAACGGCGGTGAGCGTCAGATGTTCGATGCTGTCTGCGCAGCTTGCGGCAAGGCTTGCAAGGTTCCCTTCCAGCCCCGTGAGGACCGTCCGGTCTACTGCTCTGACTGCTTCGCTCGCATGAAGCAGAACTAAGCGCTGATTTTACGATCTGAATCGCTTGGCCCCCTCCGTCGGAAGATGGAGGGGGCTTTTTGTGCGGACGGGCGCAAGCCCGACGGAGAGGCTGTACGAGGACAAAGCTTGAAAATTTACAAGAATACTTGAAAAAATACCGAGCGATAGGGTATAGTATAGAGAGACGGCATTTCTGCCGCCGGAACACCCACAACAGAAAGGAACACCCATCATGTTTGATATTTTTGATATGCTCAAGAAGGACGAGAAGAAGGCCGAGATGAAGCAGGTCACCCGCGAGACCATCATCGGCGACATTCTGGATATGGATCAGACCACCGCTCCCTACTTCATGGAGATCGGTATGCACTGCCTCGGCTGCCCGGCATCCCGCGGCGAGAGCATCGAGGAGGCCTGTGAGGTGCACGGTGTGGACTGCGACGAGCTGATCGAGAAGCTGAACGAGCATCTGGCCGCCAAGAAGGCCTGATGCTGCCCACACTGGATGCGCGTCTGACGGCGGCGGCGGAGCTGGTGCTGCCCGGCAAGCCGGTGGCCGATATCGGCTGCGACCACGGCAAGCTGACGGCGGTGCTGGCGGCTTCGGGCAGATACCCGAAGGTCATCGGGGCTGACCTGCGCCCCGGCCCGCTGGCCAAGGCCAAGCAGACGCTGGAACATGCAGGATGCGAAGACCGCGCTGAGCTCCGGCTCGGCGACGGTCTTTCTGTGTTGTCGGCGGGGGAGGTCGGCACCATCGTGCTGGCAGGCGTTTCTGCCCAGACCACGTGGGAGATCATCGAGAAGGCCCCGTGGGTCTCCCAGCCCGGCGGGCCTCGGCTGGTCATGGTGCCCGCTACCCGCCACAGCGAACTGCGCCGCTGGCTGTGGGAACACGGCTTCACTCTTGCGGCGGACCGCCCGGTACAGGCGGCGGGCCGCTGGTATGCCGTGATGGCGGCGGAGTACACCGGCGAGAAGAAGACCCCGGCCTTTACCGAGTGCCTGTTCGGCCGCACCGGCGAATGGCCGGAGGGCGAAGGCTACGCCGCTTGGCAGAAAGCCAAGCTCCCCCGGTTCCGGCTGGGTGTTCCCGACGGCTCCCTTTTGGCAGAGGAAATTGACGATTTGCTAGCGGGTTTGCCGCGATAAAACCTCCCACTTTGGGAAAGACTCTCCCCGGTCGGGGAGAGATGCCGCAATTGCGACCGAGTGGGGACAGTGGCATCGCGTGAGCGAGGACGGAGAGAGCGAGGACGGTGAACGTTATGACAACAACACATCAGATCTACGAAGGGATGCAGCGCATCGCACCGCTGGAGCTGGCAGAGAGCTGGGACAACCCCGGCTTGCTGGTGGACTGCGGCGGGCCGGTGGAAAAAGTGCTGGTCACGCTGGACATCACCCCGGAGGTGGTGGAGGAGGCCGCCGCCAAGGGCTGCTCCCTCATTGTGGCGCACCACCCGGTCATCTTCAGCCCGCTCAAAAAGCTGGACAGCAGGGATGTGCCCTTCCAGTTGGTGCAGAGCGGCATTTCCGCCATCTGTATGCACACCAATCTGGACGCAGCCGAGGGCGGCGTCAACGAGGTTCTGGCGGGCATTTTCGGGATGCGGAACTGGGAGACCTTTGCGGGCGGCTGCGGCCGTGTGGGCGAGATCGACCCCATCACGGTGCCCCAACTGGCGAAAAAAGCCCAGCAGGAGCTGGCCAAGCGGTGCAATCTGCCCGCCGAGGGTCCGGCTGTTCAGGTGAAGTACACCGACAGCGGGATGCCGGTGCGGCGGCTGGCGGTCATCAGCGGCGCGGGCGGCAGCCTGTTCGAGGATGCCATCGCCATGGGCGCAGACTGTCTGCTGACCGGCGAAGCCAACCACCACCACGCCTGTGACGCGGCGCGGCTGGGCTTTTCGCTGATCGCGGCAGGGCACTACGCCACCGAATTCCCGGTGACGGCCGCCGTGGCCGAAAAGCTGCGGGCTGCATTCCCGGAGGTGGAGGTGCTGGTCAGCACCCAAAACCGGGACCCCTATACTTATATCATATAATGAGCAGAGAACGATTGACGAGGTAATAAGATCAATGGCTTTGGATGCTGCGACATTGGCGCTGACGGCGGCGGAGCTGAAAGCAACGCTGACCGAGGCGAAGATCGCAAAATTATTTGAACCGACCCGCGACGAGCTGGTGCTGACTCTCCGCACCCGCACCGAGACCTACAGCTTGCTGCTGTCGGCCCGGAGCGGTTCCGCGCGGGTCTGCCTGACCGAAGAGAGCTTCGAGAACCCGGAGACGCCGCCCTCCTTCTGTATGCTGATGCGGAAGCACCTGACCGGCGGCAAGCTGCTGGACGTCCGAATGGAACCGGGCGACCGCATCGTATACTTCGAGTTCCAGTGCACCAACGAGATGGGCGACCTCGTCCGGAACACCCTCTGCGCTGAGCTGATGGGCCGCTACTCCAATCTGGTGCTGGTGCAGAACGGCAAGATCATCGACGCCCTCAAGCGGGTGGATTTTGAGGACAGCGACATCCGGCAGCTCCTGCCGGGTCTGCCCTACACGGTGCCGCCAAAACCGGCCCGCCCGGACTTCCTCGCGGTGAGCTCGGCGTCTATCGTGGCGGCGGCGTGCGAGCGCGACCTGCCGGTGGCGGATGCGCTGAACAAGACCGTTGCAGGGGTCGGCCCGGTGGTCTGCCGGGAGGCCGCATGGCGCGCCTTCAACGGCGAACATTTGCTGGCCGACGGGCTGACCGAGGATCAGAAACGAAAGCTGATGGCCGCTATCGACGAGCTGAAGGAGCTCCACGACCAAGGCGGCTGCCCCTGCAGCGTCACTGCCCCGGACGGCAAGCCGGTGGAGTTCACCTTCTTCCGGCCTCAGCAGTACGGCGAGACGTACCGTATAAAGGAATGGCCCTCCTTCAATGCCATGCTGGAGGGCTACTACGCCGAGAAAGACCGCGCCGAGCGGCTGCGCACCAAGAGCAAGGAACTCCACAAAGCGGTGCACAACATGTACGAGCGCGCGGTCCGCAAACAGGCGGCCCGGCAGGAAGAACTGGCCGCCAGCGGCAAGAGCGAAAAGCTCCGGCTCTACGGCGAGCTGCTCTCCGCCAACCTCTACATGGCCCAGAAGGGGATGAAGAGCATCACCGTGCCCAACTGGTACGACGAGGGGAAAGAGGTCACCATCCCGCTGGACCTGCGGTTCACTCCCAGCCAGAACGCCCAGAACTTCTTCAAGAACTACAAGAAGAAGCAGACTGCTGCGCGGATGCTGGTGGACCTGCTGGCCGAGGGCGAAAAGGAAATCGCCTACCTCGAAACCGTTCTGTACGAGGTGGAAACGGCCTCCGGCGAGGCGGCGCTGAACGAGATCCGCGCCGAACTCAAGAGCCAAGGCTATCTGAAATACTACAAGCAGCGGGACAAGCGCCAGAAACCGGCGGATTTCCTGCGCTTTGTGTCCAGCGACGGGTTTGAGATCTTGGTGGGCCGGAACAATGCCCAGAACGATAAGCTCACCCTCCACACCGCCCGCGGCAAGGACCTGTGGTTCCATGTGCAGAAAGCCCCCGGCAGCCATGTGGTCGTCATGAGCCGGGGCGAGGACATCCCCGACACCACCAAGCAGGAAGCGGCAGAGCTGGCGGTGCTCTATTCCAGCACCTACAAGGCCGGGACCGGTGCCAAGGTGGCCGTGGACACCACCGAGGTGAAGAATATCTGGAAGGCCAACGGCGCCAAGCCCGGCATGGTGCTGTATGAGGTATACACTACCGTGTACGTCACCCCGCGGGAAAAGCTGACGGAACAATTGAAGAAGAAATAAGAGATGAGGCTGTTGCAGAACGACCTCTCAGTCGAGCTGACGCTCGCCAGCTCTCCTAGTGGGAGAGCCCTTGGCAGAACGGAAAAGCCTCCCCTAACAGGGGAGGTGGCATCGCGGAGCGATGACGGAGAGGTTCTCTTGCAGCAGCTTTCATTTTTTTTTAGAAACCCAAAACACTTGGCCCCTGCCATTCGTCTTACAGACAGAACACCGCAAGGGAGAAAGGAGGGAGGCACACCCCATGTGGGAGACAATGTACGAGGAGTTCTGGGATAAGCTCGAGCATTTCTGCGCGAAGCTCTGCCGGGATGAAAGCCGTGCCGAGGATCTGACACAGGAGGTATTTCTGCGAGCCTTGCAGAACCGGGAGCTGATCGACGGCTTCAATGTCCGGCAGTGCAAGGCGTGGCTGTTTGCCACCGCGCGGAACCTCTACTGCGACCAGATCCGCCGCAGGGCAAAGGAAGAAGAACTGCTGGCTTCCCTGCTGCCCGACGGTGAGGAGGCGATGGATGAGACCGCCTCGGCTGCAATGGACGAAGTAGACCTTGGGAATCTGCTGGATCTGCTGAGCCCGGGCGATCGTGTGCTCTTTACCCTGCGTTATGAAGAAGGCTATAACGCCGCTGAGTTGAGCCAAATGTTCGGCCAGCCGCCCGGCACCATCCGTACCCGCCTGATGAAAGCACGAACCCCGTTGAAACACGAACTGTTGGAGGAATGAACGATGAAAAAACTGAATGTCGATGCTGTTGTTCTGGATCTGCGTCACCTGACCGAAGAGACACTTGCCGCTTATGACCAATGTGAGATGGACGCGGTGTTTGCCCTGACGAATCCACAGGCACAGGCACTGCTGAACCAGTACGGCGTCAAGCTGGATGTGGTGCAGAGCATCCACTGTGAGGAAGATGTGGAGACCACGACCATCAACGGCAAGGCAACGCTGGATGGAACCTCCATCCCGGAGAAGAAGCGGGTGATGGTCGTCAACGGCAAGCTTTCGGTGAAGCCGGACGGCGTGAAGGCTCTGGAACAGTATTGCGGCATCGTTGTCAACGGCAAGCTCTACTGCCCGGAATCGCTGGCGTCGGTGGTCACGGCCAAGTGTACCGTGAACGGCAAGCTCTGCCTCTATCCAGACGATGCCGTGATTCTGAACAGCACCACCCGACTGGATAAGATGTTTTTGCTCCGGGCACAGCCGAAGCTTTACTGGGCGGAGAAGCTGTTCATCGCCGTTGACCCGAAGCTGGACGCAGAGGCACTGGCGGCGAAGGGCGCGCGGTTTTCCAGCCAGAAAGCCATCCTGACCGAGCGCAATGCCGAGATCCTTGCGCCCCTCTTCACCGAGGAGACGGAGCTGGTGATCCTGCCGGAGGACACGGCGGTGCTGGACGATGATCTGGAACTGCGTGCAGCGACCCTCCGCCGGTATGGAGATCGACTGTACGTTATGGGCGATGTAATCGTGCCGGAAGAGGGAAGAAAAGTGCTTGAACAGCTGGCTTATCTGCACGCAGACGGCGACGTTCTGCTGCCGGCTACACTGGAAGAACCCTTCTACGCCATCCCGGAACTGGAGTACGGCACCCTGCGTCTGCTCAAAGGCAGAGCAATCGTCGGCAAGCCGATGCTCCGGCTGGGCAAAGAGATGCTGCAGCTCTACCCGGAGGGCATTGCCTGCGTGGGCTGCGCCATGGTCACGCTGGATGCTGCGCTGGAACCCGATACCATCGCCAAGAAGCTGACTTTTGAGGGCTGCGCCATGGTGAAATGCACTGCCCTGCAGGAAAATGCTGTGAACGCCGTCTCGAAGGACGTGGCGCAGATCTGCGTGCCTGAGGATGCCGAAAAAAGGCGGGACGACGGTATCGTGAAGCTGAGCGGCATCCAGCTGACCTTATAATAAGACAGAAACGCGATCCTCCCATTGACATACCGGCATGAGAAGATGCCACACCCTTCCGACTGCGCAGGCAGTACCCTCCGGAAGGGTGCTTTTTGCTTTATGAAGGTATAAACGAGCCGGAAAGCGGCCATCCTAGACCTCGGCGGGGTTTTCAACCGAAAAGGGCCGCTTGGAATTGTGCGTTCTGCACAAAATTTGGGCTGGGACATCAAAAGAAGAAAATAAAAAAGAAAAATCGGATTTTTTCTGAAAAATCGCGAAAAAACACTTGCCAAATGCACGCAGATGTGATAAAATATCTCTCGGCTGCAAAAGGCTTGTGCGATACAAGTCGTGCAGGCCAGCGATATGCGTAGATGCGGGAGGTTGTCATCCGGCGATAGCTGTGATGGGTTATTTCCGCGGAGTATGTCCGATCTTAGAACCGGGCGAAAGAATTACTGACAGCGATGGAATACGTTCCC
>ENA-USTZ01000408-USTZ01000408.1-human-gut-metagenome-genome-assembly--contig:-NODE-408-length-20502-cov-174.539927_pt1 | contig 20502 bp, 12 predicted proteins | sample MGYA00250049_ERZ773375 | MGnify/ENA primary metagenome ERZ773375 (study PRJEB29103, sample SAMN06111956) | human gut metagenome | biome: human gut; feature: ankylosing spondylitis patient; material...
CGCCTGATATACAGGCAAAATCTGCTGGTAAGCGATGCGGTACAGTCGTTCGGCATCCGCCTCCTCAGCAGGCAGCAGATCATCTTCATTGCTGAATTTTACCAATACGATAACCGACTTACCATCAGCACCTTCCAGCGCAGCAAAGGTAGAAGGCAGCATGGCAACCGAGCGCTTCACGCCCTCCACGCCGTCCACATCCGTGATGTTTCCGAATTTCAGCAGCAGGATACCGTTGCACGCCTTCATCTTCAGGTTGTTGTTTTCGTCTTTGGCGAATTCAGCAGCGGGGTAGATGTGCATCCATGTTGGCATATCCTTGTAATATTCGTAGCCGCTTTCCATATAGGTCACGTATTCGCGGAAATGGGTAACAGTAAGTCTGCTGTCATCTTTTGCGATACGTTGCAGCAACTTCTCCATCGTCTTGGTACTGACGAGGAGCTGCTTCTTGTTGTTTGTATGAACTATAGTTATCTTCATTGGATATATTGATTAGGTTGTTTCTTTGTTAACTATTAACCATAAACTGTCAACTATAAACTATAAAATCTTATCAGCGTTGCCCAAAGTTTGGTTGGCAAATTGGGCACTCGTTTCCATTGTACGGGCAATGGCTGCCCGTCGCTTGTTCTCTAGTAGCCCGTCACGTGTTCACCGGTAGCCCGTCACGTGTTCTCTGTTGGACCGCTTAAATGGCATGGCAGGAACATCTGGAGGACAGAGAAAAAGATTAGCTTTTAGTGAAATCAATCTCTTCTGAGAAATAGTCGAATTCAACATCTTTATATCCGTATCTGGCGAAGAGCTGTTTGATATATGCCTGTTGTTCCGGCAGGAGTTTTAGTTGTCCCAGTTTGTAACGGTAGTATTGTCCTTTGCTGCCGAGGTAGTCTCTCATTTCGGCGCGCAGTGCAGGAGCGTCTTTCACTTTCATTTCGGCAAAGAGTTTGTCGAATCCCCATGCCATTTTCACGACACGCAGCGGAGCGAAGTACTTACAATTCCCGTTTTTCAGGGCATTTGGGAAGATGGCATCCCCTCTATCTGTCTTCTCGTTTTTATAGAGACCGGATAGATAGTGGATACATTTGTTTTTCATCGGACATGGTTCGGTGAAACAGTAGGTGATGTTGCTAGGTACGTTTCCGTACTCAAAAGCCTTTTTCAGTAATTCCTTTTTATCCATGTTTCTTAAGTATTAAGAATAAAACATTCTGTTTTACTAAACGCAAAAACATCCTGTTTATTGCCTTAAAAATGCTATTATTATCACTTCATAAAGCATTTTTTTTCGATGCAAGCAAGAAAATCATGATACTTCTCGCTAATTTATGATACTTCGATGATACTTCTCCCTTCATTTTCAGAGAAGTCTCATTTATGTTAAGGTGTTGTGTATTAATGTTATAACCCTCAATTTTCAAGGTAGAATGATACTTTGATACTTTTTTCGAGGAAAAACTTTTTTGCGTGAGCGTATCAATCTTTCTTTTGTTTTACAATTTTCTGCTGAAAGAGTAGTTACCATAATAGCTTTCTATATTAAATAAGGTAAAAAAATAAGCGATGATTTGGTTGTATCGTAAGTCTTTTGTATCTTTGAGGGCAAAACAATTAACAGGAAAAGTCCATGCAATATCCTTTGATATCAGAATATGTGAGAGCAATACAAGATGCTAGCAATAATCTTGGAGAGTTGGCTCATTTGGTACCAGTACTAGATGATCATGGTGAGCCATATCGTAGCAGTGGTGCGTTTGCTGTCGTGTTCAAAATGAAAGATGAACAGACGGGAAAGTGCTATGCATTGAAGTGCTTTACTGAAGAGCAAGAAGGTAGAGCTGAGGCTTATCGCCAGATTGCAGATGAGTTGGAGTTCGTAGATTCTTCTTATATTACTTCTGTAAAGTACTTAAACAAAGAAATCTTTGTAGATAGCAGTTGTGAGGAGGATGAGTTTCCTGTTCTTCTGATGGATTGGATTGATGGTGAAACAATGGAGAATTACATTGCAGAGAACTATCAAGACAATTATGCCATGGCTATGCTTTGCTATCGCTTCTGTAAAATGGCAGCGTGGCTTCGTTCTCAACCATTTGCTCATGGTGACATCAAGCCAGACAACATCATGGTTCGTCCTGATGGAAATCTGACATTGGTAGATTATGATGGTATGTTTGTTCCTGCCATGAAGGGTCAGAAGTCTCCAACAATTGGTACTAAGGACTTTTCTCATCCTTTGCGAACTGTTAATGATTTTGACGAAACCATTGACGACTTTGCTTTGGCAAGCATTGCTTTATCTTTGAAAGCTATATCCATGAATTCTACTTTATTAGATACCTATGGTGCTTCAGACAGACTTCTCTTCTCAGAAAATGATTATCGCAATCCATCAAATAGCAAGGTAATATCTGCCCTGCAGGAATTGATGTGTGATAAGAATTTCTGTACACTTTACTCTCTTTTCATGCTCGCATTGGCAAGAAAGGAACTTTCTGCATGTTCTTGTAGATTGTTTATTGGTGAAAAGCCTATCCTGTCTCAAACTATTGAAGACTTATCAACAGAAATAACTGAAGATGAGTTGAAAGAAGCTTTTATAGATGAACGGGGAGTGAAATATAGCAAAGATGGAAGAAAACTGTTGGAAGCCCCTAAAGAACTAAGAGGGGGATATTCTGTCAAAGAGGGTACAAGGATAATATGTAATAAAGCATTTTCAACGTGTACTTCTTTGACTAGCATAGTAATTCCTAATAGTGTGGTTAGTATCGGGGATGGTGCATTTTCTCGTTGTAGTTCTCTGTCCAATATAGTCATTCCTAAAAGCGTCATTTGCTTAAACGGAAATCCGTTTTCTGACTGGGAAGGTATGTTAGAATGTTTATCACCCACCTTCATTTATGAGGATGATGTCTTATTCAATAAGGATAAAAGTAAAATTATTTCTTTCAGAAATCAAAAAATAGAATCATATATCATTCCTAATAGTGTGACTGATATTGGAAATAGTGCATTTTCATTTTGTAGGTCTCTGACCAACATAGTCATTCCTAATAGTGTGACTGATATTGGAAATAGTGCATTTTCATTTTGTAGGTCTCTGACCAACATAGTCATTCCTAATAGTGTGACTGATATTGGAAATAGTGCATTTTCTGATTGTAGTTCTCTGTCCAATATAGTCATTCCTGATAGTGTGACTGCTATTGGAAATTTCGCTTTTTGGGGTTGTAGTTCTCTGTCCAATATAGTCATTCCAGATAGTGTGATTGCTATTGGAGATTATGCATTTTATTATTGTAGTTTGTCCAACATAGTCATTCCAGATAGTGTGACTGCTATTGGAATATGTGCATTTCCTTATTTTTGTGATACGATTTTGAGCAAGAGTTAATCTCTCGATTTGGAAATAATATATTTTAAGTAATTATGATATTGATAGAATCTAAGCGTAAGAAATACGATAACATATTAAAGAAATATCCCGATGCAATAATTGCGGATGTAACGAGTCATGCTGAAGATGACTTGATAAAGTTAAGCCCATTCTATCCTCATGGTGGCATACCTGTGCCATTTAGCGAGGGTGTTACAGCTACATGTGTTGAGGCTGTGTGGCAAGGGCTAAAGGTATTTGAATCGGCTGATGTAGATATGAAAATGTTTAAGAATGAGTCGATGAAGAATATCAAGAGAACTGTTCGCAAGTTCGGTAAGCCTCTTGGACATCGCAAAGGAGTAAACGGAACAGAATTGCTCGGATATATTGAGGCTCGAAAGCTGATTTATATTCCTACTTACAAGTGGGTTCTTGAACATAAGGTTCAAAGTATTATCCAAAGATTACGAGAGGCTAGCCAGTCTAAGACCATCGTACTTTTGGATTATAATACAAATTGTGATGTGGATGACCCGAAGAAGCCTCTTTCGCATGCCTTTTTAATCAAGGCATACGTAGAAGGTCTATATCCTTTTGGTGATAAAATGTGTAAACCGCAGACAATAGAACCAAAGCAATTAACGTTATTCTAACATACATATATTATTGGAGGACAAAAACAATGAACAGAAGAAGTAACTGGGAGGATTTTAAGAATATCCTCGAACAAAATCATATCACCAAGCTCTATCACTTCACAGACCGTGATAACTTGGAGAATATTATCAAGAATGGAGGGCTCTATTCTTGGAAGGATTGCGAGGAACGTGGTATCAATATTTCTAAACCAGGAGGTGGAGGACCAGGTTCTCCATCCTGGTCGTTGGATAAGCGTGATAATCTGGAACATTATGTTCGTGTCAGTTTTACAATGAACCATCCAATGATGTATGTGGCAATGAATGAGGATAGAATTTCTAACCCTGTCATTCTGGAGATAGACCCTGAGGTGATTTATGATGAGGATACCAAGTATGCAGACAGAAATGCTGTGCGCAATGGTGCTCATGTGGGTGGAAGTCTGGAGGATTTCAAGAAGATCCACTTCCAAACTGTCAAGGCTCGTAATCACTTCGATTTCGATGTGGATGAGCAGCCATTCTATCAAGCAGAGATATTGGTAAAGAATACTATTCCTCTGAAGTATATCAAGAACATCGGCAACTTTGGTATTCCGATACCAAGTAAGCCTCAGCTGTTGCAGAGCAAGAATGCATATACGGCTCGTGTTGACCGTGAACATCCTACAGCATTCATCTTCCTGGTGGACCAAAGTGTTTCTATGCGCAGAATTACCACCTTCAATGGTGAGGATATGACTTTATCTGAGGCTGTTGCCCGTATCGTAAATGCCCAAATCAACGAGTTAGTGGAGCGATGTGTGAAGAATAATGAGACTCGCCATTACTTTGATATTGCCATGATAGGTTATGGCACTGAGGCTTATAGTGCCTGGAATGGCAATCTTGAAGGACGAGACTTTGTTACTCCAGAAGAGATTCGTGATAATCCTTACCAAAAGAAAATGGTAAAGGAAGAGGTGCGTACTCGTAAGGGTATAACCATCAAAGAAGTAGAGAAGAAACAATGGATGGTAGCTCGCCATGATGGTAGTTGGACACACATGGATAAAGCTTTCAAACGTGCAGAAGGTTTGCTCGAAAGCTGGATGAAAGACCATCACGACAAGGATTGTTATCCTCCTACAATTATCAATATCACAGATGGTGAGTATAATGGAACTTCGCATGATGAGATGCAACAACTTGCCAATCAATTAAAATCGATGTTTACCAATGATGGCAATGTCTTGCTCTTCAATATTCACGTTGTGCCAGGACATGCAGAATCGGTCGTATTCCCTGCAACTGCAGATGAATTGAACGGAAATGGATATGGTGAGAAACTTTATAATATGTCGAGTCTCTTGCCGTTAAATTATAATGAGCAGATTCGTGCCATCTTTGGTGATAAGCAAACGGACATCCGTTATCATGCTATGGGTGTGAATACCGGTATGGAGCGATTGGTCAAGATGATGAAGATTGGTACGTTGTCGAGTATGCTCGTTAATCAAAACCTATAATATATATGAATAGAGGCATAAGCATAGCAAAATGGAATGACCATGTAGCAAACGAAGATTCCTTCTTCTCATCTGATACCTGCATAGCGGTATCGGATGGGGCAGGAGGCTGTGGCTTGTTTGCTGATGAATGGTCGAAGTATCTTGTAAAACATCTTCCAAAAGATAAACCCATCTTCTGCTTCAAAGAACTTGACGAATGGGTAGATGGCATTTGGGAGCCCTTTTATAATGAGCACGAGGAAAGAGCAAAGGAAGGCGATGGCATTCTTTTGAATAAATATTATAATGAGGGGTCTTGCGCCACCATTGCTGCTGCATGGATAACAGGGGATAAGCAATGTAAATGGATGGCATACGGTGATAGCGTAGTCTTCCATTATAGCAAAGAAACTGGTGTCTTGGAACACAGTTTTACAAAATTGTCAGATTTTAGCAATCCTCCCAGGTTGGTTAGCTGTAAAGACCCTCTAGAAGAGGAAGGTTTCAGATGTGGAGACTTTGATTTGGATGAATCTTCGGTAGTCTTTGCTGCCAGTGATGCCTTATCGCATTATATCATGATGATGTATGAATTGACAAAAATCAAGGAATATGGTGAGGAACTTGCTGAAGAATATCTAAAAGCATCTGGCAATTCACAACTTTTGAAAACAGCAGAGACCATGAAATTTGAATTTGGGCAGGATGTGCTCCAATCTTTGTTAGATGCAACATCATCTAACAGTCGGTTTGAACTATATTTGAAAGAACTGAATTCGAAAGGAATCTTAGATATGGATGATTTTACGCTGGTTTATTTTAAAGGCTAACGTCAATCTTCTTTATGCCCCTATTTGTTGTCATTAAAATTTGTAGAAGCAGATAAAATAACAATACATAATATGCAGTACCCATTGATATCAGAATATGTAAAGGCCATTCAAGATGCTGACGATAATCTTGATAAATTGGCTTACTTGACTCCCGTACTAGATGATCACGGAGAACCATATCGAAGTAGTGGTGCTTTTGCCGTAGTGTTCAAGATGCAGGACAAGAGTACCGGGAAATATTATGCCCTCAAGTGTTTTACGGAAGAACAGGAAGGGCGAGCCGAAGCCTATCGTCAGATTGCGGATGAATTGGATATGGTTGATTCTCCATATATTACTTCTGTAAAGTATATGGAGAAGGAACTCTTCGTGGACAGTCAATGCGAGGTGGATGAATTTCCAGTATTGTTGATGGATTGGGTAGATGGTGAAACGATGGAAGCTTACATTTCGGCAAACTATCACAATCTATCAGCCATGTCATTGCTTTGTTATCGCTTTGGAAAAATGGCGGCTTGGCTCCGTTCACAATCTTTTGCCCATGGCGACGTCAAGCCAGACAATATCATAATCCGTCCAGATGGCTCTCTTACATTGGTGGATTATGATGGAATGTTTGTGTCTTCTATGAAAGGCAGTAAATCTCCAACTATCGGTACCAAGGATTTCAGTCATCCTCTGCGTACAGTGGATGATTTTGATGAAACGATAGATGATTTTTCATTGGCAAGTATTGCTTTGTCATTGAAGGCTATATCAATGAATTCTAAGTTGTTAGATGCCTATGGTGCTTCAGACAGACTTCTCTTCTCAGAAAATGATTATCGAAATCCAGCTAGTAGCAAGGTTATATCAGCTTTGCAGGAATTGATGTGTGATAAAGACTTCTGTACACTTTACTCTCTTTTCATGCTTGCATTGGCGAGAAAGGAGCTTTCTGCATGCTCTTTTAGATTGTTTATTGGCGAAAAGCCTCTCCTACCTCAAATTGTTGAAGACTTATCAACAGAAGCTACAGAGAAAGAGTGGAAGGAGGCTTTTGTTGATGAATGGGGTGTAAAATATAGCAAAGATGGAAGAAAGTTATTGGACGCAAGAAGGGTACAAGGTGTTTACTACATTATTAAAGATAGGACAAAAATAATATGCGATGGAGCATTTTATTACTGTAGTGCTTTGGCAGAAGTTGTCATTCCGAATAGTGTGACAAGTATTGGAAACTGTGCATTTGCTAAATGTAATGCTCTGTCTAATATAGCCATTCCTGATAGTGTGACTAGCATTGGAAATTATGCATTTTCTAGTTGTTGTTCTCTGTCTGACATTATCATCCCGGATAGTGTGGAAAATGTTGGTAATGGTGCATTTCAGTACTGTAGCTTGTTGGAATGTATATCCATTCCTGAAAGCGTAATTTGCTTAAACGGAAACCCGTTTTGTAATTGGAATGGTAAGTTAGAATGTTTGTCATCCAGCTTCATTTATGAGGATGATGTTTTGTTCAATATGAAAAAAAGTGAAATTATTTCTTTTAGAAAACAAAAAATAGAATCATATATCATTCCAGATAGTGTGACTAGCATTGGTGATAGCGCATTTTCTGGTTGTCATTCTCTGTCCAATATCGTCATCCCAGATAGTGTGACTAGTATTGGAAATTATGCATTTTCTAGTTGTTGTTCTCTGTCTGGCGTTATCATTCCGGATAGTGTGACTAGCATTGGTAATGATTCTTTTAGGGATTGTAGCTCTCTGTCCAACATCGTCATTCCAGATAGTGTGTCTAACATTGGAAATTATGCATTTACACTGTGTACTTCTCTGTCTAATATCGTCATTCCTGATAGTGTGACTAGCATTGGTACAGGTGCATTTTCTGATTGTACTTCTCTGTCTAAGATAGTCATCCCAAATGGTGTGACTAGCATTGGATATTGTGCCTTTTCTCGTTGTTATTCTCTGTCCAATATAGTCATCCCAGATAGTGTGATTAGTATTGGGGAAGAAGCATTTGGTGGCTGTAGTATTTTTCCAAACGATCTTAAACAAGAATTAATTTCTCGTTTTGGTGATAAGTTGTTTGAGGAACCATATCAATTAACTTTTTAAAGAGTTAGTACAATTAATCAGAGAAAAAGTAGAGGAATTACCTATGAAGAAGTGGGGAACAACCCATGTTTATAGAGAGGCTGAGTAGTTACGATTTACAGAAGTAAATGTTTTTACATGATTTTCAGTACTATAGCTAAGGTGTTTTTTTGTAATCTTCCAATGAAGTTTTTTACTTAAGTTTGGGTTGTTTCAGTTGAAATGATAATCTTTGCAATATCGTCTGAAATACAGCCGTAGATAAAGAATTAAACAACAGAACAATATGCAGTATCCATTGATATCAGAATATGTAAAGGCCATTCAAGATGCTGGCGATAATCTTGATAAATTGGCTTACCTGGCTCCCGTACTAGATGATCACGGAGAGCCATATCGTAGTAGTGGTGCTTTTGCCGTGGTGTTTAAGATGCAGGACAAGAGTACAGGGAAATGTTATGCCCTCAAATGTTTTACGGAAGAACAGGAGGGGCGAGCTGATGCCTATCGCCAGATTGCGGATGAATTGGATATGGTTGATTCTCCATATATTACTTCTGTAAAGTATATGGAGAAGGAACTCTTCGTGGACAGTCAATGCGAGGTGGATGAATTTCCAGTATTGTTGATGGATTGGGTAGATGGTGAAACGATGGAAGCTTACATTTCGGCAAACTATCACAATCTATCAGCCATGTCATTGCTTTGTTATCGCTTTGGAAAAATGGCGGCTTGGCTCCGTTCACAATCTTTTGCCCATGGCGACGTCAAGCCAGACAATATCATAATCCGTCCAGATGGCTCTCTTACATTGGTGGATTATGATGGAATGTTTGTACCTTCTATGAAGGGTTGCAAATCTCCAACTGTAGGTATCAAGGATTTTTGTCACCCATTGCGTACTATGGATGATTTCGATGAAACAATAGATGATTTTTCTTTGGCAAGCATCGCCTTGTCATTAAAGGCTATCTCAATGAAATCTACTTTGTTAGATATCTATGGTGCCTCAGACAGACTTCTCTTCTCAGAAAATGATTATCGCAATCCTTCAAATAGCAAGGTAATATCTGCCCTGCAGGAATTGATGTGTGATAAGGATTTCTGCACACTTTACTCTCTTTTCATGCTTGCATTGGCGAGAAAGGAGCTTTCTGCATGTTCTTTCAGGTTGTTTATTGTCGAAAAGCCCAATATAACTCCTGTGATGGATGAAGATTTATCGACAAAACGAACAGAAGAAGAGTTAAATGAAGCTTTTGTTGATGAATGGGGAGTGAAATATAGCAAGGATGGAAGAAAATTGTTGGATGCTCCAGGAGTATTAAGTGGAGCTTATTCTGTTAAAGAGGGTACAAGGATAATATGTGATAGTGCATTTTCTTTTTGTAGTTCTCTGTCAGAGATAGTCATCCCTTCTAGTGTTACTAGCATAGGTGATAGTGCATTTGATACTTGTAGTTCTCTGTCAGAGATAGTCATCCCTTCTAGTGTTACTAGCATTGGTGATGGTGCATTTTCTAGTTGTAGTTCTCTGTCAGAGATAGTCATCCCTTCTAGTGTTACTAGCATAGGTGATTTTGCATTTTATTGTTGTGATTCTCTGTCAGAGATAGTCATCCCTTCTAGTGTTACTAGCATAGGTGATAGTGCATTATATAGATGTGATTCTCTGTCAGAGATAGTCATCCCTTCTAGTGTTACTAGCATTGGTGATAGTGCATTTTCATGGTGTAGTTCTCTGTCAGAGATAGTCATCCCTTCTAGTGTTACTAGCATTGGTGATAATGCATTTTCATGGTGTAGTTCTCTGTCAGAGATAGTCATCCCTTCTAGTGTGACTAGTATAGGTGATTGGGCATTTTCTCGTTGTAATTCTCTGTCAGAGATAGTCATTCCTTCTAGTGTGACTAGTATAGGTGATAGTGCATTTTCTTTTTGTGATTCTCTGTCAGAGATAGTCATTCCTTCTAGTGTTACTAGCATAGGTAAATATGCATTTTCTTGTTGTGATTCTCTGTCAGAGATAGTCATCCCTTCTAGTGTTACTAGCATAGGTGATCATGCATTTTCTGATTGTCGTTCTCTGTTTGAGATAGTCATCCCTTCTAGTGTGACTAGCATAGGTAATAGTGCTTTTTCTTGTTGTAATTCTCTGTCAGAGATAGTCATCCCTTCTAGTGTTGCTAGCATAGGTGATAGTGCGTTTTATAAATGCAAATTCCCAGACAATCTTAAACAAGAATTAATATCTCGTTTTGGTGATGAGCTGTTTAACGATCCTTTCGCCCTCTCATATCTGCAATTTGAAGAATGAACATACGCTTGCTTGGCAGCGGTAAATATATTCATATAGAAAATAAGGAGCTATGTACAGTACAGAATAAAGAATCCCAATACGGGAGTTACGTATAGATGGTTCTGTTGTTGTTCCGTTTGGTAAATACAATTGGATTGATGGATTTGACAATGGACTTGCAAGAGTAAAAACAGGAGGCGTAACAAATGGAATAAACAAAAGCTGACCTTGGTACCGAAGGAATGATGTTAAGAATATAATATCTTTCATTTATCCGGGCTATAGTTTTGTTTTGTAATACTTGACAATACTATTGATTGCATTTGCCATAGTTGGTACTTCTATCTTTTGATATGTATTATAAACAGGATGCAATACAACCAAATACATTTTGTTTATAGCTATGTTATAGTTCTTTTCCAGGATGTATTTATACATATTTAACTGTAGGCAATAATGATAATATCTGGTGTCTGGTACAGACTCCAAACCATTTATTCCGTAATTCCATATTGTTGCATTCCTATCGATTTTATCGCTTCGTTTCCAATCATACAAATCAAATTCACTGTCATTTCTACTAAGAAAATCTATTGTACCAGCTATCTTTAGAACAGGATCGAAAATTTGCCATTCTGTTCTAAATGGAATGATGTTCTCTTCATTCAAGAATTTCTTAAAATAGGTGTATTCTGTAGAAATATCAACGATTTTATCTACGTGTACCTCTTCGCCATTATATTGAAAGTGATAAGTGAAATCGGGAGTTTCTCTTATAAAGTGCTTATGAATTTGTTCATGGAGATATGTTCCAACCTCTCGTGACTCTGCACCTTTACAATCCCATTGTTCTAGCTGACATCTTTGTGAAATGCCATTTTCCAATGCTTTTTTGCGAGACCACCCGATGCTATCAAACTTTCTGAAGAACATACTAATGACATCACTGACCGCTTTTAGCAGTATAAACTTCTTATAGACGTATATATGTTCCTTTGCGAAAAATTCAATATCTTTGTCTTGAACAAAAGATAATTTGGTGTTGTCGATGTTGTTTTGATTCTGTGCTCTAAGTTGTGGAATACACTTAATTTGTTTGGCTATTACCTTTTCTTCCTCAGTCTGCTTAAGGTATTCTTGCTTAGACAGCGCCACTTCCTCATTACCAAAGTTATGCTGGAGATAGTTCTCTCTGAAGTTGGTTGCTGCCATCATTTTAGCATCTAATTCTGTCCAGAAAGGTTTGATACCTAAATGTATATTTCTATCAAAGTTCAGAATTTCAAATACATAATTTGAATCCAAAGACCAAAGGAGACGGTATATTTCATTAAGACATTTTTCTTTCTCACAAAAGATTTGTTCTTCTGTGAAACGCATGACTATCCAACCGGCATTGACAATGTTTAAGTCACGGAACTCGTCACCGCAGCCAATGAAGTGTGTTGGTTCTCTGGTAACACCGTTATATGGCTCATCTATTTCAATATCGATTCTTATGTTCTTGTTACTACTTGCTATGATGGCAATGTCTGGTTCGTAAGGTCTGCATTCATCACCAAGCAATATTTTAGCATTGCCAATTATGCTAAAACTGTTTGGTAGGTGTGACTTTATGAAATCCTCAAACAATTGTTCTGTATAACCTCTTCGGAATTGTTTGCCAGTTCTATATGGGAAGACTATGCATCCCTTTTCAGGAAATCGAATGGCAGGATAAGTGTTTAAAGGCATGTCGTTATATATTGGTGCCTTATTATATTCTACGAACAGTCCTTTTGTTTCTTCTTTCTGTTTCGAGCTTTTTTCTAAAGACTCGTTAGGTATGCCGCTTTTATGTGACTGCAATTTACTTCTCATAGAAAACTGCGGTTTTGGGATAAGTTTGATACCCAATGATTCCAATGTTACTCGTTCGACATGTTCTTTTTTACTTCGTCCAATAGCCATACCACCAATGACTGTACTTCCAAGTTCCTGCAACTTGGCCTTAAATGATTTCATAGAGGAACCTGTGGTTATAATGTCATCAAACAACAAGACATATTTACCCTTAAAGAAGATTGGGTCATATTCTAACATATCTTGACTGAATGATTTTCCTCCCGTATGTACTTCGGTCTTTGCATGAGTAACTTTTATATAATTGAATGAATCAATCATGCCAGTAGCCTTGCATAATTTTTCAGAAAACGCCTTATACCTTCTTTCTGATATTTCCTGGCTTGATGCAGGAATGCAGACAAATGTGATATATTGTGCGCTCTCTTTGCCAAAAGTTGTTTCGATGATTTCCTTCGTCTGCAAGATAGCCCATTCTACTGCCTTTATATATTCTGTTTCATAAACTCTTTCTGGGTTCTTGAAAATCCATATCATACGGCGATCATTCAATATTTCTGATGTTTCAATGACTTTTGAAGAAATAGGATAATAATCAAGTATACTAATAGTTGGGAACCCCATAAATATAGTGTCCCATTTTTGAACAGCTTTAATTATCGTCTTCTGGGATGTTGAAATTTTCTGTTTTTCTCTATCTTTTTCCTCTTCCTCTTTCTTCTTTTTGTCTATCAAAGCTTGCATTTCGTCCGTGTCATACCCCTTCATTATGGAGAGATAGCATAAGCATGGTGAAAGAGAGCGATACTTTGATATAACCTTTTGGCAATGCTTTTTTAGACCGCTATTGGAAGTTACTGCTTCAACTATTATTATATATTTTTTAGTTGGTTTTTCATCTTTAAATTTCACCTCACAATTTGTGTTCCCAAACTCTGCTAACATACATGTCGCTAATATATAGTTCGTTTCATTTTCTTCATATATATGACTTCGATCTATATTTAAAATAACAGATACCTCTTTATTTAATGTTTTGATAAACTCTACAATTTTACGCACTTTTTCCCATGTGTATTTTTTATCTAAACACTTTATTTTTATAAAATTGTCATGAACCCATTTGTAATGTGTATATTCAATCTGGTTGTCTGCACAGAAACAATCAGTAAACACCTGCCAAACAATACACTCTGTTGTCGTAGTGTCATAGATTTTGTTATAGCTAGGCAAAAATATAGGGTATTTATGTCTTCCAAGGTTGGGAAAATTATCATGTACAGTTTTCCAACATAAGGTTGAAAAGGCCTTCTGCTCTTTTAACCATTCTTGATACTTTACAGATAATTTATGTTTTTTTTCAAGTTTTATAAATTCCTCATCTCTTATATATGAAATTTCAACTTTTGTAGAGAGGTTTGTGCTATTATAATTGTGGAGTTTTATAAAAATCTCAAGTCCTTTTGGGTATTTTTTTTTGATTGAGTTGTATCTAGCAGTGGCTTCTTTTTTTCTTACTTCGTCTTGCCATTTTTTTTCTTTTTGCTCTATTTCTTTTCTCTTGTCACAAGTTTTTATCATTTGAGTATAAGGATTCTTATAATATGAAAAAACATGTGGGCAATTTTCCTTTATTTCATGGTATTCATCAATAACGCTTTGCTCTTCATGGATGATTTCTTTAACAGAACTGAGTGCAGCGAGTTTTACACTGTATTCAACATGATTATTGCTTTGTTCATTTTTTCTAAGCCATTTAACGATACCATTGGGATATGTGTTACATAACTCATTATAGTCCTGAATTTTAGCATGACGCATAGCTAATTTATAGAAGCAAATACTCGATAGAATAAGTACAAATACAATAATGATATCTTCATTTATTAATTGTATTAATTTGATATATTTTTCGCTTTGGTTAAAAGCAGAATATATCAAATTGGTGGTTATGGAACCGCCAATACCCCCAAAAACTATAGAACTTATTATATGATTTTTCTTTTTCCTCATACTTTATCTTATTAATGTTAGAATTACAATACTTATAAATCTTGTAAAATTTGGTTTATAATTTCTATTTCTTTTGGATGTATAAAGCCATCAGCTTTAGCCATTCCTAAAAATAGTGTCATAACTTGGGCTTTCTTTTCGTCCGTCATCTTGAGGACAATATGATTTGCTTGTATGTCATCAATACTCGATATATTTTCCAGTTCACTTATTGTAATAGCGAAACTACTATATATATGATTCATAAAATCTTCCTCTTTAGGATCAATAACGCCATCTGCTTTCATTATACGCGATAATATATTAATTATGGCATATTTTTCAAATTTTGTGAAATTATTCATAATGACTGATTATAGAAAAAATTGTGATAAGAATTATTGCCAATATTGATTATATACATATTTTCCCTTGCACGGGTAATTGCTGTATATATAGCTTGAGGTGACATCGGTTGATAATTAGTTTCATCTAATATGGTATCATTTTCTAAAATAATAATAACAGAAGGTGACTCCCAACCTTTAAAACTTTGTATGGTAGAAATCTTTAAGCAACGTTTATCTGTTGTGAACAGTTGTTTTCTTGTTCGTTCTAATGCTTCAAAATCTCTATGAAACTTCCAATTGGCGGTTCTTTCGTCTGTGACATTGTGTACCGTTTTTAATTTTTCGAGGATCTCTGTAGAAACAAATGTTATTTCAGTTTTTGCTTTTGTTTGACGGCGATAATTAAAGTCTATACAACGTAACAATTTCGTTGATGACGCAAGTATAACAAAATCTCTTGGTTCATTGTTGTTGTTAGAAATAATGTTAATTATATTGCCAATTAAGACTTCAAGTGAGCAATCTGATCTCATATCTATATATTTAAAGACCTGAAAATTAAGAGTGTTTTCTAGTGTTTTATCTATGGAGATTTCATCTGTAGGCAGATTAGTCATAAATTGAGCTTGGAATGCCGTAGCCAGATTCGCTAAACGTGGATTTACAAATCGGCGACTTGTAGTTAATTGGCGATTCCATTGACCTCCAATAACACCTAAACGAATATCTCCATTTGTGTCTAAAGGACGATTATAGAGATTCTGTTTGGGATCTCCAAATACGACCAATTCTCCATTTTGTTCAAGGAGAAAGTTCTGTACAATAATGCGAAGCCATTCTGTTGTATAATCTTGCACCTCATCAATGAAAATTGCAGAATACTTTTTGTGGTCACTTGCATTATTAAAAAAATCATGATCATTATATGAATCAAAACCAACGTGTAACTGACATTCAGAAGCACGTATTCTAAAGAATTGGTGATAAGGATAGATATCTATTTTTTTCCAAGAGAAATCCTCCCTGATTTCAGACAGTCTATATTTTAGATAGTTAGCTAACGTAATATTATAGGTTAGGATAAGAACATCTCCTCCAGTGCGTTTCAATGCATTTATGGCCCTGAATGCAAGTACTTGAGTCTTACCAGAACCAGCGACACCACTGATTTTTTGTTGTGTCATGCTACTTTCCGACAATTTTCTTTGTACTCCTATAGGTTGTATTCCTATACGTCCTTCTTGGTAGGAATGCCAAGATGGAGAAATGATTTTTGCCAATTTTCGTTTGATAACGTCATCGAAAATTTTATTAATGAAAATAAATCCAATTGTTTTGAAGAGGTCTACTGATATAGCTCTTTTCTCTATAAATTCCTTTCCGAAAATATACGTATGATTTATAGGGATTTCATTATTACCAAAGAATGCTTTTACCTGGTCAATAGAATTTTCGGAGAAGACAATCATCTTTTTTATAGTACTAAAGTTATTTTTGTCCTCTATAGTACCCATCAATAATTCTTCGATACCATCCTTTATGCTTGTTTGACAAAGGGTTATTAGGTTTGTTGGGAGTTGCAACTTGTAATTAGCTGTTTCAATTTCTTTTTTATCATCAGTAAGCTTGCAATGATCCAAATTTTCTTCAAACATATTAATAAGAAGAATTCCTCTATTAGGACGTACTATGATAAAGTCTACCGCAACCTCATTGACAACCGCATCGATATACATTATGTCATCAATAGATAAAGTGTTTCTTAATCTCCAGGCTACCCTTGCCTTTTGTGGAGAGAGAACTTTATTCTGAATTTGTAGTCTGAGATCATACTCATTATAGGCTTCCTCTTGATTTTCTGGTATTAATGATAGGCGATTTAAATCGATCGATGCACCATTATAGCTAAAGCATCTTGTCATGCATGTAAAAGAATGGGCGGTTCTCTTAGTTCTATCATAGCAGACACTATCTATTTGGCTGAAATACTCTTGATTACCAAATACAGAACAGAACCTTTCAATTCTATATGCGGCACTATTTTTAGGACCTATGCATAAGATGAAATGTTTGCCATGTGAAGAAGCCACCATGCGAGCGACAGCTCCCAAATCAATTGTTGATACGTCTAAGATGTTAGAAAAAACATGGATGACATTTGTGTATTTATAACCAATAGAGGATAATGTATAATCTTCGCTAATACCTTTTGATGGAAGATATTTATTTATTATTTCTATCTCTACGTTATTGTGAGTCAATTGTTTCACATTTAGATTAGCACGACCTAAAGCTTTTTCTGATGGTTCTATCAATGTAACTTTTCGTAACCAATGGAGCAAGTCACGTTGTTGTAGAATATCAATTATTGTAGCTGAGCCAATGCCTTGTCCGCATCCCCAATCTACGATCTCAATATTTCCTTGAAGTTGTTGAAAGGGGAAATTCATCATAGCTGCATGACACTTCGTGACATGCATGTCTCCATATGCAGACATATAACAATTGAGGGCTTCCTCAGATGCAAGCAAGTCTATGCCATGATTTAATTCTGGATGTTTCCAAGGCATAGCTTTGTATTCTTGTGGGATAGCCTCATGACAAACATCTATTATGTCATTGATATTATGACACTTTTTTATTTGCTCAGGATAAATCATATTATTTTCCAGTTATTGTTTCTGCAAAAGGATTATCTGCATGACGCTTCCAATTTGCAAGAGCTATTTCTTTTGATGTATTTGCGTAACAATACTCACATAGGTGAGGGCAGGTATTATATTCGCCTACATCCTTTGCAGCCATACAGCCACAAAATTCGCGTTGTCCCGTATCTTTTTTATGAGCACTTATAAAATACTTGTTGTTTGGAAGTAAAATAGCATCTTGTGGTATTTCGGCATCTTCAAACAAGGATGGAGCAGGAACATCTTCTATTTTTACTTTTATAAACTTCATGAGTTCTTGGTCCTTCCAAGCAATACGAGTTATTAGGTCGCCATCAATACAGCGATTGTGTCCAATTCCGTATTTACTGATGTCGATCTTCTCACCGCAAGTGGTAAGCGAAAAATTCCAACCTCTTTCTTTGTTCATGATTGATAGTTTCTCGGCAAACTCTTCCATTTGCTCAGTTGTCCATTCATGATAAGGAATTCCGTTCTTTTCCAAGTTGGATTTCACCTTTTTATAAAGTGCAATATCTGCATAACTAAACACTAGTTTTTCGGTATAACCTTTCAGTTGGTCACCAATATTCCTAATCTTCTCAAGAAGGTTATCTATTGATATATTGTCAGTTAAAATCAGTGGGTCAAAACGCCATACCACCGCTCCTTTTCCAAGTTGCTCAACGAGCAGCTTGAAAGTTTCTATTCTTGTGTCAAGGAGAGGGACTTTTTCTAATTTTTCAGTTTCGTAATCATTGAGTGTATATTGTATGTAACACTTGATGTTCCGTTCTTTAAGAATATGGAGGTAGTTCAGAAGAGCCCTTGGATTTTTAGACCAAAATACAATAAAATGAGTTTTTTCATAAGAAACGTAAGATTTCACTCCATTAAATGGATTTGTCCATGCTGAATACCCTTTTTCTAAACGGTCAAAAAACCAATCTGCATAGAAAGCAGGAATGTCAGTGCTTCTACTTGCAGATATAATGAGTGGGGCTTGTGCTTTAACAGTTCTCCCATTTATAGATAATTCTGTATATTTCCATGTTGCCATATTTTGTATCTTCAATTTGTTTTATTTTCATATAATTTCATAGCTTCCTTAGGTATATATGCCGTAGCTACCAGACATCCGTCAAATAACTCCACAATCACACGTTGTTGCCCTGTAATTCTCGCTACTCTGCCATGGATTCCTTTGAACTCACCTTCTGTCACAACAACTTGATCTCCTAATTTGAATTGTATGTTGTTTGAAGTAACAGGAATGATGTGTGGGTTCTTGAGGGATGTAAGTTTGATGAAGTTGTTCATCGCTTCTTCACGAACTGTGAGGGGTGGATTGTGGCTATTTTCCTGATGGACAGTATGGTCAAAATAGTAACTGAGCAATGCTCTTCCTTCGTCTGAAGTTACTTTGATGCTTTGAAGTAATGATTCTACTTGTTCTTTAGATTCATGGACAAAGATAAATGAAGGGAGAAGAGGCTCGGTTATGATGCGTTTTTTACCTTTTTTCGTTATTTGCTTATATCGTAAGGGAACAAAACATTCTAATCCTTTTGCTACAACAAATGCTTTTGCCTTGATAATACGTCCATACGAAACTCTTAGGACAAACCATTGCTTATTTAGTGAAGGCACATTTCCTACCGACACCCCATTCTTGGTATTCTGAATGGAGGTCGTATCGGAGGTAAATCCGGTACTTGGACACGATGAGCCTGTGTCGGTAGGCTGCCCATTATACAATGAAGCATCAGCCGTAAAAGGCTGTTTGGTATAATCTTCTAATGTCATGTTTTGAGTTTAGAGGAAAACCATTAGGTTATTCTTTATGAGAATTGTCTTTCTTGAATACAAAAATAAAAAAACATGTTGAAACAAACGAAGAAAATAAAGTAATTCTTTGTTTCTTCGTTTATTTTTAACATTTCAAAGATGTTCTGCCGCCTTATTTTGTAAAAATATCCAGAAATAGGAGAGAGTTGAACTCTTCTTATTTCCCGATAAAGTCATCTTAAGGGATTTTGATGTAAGCATCCATATCTTCCTCCTTCACAAGGATTGAATCTTTGATGTTTGTGCATGGGCAGCAGTCATCCAAGGTATGAAGTTCGTTTTTGTTCTCATATAAGTGGCACCAAAATACATATAAAAAGCACGAAATCTCTTGCGGTGGATTATTAGTAGAAAAAACGGAACCTTACAACAGCTATGGCAATGGCTCTGCCATACGAGTAAGTCCATGTGGCTTTTATGCCAAATCATCTCATATCTTGAAGCAGATAGTTATACTTCTGCTATCCGTAATGCCATCTCTTTTGGGGGGTGATGCTGACACGATGGCGTGTATGGCTGGAGAAATAGCTGTTGTCGTTAAAAAAGTGGAGCTGTGTAATCGGTACAGCACTATTGCCAGATATGGATGACTTTACGATTGGTTGGTTGTATGAATAGAAAAAATATGGAAAATGAAACTTTAAAAGAAAGATTCCTCGGTACCTTCTTCGGACAAGCTGTAGGAGATGCTTTGGGGCTGAGCACAGAGTTTATGTCCAAGCAGGAGGTGGATCGGTTTATCCTAATGGGATAGGGGACTATTCACAAATCGTGCAGGATGCACATCTTCTGTAGAATGGAGGAATGGTCTTCTCTATGCTTCTATGCTCTACGACAAGGTGCAGAATTGCTACGCAATGTATCGATAAAGACATATAAAAAGTCACTGCTGTCCCGTTTAGAAATCATCGGGCCTGAAAAGGCTTGGATATAGCCAATCCTCCGTCTCTTCTGTTGGAACAGCTTTGTTAAACAATTCATTTAAAGGAGTCTTGTCCGTAAGGAATAGACCCACGTTCTTTGAAATAGTGTGTAGCGATTGATCTATGTGCATCACTTTCTTTGCAT
>ENA-USTZ01000409-USTZ01000409.1-human-gut-metagenome-genome-assembly--contig:-NODE-409-length-20469-cov-148.768439_pt1 | contig 20469 bp, 20 predicted proteins | sample MGYA00250049_ERZ773375 | MGnify/ENA primary metagenome ERZ773375 (study PRJEB29103, sample SAMN06111956) | human gut metagenome | biome: human gut; feature: ankylosing spondylitis patient; material...
CAGTTGAGGCGCAAAGGCAGGCCATGTTTCCGGTTCTATATCGCCTGTCATCGTACTGAAATCATCATCAGGATCAGGACCGGTAAACTTCACCGGATTATGGAGGTGGCGAGCCTGGAAAGCGGTATCTGTAGCAAAATGGCCGTAAAACTTCAGAAAACTGCCATTATTATTCTGATACATAGGCTTGTAGCAGATGCTAGTCATCATCCACTGACCATTGATGCGATTAAACACGAACTGCTGAACTGTCTTTCTACTATAGAACACCTTTTCTATTACTACATGATCGATAGTAGTATCCTTCATCAGTTTCATCTGTTTCTGATTATCAAAAATCAGCGTGTAATAATCCTGGCGCATGAAGAAATGCTCCATCTTCCAATGTTTTTTTTCTATCTTCTTGGTCAGTTTTTTACCGTGATATACCGGCAGCGGGAAGACAATACGACTTTTCTGCAACTTTCTGTTAGCTGCAAAATTAAACACGAAATCATCAAAAAGCTCGTCAGCCGCCTTTGGCATCGGAGTCTCCTCTATCAGCTGTTCTGTAGAGTCCATCGCTTGGGTGTCGGCAATCACCGTATCAGATGAAGCCGAATCAATGGCAGGCGCAGGCTTCTTGTCTGTGCATCCCACAGACGTGAAACAAACGATGGTAAGCACCGCCATCAACACCGTTAATAAACAGAGTTTTTTCATAAACCTATTAAATTTCTCAAATTTTCCATGCAAAAGTACAACTTTCTTTTGAATTATTTCATCTTTTAAGCAAAAAATGTTATCTTTGCAGTCAAAAAAGATAAAAATATAGATATGTTATTAGAAAAAATAGACGAACTCTTGAAAGAAGTGAGCACTTTGACTGCCCAAAACGCAGAAGAAGTAGAGCAGCTTCGAATCAAGTATCTGAGCAAGAAGGGCGAGATTAATGCCCTTATGGCCGACTTCCGCACAGTGCCAGCCGACCAGAAGAAAGAGGTTGGTGTAAAAATCAACGAGCTGAAGAACGCAGCCCTTGATAAGATCAACGGACTGAAGGAGCAGATGGAAGAAGCCGAGGCATCAAGCGATGATATCGACTTGACCCGTACCGCCTACCCTGTAGCACTCGGTACCCGCCATCCACTCACCGTAGTGAAGAATCAGATTATCGACATTTTCGCTCGCATGGGCTTTACCCTTTTCCAGGGTCCTGAGGTAGATGACGACAAGCACGTATTTACGATGCTCAACTTTGCTGCCGACCACCCAGCCCGCGATATGCAGGACACCTTCTTTATAGAGAAGACCAACAGCGACGACGTTACCAAGAATGTGCTCCTCCGCAGCCATACTTCTGGCGACGAGGCTCACTATATGGAAACTCATGAGCCACCTATCCGTGTGCTCTGCCCAGGCCGCGTTTACCGTAACGAGGCTATCAGCGCCCGCGCTCACTGTTTCTTCCATCAGGTAGAAGGTCTCTATGTAGATAAGAACGTAAGTTTCACCGACCTCAAGCAGGTGCTCCTTACCTTTGCCCGTGAGATGTTTGGTGCAGATACCAAGATTCGTCTCCGTCCTAGCTACTTCCCATTCACAGAACCTAGTGCCGAGATGGATATCTCCTGCAACATCTGTGGCGGTAAGGGTTGCAACTTCTGCAAGCATACCGGATGGGTTGAGATTTTAGGTTGCGGTATGGTTGACCCTCATGACCTTGAGGCTTGCGGTATCGACAGCAATGTCTATACGGGTTATGCCTTCGGTATGGGCGTTGAGCGTATCACCAACTTGAAATATCGCGTGAGCGACCTTCGTCTCTTCTCTGAGAACGATACTCGTTTCTTGCGCGAGTTTGAGTCTGCGAAGTAAAAGATTCTCAACATATAAATTAATTTATGACTATGAAGAAAAATTTAACTAAACCTGTCATCGCAGTCCTGTTGGGCGCCTTGACATTCAGTTCTTGCATCGGCTCATTTGGCCTGACAAATTCCGTACTTGACTGGAACAAGAGAGCAACAGACAACAAGTTTGTAAACGAAATTATCTTCGTGCTCATCTCTCCTGCTTACGCAGTATGTTCATTTGCAGACCTTCTCGTTCTCAACTCTATCGAGTTCTGGACAGGCAACAAGGTGATTGGCCAGGTAGGAACTACTAAGGACGTAATGGGTAAGGATGGTCGCATGTATGCCATCAAGACATTGAAGAATGGCTACGAGATTACCGACCCAGATGGTGAGAAATCATACTTTGTGTTCGACAAGAAGCACAAGAGTTGGTCATATAGCAAGGATGGCGATATCCGTGAGCTTTTCAGCTTCAACGAGGATGGCAGCATCCAGGCTTGCTTGCCAAGTGGCGAGAAGATCAACGTCCCAGCAGATGCCAATGGTTTATACCAAGTTCGCATGGCTATGAATGATGGTTTGTTCTATGCATTCAACAAGTAAGTAATCATAACAATTCCAGCCCGATAAAAGTCTCTTTTATCGGGCTTTTTTTATGCTCCCCTTTCTCTTTTCCTAAGCAAGTTCATAGTTCTCCGTTCCCAACCAAACTCTCCTTAAAATGTCCAAATGCAAAAAAGTGTTTAAAGAAAGCAAAGAAGTGCCTTCACCACCCTTCACCCGTAACTCTCTGACCATCAAAAGAATCGCCAAAAAGGTGAAGGGTGAAGGTTTGAAAACTCCTTTGTATATATACGCGTGAAGGGTAAGGGTAAAAACCGGAAAAAAGACCCTAGGGTCAAAAATCGGAAAAAACCTAAAATAAAAAATATAATATAAAGATTAAAAATACACCCTTCACCTTCACCTCACAAAAATCACATCCAAAATCCTGTTCTGCATGCAACAGAAAATCATCTGCAGCAATCTGTGCCGGGATACATAATCAGGAGACTATTCTCTTTCGGAAATATCATTTTATCCTTCGGAGATATTTTCCTATTTATCGGAGATATTATTTTATCCTTCGGAGATAATTTTCTATTCTTCGGAAATATTTCTTCGAATTTCAAGATAAGGCATAAAAATATAATTTTCGCCTACTTTATTTCCCGAATCCACACAATTGTCACAAATCGCATAGCTATGAAACAGAAAAGAATGTATCTTTGCAGCATCAATCATAAAGGTTGATGTAGATATGGTCTCGTCATGACTGCCAAATCGGGCTGACTCAAATGCATTACAACCAGTGACATTCATCAAAACTTGCAACCATCTACAATATTTTTCAGTTTTTCTCGTTAATAAAAGTATGAAAAATAGATTATTGATACTCACAATATGCCTCATCGCAACCATAAAGATGATGGCGCAGGAGTTTACCCTTCACGGCAAAGTGGTAGACGAGAACAACCAGCCCCTGGAGTTTGCCATCGTTTCGGTGGCTAGCCAGGGAAAGACTGCCGTTACTTCGCTCAAGGGAGACTATAGCCTCAAACTGCATTCTGCAGACAGCGTGGTAGTCAAATTCTCATATATCGGTTTCAAGACAAAAACAAAAGTGCTGAGAAGACCGCGAGGAAAACAAACCCTGCAGGTGGTACTTCGCGAAGCATCCACCACCCTCGATGAGGTGAATATCAAGGGAGAGAAAATACAGTCGGACCAGATACAGGAACTGAAGACTAAGGACATGAAGATGACGCCATCTGCCAACGGAAATGGGGTGGAAAGTCTGGTTCAGCAACAGGCTGGCGTAAGTACCCACAACGAACTCTCTTCGCAATACAATGTGCGTGGCGGAGCCTTCGATGAGAACTCCGTATACATCAACAACGTAGAAGTATTCCGCCCATTTCTGGTTCGCAGCGGACAGCAGGAAGGACTCTCCGTCATCAACCCTTATATGGTAGATAAAATCGGTTTCTCAACCGGAGGATATGCTGCCAAATACGGAGATAAGATGAGTTCGGCTCTCGACATCACCTACAAAACGCTGAAAGCAAAAAGCAAGAAGCCGGTGGTTGAAGGCAGCCTGGCTGCCAGTCTGCTGGGTGCTGACGCATACATCGGGCTGGGAACCCAGAAACTTTCATGGCTCAACAGCGTGCGCTACAAAACCACCTCTTACCTGCTCGGTTCGATGGAAACCAAAGGCGAATACAAGCCAAACTATCTGGACTATCAGACCTATCTGAGTTACCAGCCCAACAAACGCTGGAAGCTTGACTTCATAGGCTACATCTCTGATAATCACTACAATTTCGAACCGGAAGACCGAGAAACGAAGTTCGGAACAATGGAAAACGTAAAGAGCTTCAGAGTATATTTTGACGGTCAGGAAAAAGACCGCTTCCTCACCTACTTCGGTACACTCGGCATTACCCGCCAGTTTACCGCCAACACCAGTCTCTCGCTTCTGGGCAGTGCTTTCTACACCAAGGAACAGGAGAAATATGACATTCAGGGGCAATATTGGCTCGATGAGACCGAAACCTCAGAAAACCTGGGTGTAGGTACCTATTTCGAACATGCCCGAAACTATCTTACGGCTCGCGTGATGAGTGCCAAACTGATGCTCAAACACAAGGTGAAGAAACATCAGATGGAGGCCGCAGTAAGTCTGAAGCGTGAACATATCGAGGAGAATTCAGTAGAATATGAGATGCGCGATTCTGCAGGATACAGTATTCCTCACAATGGCAAAGACCTCTATATGGTTTATTCACTGAAGGCTCGCAACGAACTGAATGCCAACCGAATGGAAGCTTACATCCAGGACACCTACCGTTTTTCGGGAGGAACAGCCGACAGTACCGGTAAGGGACAGACACATTACACCCTGAACTATGGTATCAGAATGAGTCATTGGAACTTCAACAGAGAAACCATCGTGAGTCCTCGTCTGTCGCTCGCCATCATACCAGCCAACCACGAGAATACCACACTCCGTTTTGCGGCAGGTCTGTATTATCAGGCTCCATTCTTCAAGGAATTGAGAGATACATCTACGGTGAACGGCATAACCATCGCATCGCTGAACGAGAAAATCAAGAGTCAGCGAAGCATCCACTTCATCGCCGGCTACGACTATAGGTTCAAGCTAGGAGACCAACGCTATAAATTCTCTGCCGAAGCCTATTACAAGGCTTTGAGCAATCTGGTTCCTTATTCTGTAAGTAACGTGAAGGTAGTTTATTACGGACAGAACGAATGCAGCGGTCATGCGGCAGGACTCGACTTCAAACTCTACGGAGAATTTGTTCCGGGTACCGATTCCTGGCTCAGTCTTTCGCTCATGGATACAAAGATGAAACTGGGTGGCAAGAGCATCCCTTTGCCTACCGACCAGCGTTATGCCGTAAACCTCTTCTTCACCGATTATTTCCCGGGCAGCAAGAAGTGGCGCATGTCTTTGAAACTCGCCTTTGCCGATGGTCTTCCTTTTGCAGCACCCCACAGAGAGCTGGAGACCAACAGTTTCCGTGCCACCGCCTATCGCCGTGCAGATATCGGTATGAGTTATCAGCTGCTCGACAACAGCCGCCGGGAGAAGAAGACCTTCCTGAAGAATGTGATGCTGGGGGTAGATTGCCTCAACCTCTTCGGCATAGACAACGTAAACAGCTATTACTGGGTGACAGATGTAACCAGCCAGCAATACGCCGTACCTAATTATCTTACCGGCAGACAGCTCAATGCCCGCATTCTTTTGGAATTTTAGGACCAAATAATAGTGATTTTTCACATTATTCTAAATATTTAACCGTAGATAGTTCGCTATCTGCGGTTTTTTTCGTATCTTTGCGCCCGAATTATGCGATGATGGTTCGTCCGCTCATTTCATGGATTCAGGAAACCATTCTATAAAGAATAAAGAAATAATACATAATAATCAATTATGAGCAAACAAGTAGAAAAGATTAAGGAGCTGATCGCTAAGCGCGAACAGGCTCGTCTTGGCGGTGGCGAGAAGGCCATCGAGAAGCAGCATGCACGTGGCAAATATACCGCTCGTGAGCGTATCGAAATGTTGGTAGATGCCGGCAGTTTCGAGGAGTATGATATGTTCAAGTTGCATCGTTGCACTAACTTTGGCATGGAGAAGAAGCAGTACCTCGGTGATGGTGTTGTAGCTGGTAGCGCTACTATAGCCGGCCGTCTGGTTTACGTATATGCTCAGGACTTCACCGTAAATGGTGGTTCACTCTCTGAGACTATGGCACAGAAGATCTGCAAGGTAATGGATATGGCTATGACTATGGGTGCACCTGTTATCTGCATGAACGACTCAGGTGGTGCTCGTATTCAGGAAGGTATCTGCGCCCTCGCTGGTTATGGTGAGATTTTCGAGCGCAACATCCTCGCTTCTGGTGTCATCCCACAGATTTCTGCTATCATGGGCCCTTGCGCCGGTGGTGCCGTTTACTCTCCAGGTTTGACCGACTTCATCATCATGAAGGAGCAGACTTCTTACATGTTCCTGACTGGTCCTAAGGTTGTCAAGACCGTAACTGGTGAGGATATCGATGCAGAGCACCTCGGTGGTGCATCTGTTCACGCAACCAAGAGTGGTGTAACCCACTTCGCTGCTAAGACTGAGGAAGAGGCTATCGAGATGATCAAGAGCCTGCTCTCTTACATCCCTAGCAACAATACAGAAGAAGCTCCACGCGTAGAGTGCACAGACCCTATCGACCGCATGGATGATACCTTGAACGAGATTATCCCAGAGGATCCTAACCAGGCATACGATATGTATAAGGTGATTGGTGCTGTAACCGATAACGGAGAGTTCTTCGAGGTTCAACCTAAGTTCGCCAAGAATATCATCACAGGTTTCGCCCGCTTCAATGGTCAGAGCGTTGGTATCGTAGCCAACCAGCCAGCAGCTTACGCAGGTGTACTCGATGTAAACGCTAGCCGCAAGGCAGCCCGCTTCGTTCGTTTCTGCGATGCCTTCAATATTCCTATCGTATCTCTCGTTGACGTACCAGGATTCTTGCCAGGTACAGGTCAGGAGTACAACGCTGTCATCCTCCACGGTGCACAGTTGCTCTACGCTTACGGCGAGGCTACCGTGCCAAAGATCACTATCACATTGCGTAAGAGCTATGGTGGTAGCCACATCGTGATGGGTTGCAAGCAGTTGCGTGCTGACTTGAACTTCGCTTGGCCATCTTCAGAGATTGCTGTAATGGGTGCCAGCGGTGCCGTTGCCGTTCTCTGTGGTAAGGAAGCTAAGGCTAAGAAGGAAGCTGGCGAGGATGTAAAGGCATTCCTGGCTGAGAAGGAGCAGGAGTATACTGACAAGTTTGCTAATCCATATCAGGCAGCTCAGTATGGTTACATCGATGATGTCATCGAGCCACGTAACACCCGTTTCCGCATCTGCCGTGGTTTGGCTCAGCTCGCTACCAAGCGTCAGAGCTTGCCAGCTAAGAAGCATGGCTGTATGCCTATGTAATATAGAAATGTTGAATGTTGAGTGTAGAATGTTGAGTTATATACAGACTCAACATAACAGAAGGGCGCAAGCCTAATTCAACACTCAACAATCAACACTCAAAATTAAAGTAAAAACGAATGGATAAGAATATTTATGCTGCAATTGCCATGGCACTCTATGAGTATCAGGGCAATAACGTACACGACAAGGAGCCTGGCATCATCACTATCAAGCCACGTCAGACGATGTGGAACGCCAAGTTCTTGAGTTTAACAGCTAAACCATAATGTAATAGAAATGAAAGAGTTTAAATATACAATTGACGGAAAAGAATACAAGGTTCAGATTGACGCTGTTGAGGGTAACATCGCAAGCGTGAACGTAAATGGCGAAGCTTACAAGGTTGAGATGGAACAGGAGGCTGAGCCAGAGAAGAAGAAGGTTGTGCTCGGTCAGCCAGCTGCTGCATCTGATGATGCTGAGGCTACTCCAGCTGCCAACGTAAATACAGCCAATGCTGTAAAGGCTCCTCTCCCTGGTACTATCACCAGCATCGAGGTAGCTGTTGGTCAGGAGGTAAAGGCAGGTGATACTGTTGTCGTTCTCGAGGCTATGAAGATGCAGAACAACATCGAGGCTGAGAAGGATGGTAAGGTTACTGCTATCTGCGTTAAGCCTGGTCAGGCTGTGCTCGAAGAGGATGCACTCGTGGTTATCGAGTAAATCAAGAATTTGAGAATGAGAGAATTATACTTCCAGAATCGGGATTATAATTCGGGTTCTTATAAAGAATATCAAAGGTCGCAAGCTGTTAATTGTTTGCGACCTTTTTCTATACTGCTGTATGAGCATAAACTGCTATACAAAGTAATTTTTTTACTAAAGAAAAAAGACATAAAGTACAATAAAATGATAGATTTAACAGAAGAACAGATAGAAAGATACAGTCGCCACATCCTCCTTCAGGATGTAGGCCTCGAGGGACAGGAAAAGCTCCTCAATGCCAAGGTGCTCATCATTGGTGCCGGAGGATTGGGTTCCCCAGTTGCCCTCTACCTCGCTGCGGCTGGCGTGGGACATATCGGTATCGTGGATGCCGATGTGGTTGACCTCAGCAACCTGCAACGACAAGTCATTCACCAGACCAAGGACTTGAACACCCCTAAGGTGGAAAGCGCCAAGGAGAAGATGATTGCCATCAATCCTGATGTGGAGATAACAACCTACCATACCTTCCTCGCCTCAGACAATGCCGAGGAAATCATCAAGCCATGGGATTTCGTCATTGATTGCACCGACAACTTCCCGGTGAAGTTCCTCATCAATGATGCCTGTGTGCGACTGGGCAAGGCATTCTCGCATGGCGGCATCCTGAGATTCCAGGGGCAGACCTTCACCCATCTGCCAGGCACGGCTTGTTACCGTTGTTTCTTCAAGGAGCCACCTCCAGCAGGCGCTGTTCCTACCAGTAGCCAGGCAGGCGTTTTGGGAGCCATCGCTGGTATGCTCGGAACCATCCAGGCTGCCGAGGCGTTGAAGTACTTCCTCGGTGTGGGCGATCTGCTTACAGACCGATTGCTCACCTTCGACGCCAAGACGATGAACTTCCGCACCATCAAGGTAAAGAAGCGTACATCCTGCGAAATCTGCGGCGACCACCCTACCATCGATCATCTCATCGATTACGAACAAGCTGCCTGCGATTTGAAGCACCACTAATATTTAATGATTATTTAGTAGTGATTATTTAGTAATGATTATTATTTGTATAATAAAAAAGTTAAGTCACAATACTCAGCACCATCTGCCGGATATTGTGACTTTTTTTTCAGAACCATCCCAAGCCCAATAAAGAGCAAAAACCTTGATTATAAGATACTTTAAAAACTTTTCTCCCTTTTTTCTTGCATGATTCAGATAATAATCGTAAATTTGCAGCAGATAAAATACGCAAGCTTATGAAAGAGAAAAGATATACATTGCCAGAAGAGCAGAAAGATGCAGCATTCGCAGCAGAGCCTGCACCAGCCTATCACGGAAATGCCGCCATAGCACTTCCCGAGGATGAATGTGCAGAAGAAGATATTGACTGGAATAAGATTCCTGTTGGCTGGCATCCGGCTAATGAAGAAGAAGCCGTGGCTAGGATAGAAGCTATTGAGGAAGAGTATGAAAGGACAGGCAAGGCTACAGATTTTGATGATTTTATAGCAGAACTTAAATCTGAAGGATTATGGCTCATATAAAATTACTAGACCCTTTCAAGAAGGAACTTCGAGATATGGTGGTTTACACACTAGCCGAATTTGGAGCTACTTCAGTTAAACGGTTTAATAAAGAGCTTGATGACATCAAGCATCGCCTGATGCTTCATCCTCTTTCTTCACCCAGAGAGCCATTGCTTAAGCGATTCCACCGCCCTTACCATAGTGCGATTATCAAGGAGAATTGGAAGATTATCTACCGCTACGATGAAGCCAACGACCTCGTCATTTTCGTAGATTTATGGGATATGAGAAGAAGCCCTAGATATCTGATTAGACAATTCAAAAGAAAACTATAAAGGAAAAAGCTTATGAAGGAGAAAAGATATACATTACAAGAAGAGCAGCCGACTCCTATTGGCTGGCATCCGGCTAATGAAGAAGAAGCCGTGGCTAGGATTGAAGCTATTGAGGAAGAGTATGAGAATGGGCAATATATTGATGCTGAAGAATTTGAAAAAGAACTAACGGCACAATACCCGTGGCTAGAAGATTGGAAGCGTTCTATCAGTATAGAAGATTTTAGAAAGAACTGCAAGAAGAAGCTGAAATCGCTGTTCTTGACAAAGAATGGAATTTAACCTAGTTACCAAGCCTTCCTCATAGGTGGTGTCCAATACCTGAACCACGGCACTATCCCTATCCGAATGATAACCCACATAAAACCTTATCGCATCAAAACGACGAAAATACCCCATGGCACTCATGCCATGGGGTATCATTATTATTGGGGGTGAGGCTTTTTAATCAGCCCAAATGCTGCCACTTGCATCGCGATAGTCACTAACCGATTCTTCGCTATAATCCTCTTCCTTTGCTTTCACTATTTCAGAGCCAGCGAGGATAGATGTAGTCTCCATTTGGTAGACATTCAGTTCTGGCTTTATATATTCTTTCTTTTTCATAATTCTCAGTTCTTTTTATTTGATAATAACTTTCATTGTCTTGCTGCCACGCTTCACGATGTTGATGCCCTTCTGAGGAGCATTGAGGCGATTGCCCTGCAGGTCATAGTATACAGCCTTATCGTCTGCAATGGTGTTGAGGCTGTCGATGGCTGTTGTGCTGTCACCGATGGCGATGCTAAACATCTTGGCTCCAGCAGATGATGAAGTGTTGTCTACCATGTAAGCACGGAAAGGCTTGCTGCCCACCTGTGTTGTGCTTGTGTTCTCCAACAACTTGGTAGGGTTCATCAGCTTGTCGCCCTTCACGATGTAGCAGTTGTTGTCAGCATCCTTGTCGAACGCCTTCTTTGTATAGAGACCCTGGAGCTGATAGCTACCATCAGCAGCAGACACTACCTTTTGCGCAATCTCCTTGTTAGCTTCAGAGATGCTGAGAGTGGTCTCACCATTGTTCATTTTGATGATAACAGGAGAGCCAGCTGCGATGCTTGTCTCAATCTCTTCGAGCTGAATGGTGCTTGTACTCTCGTTAGCCGAAAGAAGCTGGAAGGCACGGAAGTTCTTATCTGCAAGCGATACCTCGAAAGGCAGACAGAGCGTAGCCCATGTGGTGCCTTCCTTCATTTCACGACTATAAGATGCAGCCTTGGCTGAGAACGGTTCGTAAGCCACGAAGTCCTTTTCATCGTCAAGAGCAAGACTCGCTGCTGTAAGAGCTTCTCCTGATGCCCCAATCTTTTCGTCGCCATTCTTACCTACCAGCTTGCTGAAGTAGCCAGTCTCGTAGTTGGCGTAAGTGTCGTCAAACTTGTTTTCATCATAAGCTATTGCGCCTTTGAGCGAGGTGCAGCCATAGAACATGCTTCTTCTTTCTGTTACGTTTGTTGTAACAAATTTATCGCTGACATAAATAGTAGTGAGGGCTGAGCAGTGTATCAACATACCACCCATATCCACTACCTTTGCTGTATTGAAGTTTGTGAGGTCGAGTAAGGTGAGGGCAGAGCAATTAAAGAACATAAAGCTCATATCGGTTACATTACCCGTATTGAAATGAGAAACATCAAGAGAGGTGAGTTTACCACATTCATAGAACATACATGACATATCTGTTACTTTCTTGGTATTGAAGTGAGAAACATCAAGAGAGGTGAGTCCGCTACAACCCAAAAATATGCATGTCATATTTGTTACGTTCTCGGTATTGAAGCTTGAAACATCAAGAGAAGTGAGTCCGCTACATCTATTGAACATGTGTTCCATATTAGTTACTTTTTGGGTATTAAAGTGAGAAACATCAAGAGAAGTGAGTCCGCGACAATCCATGAACATCCAGCTCATATCGGTTACTTCTTCGGTATTAAGATGCTCAATACCTTCAATTTGAGTCAGCATATCACAACCACTGAACCAATAATAGCAACTCGTAGGACGTGCTTTTGCAAACGAGGCATCGAATACGACCTTCTTGATATTGTTTCTTATTGCAACCCATCCTGGATATGATGGCTTTTCATTCAAATCATAAGCCCCCGCAGGCTTTGCGCCATATCCGAATGTAAGTGTGCTGTTATCTGCATCAAATACAGCATAGGCTTGAAAACCGCCTTCTGGAGTGAAGTAGCCATTCGTGTAGTTGGCGTAGGTGCAGTCGGTCTTGTTGGCATCATAATCTATTGCACCCTTGAGAGCGGTGCAACCATCGAACACGATATTTCCTCTTGTTACGTTTGTTGTAATAAATTTGTCACTAACATAGATAGTAGTGAGAGATGAGCAGTCATGGAACATTCCTATAATACTCGTTACTTTCTCAGTATTGAAGTTTGTAAGGTCGAGCGTTTTGAGAGATGAGCAACCTTCGAACATATAGCCCAAATCCGTTACATTCGCAGTATTGAAGTTTGTAAGGTCGAGCGTTTTGAGAGATGAGCAACAATGGAACATTGTGTACATATCTGTTACCTTCGCTGTATTGAAGTTAGAAACGTCGAGAGAGGTAAGAGATGAGCAGCTATTGAACATAACTCCCATATCCGTCACCTTCGCGGTATTGAAGTGAGTAACATCGAGCGAGGCGAGAGCCTTGCAGCCCATGAACATCCAGCTCATATCGGTTACCTCTTCGGTATTAAGATGCTCAATACCTTCAATTTGAGTCAGTTTTTCACAATATCTAAACCAATTATAGCAACTCGTAGGTCTTGCTTTAGCAAACGAGGCAGCAAAGACTACCTTCTTTATATTGGCTGCATGTTTCGCCCACGTAGGGGAATTAGTGCCTTCATTCAAATCATAAGCTCCTTCGGGTTTTCCACCATCATAACGGAAAGTAAGTGTGCCGTTGGTTGCATCAAATACAACATAGGCTGTAGAGGGCTTTAGTGTGAAGTAACCAGTAGTGTAGTTGGCGTATTTGTAGTCGGTCTTGTTGGAATCATATTCTATTGCGCCTTTGAGATTATAGCATCCATCGAACATGTCAACACAATCCTGTACGTTTGTTGTTACAAACTTATCGCTGACATAGATAGTAGTGAGATCGTCACACCAGGTAAACATACACAACATATCTGTCACTTTTTCTGTATTAAAGCTATAAACATCAAGAGATGTGAGTTTGCGACAGCCACGGAACATATTACTCATATTTGTGACGTTCTCGGTTTTGAAGTTTGAAACATCGAGAGATGTGAGTTTATTACAGAATAAGAACATACTCTCCATATTTGTTACTTTCTCTGTATTTAATATGGAGACATCAAGTGATTCTAAGCCCCAACAATGTGTGAACATGTAGCTCATGTCCGTCACCTTTGCAGTATTGAAGTTAGAGATATTGAGCGAGGTAAGAAGTGAGCAACCCTTAAAAAAATAACTCATATTGGTCACTTCTTCGGTGTTAAGATACTCAAGACCTTCAATTTGAGTCAGATTTTCACAACCACTGAACCAGTAATAGCAACTCGTAGGCCTTGCATTAGCAAACGAGGCATCAAAGACTACCTTTTCGATATTGGCTCGTTGTGTCCACCACGCAGGGGAGTTAGTGCCTTCATTCAAATCATAAGCACCTTCGGGTTTAGCACCATAGCTGAATGTAAGAGATTTAGAGGTTTGGTCAAACACGGCATAACCCTGATATAAAAGGCTGGCATAACTAACCTCTTGAGTGGCATCTGCATCGCTGAAGTATTTGTGGCATACATCACACTGCCAGTGTTCTTTAACTCCATCTTTAGCTTCATGGTAAGTGAGTGTGTGCTTCTTTAGCTCATCAGTCTTATATTTTTTTACTGTTGAGTGGCAAATAGAGCATTTGTATGTGGTATAGCCATGCTCGGTGCAAGTAGTTTCTACGTTTTCTATTGGATCGCCAAGGGCAGACGAACCATCAGTATTTGTGTGCGTACAAGTTTGGAGTTTGAGTTCGAATTCGCCTACTTGCAACACGTCTCCGCTTTGAATAGCCGATACTTCCCATTTGAAATATTGATAAGATGTTTTTCCCTTCTCACAGGTGAAGTCGTAAGAAGTACAGTTCACATCCTGAAGCTTCGTATCGTTGTTCACCTCCTGAATGAGCGTCCAAGCACCATCTTTGCCTTCATTGTTTCCATAGAGTTTCCACGACTTAGGGTTACGGCCATTCCAATTGGAGTTGTCGTTACCAGTTGTGATGGTGTAGCCCACAGGAATTCCTGCCTTGCTGGCTTCGAAGATGACATAGGCACTACCATAGAAATTGCAGCACCACTTGGTGGAATTGCCTTCTTTCTTTTTACCATCAAAGAGTTTATGGTAACTTTCTGCATTAGATATGCCCAAAGGATTACCCTCTAAGGCTGTGAAGGTAACTGTGTTGTCATAATCTGTCTGCGCCACCATACTGGTAGGCACAAGCAACAACATGAGCAACATCAATGGGAACAGAGCAATCCTTCGGAACCTACCTCCCCCATTGTTAATACGGTCTGCATGCGACCCATTGAATTGATTGGTAAATTTTTTCATAAATTAATATTATAATTGTTATTTAAATGTGTCTGCTTATTGTTAAGTTCACTCCAGAAAATACAAGAGGTTTATTAAGAAGATAAATATGGATGCCCCCCGATGATAATCAGGGCTAACTCTATCCTTGGTATAGTTTCTATATTTCCTTCATGTTGCAAATATAGTGAATTTCTCCGAAAGAGGGTGCAGCTTTCCCCTGTTCAAATCTTTATCAATCTGAAGTTCATTTATCTGCTGGTACAAAGCTTCCAAATCTATTTTCTTTGCCATATCGGTGTCTCCTAGCTCTACAAAATATACTCCACCGATTCCTTAAGCAGAGAAGATTGTTCGTGTTTGTAATGGCTATAATAAAAAGAAAAGCGTAGGAATCATATTACTTCTATATAACCCTTGATTATAGAGGCTCTGGAAAATGCCTTAGACACCAAGGAGAAGCAATAGACCCTACGCCAAACTTGTATATATAGATAGCATAGGGAGCACCCTCTTCTTATTTAAGAAAAGGGCACACCTATGCCTCGCGTATATACACGATGCGTAGCCGCCTACCACAATCTTCCTCTGAGTGTCTATTTGAATTTTCCAGATTCCTATAATTCAGAAGAAAACGTCAGTACACGTCTTTCTTATTAAAATAGGCCAAGCCATGAATTTTTACCTAGCCAGCGACTCATCGCCAGCCATCCACAGCAAGACGATTGCAAAAGTACGAAAAAGAATTGGGATTTGCAAGAAAATCGGAAAGTTTCTTGCAAATCCCAAATAAAATTGGTTATAAAGCAGCATATATTCAAGGCTTTTGCCCTTACAGGGCGCAGGGGGACAACGCCTTAACACCCAGGGTGTTGCCCTGGGCTAGGAGCTTTTGGGCCTTCAGCCCGTGCTTGAACCACATGCAAAAGTTCAATGATTTACTTCTTAACCAGGCATTTTATACTCATGTCTAAGCTTCCAGATAGTTCATCATATCCTCCAAAGTATCGAAGTTTTTGACATTTCCCTCCTTTACATCGAGAATTGCCTTATCTAACTCTGATTGTAACTTTTTCTTTTGTAATGTTGCATTCATAATACGATTAAACTATTAAGTTTGATACATTTATTCAGAATAAGGCGTTCTCATATGTTCATGCTTCCATTGCTCAATAGTATTTTCATCTATCAAGCCCTTATCCCACAATTCATTTGCGGCATCTATTGCTTTTTGCGCAAAATAACGGCTATCTTTCGTCATAATACTATCATTTTAAATATTTACACATGTTACTTATGAGTAATCAACGCTTCCATATCTTTGATAAAATTCTCTACTTTCTCAAAATACGGCAAGACCTCTTCTTCTGTAGCATCAAAGGTATCATCATAATCACCAGACTGTCGAAGTTCATATAGACGAGAGAACAACTTTCCATAAGTGCGATCCAACAAACCTGTGGCAATAAATTTCTCTCCAACTAAATGTATTACACCGGCATGAGTCTTTGCAGTAAAGCCCTTGTCAAGTAACAAAGCAGAAGCCATATGGAATACAGTATAATACAAACGATTTCCCGTCAAATTCCAATACTTCAATTTTGCCACGCCCTTAGCCTCATCAAAACTCTTATAAGCTTTTTCTATCCTGTAGTGTACAAGATCTCTACGTTGTTGGCCCTCTAGCATAGCATCACCCCTTCCTCTTCTACATTATTATAAAAAGGACTGCCCTTTTTGCTCTGCCAATCCTTCATCGAATACACAATCGGGTGAATCATCTGATTGATTTGCCATCCCAATTCCCAAAGAGGATAGGTGTAATTATCATGATCCTGCTCATCTATCTTATCCTTGTTCAGAAGCACAAGGATGTCCCAGTCGGAATCAGCTTTAGCATCCCTTCTAGCCCTTGACCCGAAAAGGATAACCTTGGCATCTTTCGGCATAATCGACTCCGCTTTCTTCTGAATCGACTTGAGTACCTCATCTTCAAGATGTTCCCTTGTTATTGTCGTCATAACACTATCATTTAATTACACCGCAAAAATACGAAAAAGAATTGAAACTAACAAATATTCTGAGAGATATTTGCATTTATTCTTTCCTCTTCACCCAAACCTTATGGCTGCCGCGGCCTAGTGAATCTATCGGCGAAGTCTTGTCATTTGTCAGCTCCTTCAGTTCCATAGAGGCGGCAGTACGGCTCAGGTTGTTGATGGAGGCATAATCGCCTAGGGTGAGGACTCCGTTCTTCTCTATCACCTCCAGGGCACGGGCGATGCGCTTTTCCTTGGAATAGAGCTGCTTACGGATAACCTTTACACCACCCATATCTCGCTCCAGGTCACGATCGGTTTCACGCTTCACATCCTTGACAAACTCTGGGGACGCCTTGAAGTTGATGTCCTTCACGCCCACCTTGCGGTACGTCATCTTATCATCTGGATTCAGAATTTCCCTAGGCTTCTCATCCTCGAAAGCGAGGGAGAGGGAGAAGGTGCCGAAACCTTCCAGATTCACGTTGTAACCCATGGAGAGCATGTCTGCCAGCATATCAACCACATCGGTCAATACAGCCTCCGTGGTACTTTCCGAAATACCGCGATGGTAGTTCTGCATCATCTTGACGAACTCTTTTCGGGATAGTGTACGGTTGGTCACCATCTTGGGATAAACTCTGCGCTTGCCATCATAGCGCATATCCCCCATTTCCTGCAATTTGTACTTAGCCATATCAGTTTCCTTTCCTATTTTAGTTTATTAGTATTTCTTATTGCAACAGCCTTTACATCCTATAGTATTTATTGTTATACTTAAGAAGAAAAGACCACAAACCTAGGAAGAAAAGTATTTAATCCTAGGAGAAATCTCCGTTCATAGACATTGAACCGACATTCAAAGTCTATGAACCGCCGTTCAAAGACACTGAACGGACATTCAATGTTTATGAACGAAGATTTCTACCTTGCAAAGATACAACTTTATCAGATATAAAACAAGACTTTTCCTGAATATCTTTACTTTTCCGGCCATAATTCTTCGTTTTTTGAGCTTATTTCTTTGCGTATCCCAAATAATTGTGTTAACTTTGTAGTCAGATTGCAAACCAAAGGTCAAAGGATTGTAAGCCAAAGGTCTAAGGATTGCAAGCCAAAGACAAAGAAAAAGACTAAGATTAGACATTCTTATGAGTATGAAGATATTAGCAACCAGCGACTGGCACCTGGGCAACCTGTTTCACGGCAACGACCGTCTGCCGGAACACAAGCATTTCCTGAAATGGCTCCTGGAGCAGATAGCTGGACAAAAGCCCGATGCTCTCCTCATCGCAGGAGACATCTTTGATAACGGAAATCCATCGGCAGCGGCACAGACCGTTTATTACGAGTTTCTTGCCGATGCTACCCAACTGTGCCCGAACATGCAGGTCATCATTACCGCCGGCAACCACGATTCCGCTAGCCGACTGGAGGCTCCCCGTCCGCTGCTCACCCGATACCACGTGGAAATAAGAGGAAACGTAAGGAAAATCTGGAAGCAGGGAGAAAACGAGGACGATGATAAAACCGGCGGACATTGGATCTATTCCTTCGATGACCTCATCATCCCCGTAACCAACGAGGAAGGAGAAGAAGTCATCATCCTCGCCGTACCTTTCCTTAGAAGCGATGTGGTGCAGAACGCCAGCTACTCGCAGGGAGTCAACGACTTTCTGAGAGAACTGACGGCTGAGACTCGAAAGAAATACCCGGGCAGGAAGTGCATCATGATGGCACACATGTACGCCAAGGGTTCGGATATCGCCAAGAAGGATGCGAGCGAGAAGATTATCATCGGCGGACAGGAGGAAGTGGACCTGGAAGGATGGAACGATCATCCCGACTATATGACTTGCGGACACATCCACAAACGGCAACATATCTGGAACACCGACTGGGCAAGATATACGGGAAGTATCCTCCCGATGTCGTTTGCCGAGAAAGACTACACCCACGGCATCGACCTCATCACCATAGAACACGGAGAAGAGGATGAAGGAAAGGAAACCGGCAAAAGTAAGGAATGGAAAGTCGATTTTCTGGAATACAAGCCTCAGCACGCCCTCCGCATCCTGCCCGAAGATGAGGAAGAGCTGACCTTCAAGAAATGGCAGAAGCTCATCAATTCTGAACTTTCAGAGAGAACAGACGGCGAACTGAGCGACCACTTCGACTACGTGATGCTGAAGGTGAAACAGGAGAAACTGACCAGCGATGACATCAAGGAACTGGAGAAACTCGTCAACGAAAAGGATGCCGTGCTCTGCAAAATCCAGCGCATCATCCCACAACTGGACCTCTCCACCATCCAGGGTTCCCAGCACATCACCAGCATAGAAGACATCATCAACCGTCCTCCGCTCGACACGCTGAAAGAAGCCTTCGCCATCAGGCACAACGCTCCGATGAACGAAAGACAGGAGAAAATGTTATCCGATTTATTAACGACATCATCATTATGAAATTCCTACAACTCGAAATACTCAACCTCGCTTCGCTTGACAAACAGGGAGGCGAGGTCATCAACTTTGAAGAAGGTGCCTTAGGCGAGAGCACCATCTTCAGCATCGTAGGTCCGACGGGAAGTGGCAAATCTACCCTACTCGATGCTATCTGTCTGGCTCTCTACAACCGCGCCCCTCGCTACCCTAGGAAGAAAGGCGACAAGAACCAGAACATCGAGATATTCGGAGCTGCCGATGCCAGCGAAAGTAACCGTCTGGCTCCTACCGACAGCCGAAACATCCTGACACGTGGCAAGAAAGAAGGCTACAGCAAGCTTACCTTCCTTGCCAACAACGGCAGCATCTACCGCGCAGAATGGCACGTCAGATTCCAGAGAGTGCGCTACGAGAACGCCAAGACTGCGCTCTATAAAATCACAAGAAACGGAGAAGAGATAACGGAGGAAGCTGCCGACTGGAACGAGCTGCCGAACATCATCGGACTCGACTACGACCAGTTTCTCCGTACCGTGCTCATCGCCCAAGGCTCGTTTGCCAACTTCCTGACGGCAAAGGAAAACGAGCGGTACGAACTCCTGGAAAAACTCATCGGATGCGAGGAAACTTATACGAACATCGCTACTGAAATCAAGAAGGCGAAAGACCAGGCGACGGATGCCTACAACCAGATGGCTGCATCGGTGGAAGCCGTTAAACAGAACCTGCTGAACGATGAAGAACTTGCCCAACTGAAGGAGGAAATCGCCCGGTTGGGAAAGGCTGAGAAGGAACTCGACAGCCAGTTGCAAGCCATCTCGAAAGACCTGCAATGGTTTGAGGAAAACGATAAGCAAATCAAGCAAATCGCTATCTACCAGACTGATATGAAGCAAGCAACAGAAGCCATTAAAGCGATGCAAGCCCAGATTCTCCGTCTGCAGTTACACGATGAAGTACAGCCTGCCGTCAACCAGCTGCAGGAAGTAGAGCGACAGACGCAAAGCATCCACGAACAGGAAGAAAACATTCTGAAAGCGGAAGCAAACATCAAAAGTCAAGAGTCTTCCATCAACGAAAGCGAGAAAACTCTCGCCAGTCTGAAGGAAGCAGTCGGCAAGGCACAGGAACAGCTGGAAAAGGCGCTGCCGGTCATCGCTGAAACGAGAGCGCTGAAAACAAAAATGGAAGCGGCGATGCCGAATCTGAAAGAAAAGAAAGAGGCATTAGAGTTGGCGCAGAAAGAGAATCAAACTGCCCAGAAAGACGTGGAGGAAAACGCCCGAAACATCCAAAAATGGGAAGCAGAAACGGAGAAAGCGAACCTTGCCCTCAAAACGACAAAGGAAGAGATTGCCAAGCAGAAACAGGTTCTGCACGAAGCGACGCAAGCCGCAGAACAGGCTTGGGAGACGGAAAGAAATAAGACTGC
>ENA-USTZ01000420-USTZ01000420.1-human-gut-metagenome-genome-assembly--contig:-NODE-420-length-20187-cov-239.805370_pt1 | contig 20187 bp, 16 predicted proteins | sample MGYA00250049_ERZ773375 | MGnify/ENA primary metagenome ERZ773375 (study PRJEB29103, sample SAMN06111956) | human gut metagenome | biome: human gut; feature: ankylosing spondylitis patient; material...
GTTTGATACCATTAATCAGGTGAAACAAGAGCTGAATGCCACATCAAAAAATGTGCAGGACAAACTTCACGCAATGGGTAATACACCTCTGAAGAAAGTTGTGACTCATCGCTTCGAGCCAACTTCAAAGTATGTTCTTCTTTTCATTGGTGGCTTGGCTCTATCTCTTGTTCTCTCCATTTGGGGCAATCTCACCCAATGGCGAGAGCGCCAAGATTGGGAGGAGGTAGATTTGAAGTATCGGGCTTTGAAGATGGTGCTTCCATCCGACGACCCCAATGTTCGATACATCGAAAAGAATTTTTCTGTATGCCCAAATAAAGAAGTTATTGAGAAAGTGAGAACTCGTGTAAATATTTACGAGGACTCAATTCGCTACCATAACGAAATGATACAGATGGCAGCAATTAAAGATAGCATAGCTAATAGCCTTTTTAAAGAGGCGAATGAAATTAAAAAGAAAATTAATCAGAAATAAGATTGGCTACAAGCGCATTCCACGCCTTGACAAGATAAGGATAAATGGGCTTCACATCGTGTTAGATAGCGCAAGAGCTTGTCCTTGCATCAACAATGTTTCAGGATACTAACTTTCATTAAACTCTCAACTTTTCATTCGTGTCCGTGATACCACTTGTTTGACATTGCGGACACTTTTTATTTTTATGATGGCTATGAAAAAGAATATTGCAATTATAGCAGTTTTGGTTATCTCATTTGTTACATCTTATATATTATGCGGCACAGAACAAAATGATGCGGGTATTGATTCTATCAAGATTGAAGAATATAAGGCAGTTTTAGAAAATAGAGTCAGTTTGGATTCTGTTGCAGGGACATATTGCGGTGTGTTACCTCCTGATGTTGAGACAACACTCACGTTAAATGCTGACGGTACCTACTTGTTGATACAGGCATACAAAGAAAAGCAGAACGAGCGAGAAAAGTTAAGAGGTACCTTCCAAGTGCTTGATGGCAATATCTTGATGCTTGTGCATCCTTCGAGTGGTGACAACATATTCTATAAGGTGAGGGATGGCAGCTGTATTATTCTGATAGACTCGTTCGGTAACGAACCCCAAAAAGAGGTTAGGAAAAACTATATTCTGAAGAAGAAAGGATGAATTGGGAGTGGAAATAAGACTGTTAACTATAGAACGGTAGTCTGACAAAGTTATTTTACTCTCTGTATTGAAGAAAAAGCACTCACAATAAAATCCGTTTTAGAAAGTTCCTATTTCTGATTTTATTGTGAGTAATCTTACCTGCATAAACTTTATGGCTTTTCTAACAAGTTATTAAAATAGTGATAGATTCAACATCTTTTAAATAGAAAAATCCATGTGGTGATCCAAAGAATTATGTTTTCATACAACTATAACTATATTATCATCTATTCTCGTAATCACACAAATTATTGACACCTATTAAAATAAAAAATGTCTCCACTTGATAAACTGTCTTTATCATTATAAGGGAAAAACAATAGATTTGGTATAGAATCCTTTAGTTCAAATATAGACCTACTTTTTGTTTCATAATTATATAAACAAAGAGTATTTGATGTAAGTTTAATCTTGTAAAAGTTGTTCAATCCGGTAAATTCTCCATATAATTTTCCCTTTAAGAACAATCTTATAGAAACTGCCGCTCTTTGTGAATCTTGATACTGACCTGACAATATTTTTTGTTGTATTACTTTAAAATTATTTTTCTTAATTTTTAATGAACCTAAATACTTGTACTCATAATCATTAGTTAAGTCTTCTGTTTTTATTCTTATTGAATATGTTACAGAACCATTATGCGATTCTAAGCATAATTTTTCTAATTCTGTTTCATATTTTTTCACAGAATCATAGGCGTTGTCTCTAATAGTTGAAGTACTTTTTTTGCAACCAATAATTAGAAAACAAATAGTTATATATATACAAAAAGTAACAATTTTCATAAAGCGTATTTTTACTATTATAAAAAGTGGATGCTTTTAATTTAATGCATCCACTTTCTATTTTTGGAATTTATCGTTTACGTGGTTTAGATTCTCTTACCATAGTTTCAACATCGTTTTGATAATTCCGAACACCACCACCATTAAAATTATTTGTAGCATTTCCCCATCCTTTGAACTCATATGATGTTTCTCCTGTTTTTTTATCATATTTTACACTACTTTTGAATCCTTTGGTTGCAAGAATTCTAATGCCATAATACAAAGAATTAGTTACACTCATTTTTTCTTTTTTTCTTCATACCATAAGCATTTTTTTATAGAACGCTTACAGCATATTATATATAATACCTCTCAAGGCAAAAGGTTTTATGAAAAACTTTACCAAAAGAGAGTATGTTATAATTCCCCAAACTATGGATAATGGAAGAACCACGAAAAAACACCAATCAGGAATCTTATAATTATAACCATTCCCTTCGAATTTTTTATTTATCAACCATATCTTTTTGTTAGGGAAAAATCTTAAATAAGAGTATATTAATATCATTAGTAGATAAATGGATAACAAATATCCATCATTTCTATGGTATGAATCCCTTAATAGTTCGCACAAAAATAATGCGAATGGGAAAAAGAGAAACGCAAAGACCATTGCCATATACAATGGGCTAAGAAACTTTGCGGACTCTCTTTTTTTGTTATAAGCCCAATATACTCTATAAAATATATAATCTATCATATTTCCATTCTAATAATACACCATTATCTATATCATAACGCTCTTCAATGGCTGCATCGAGGTGTTCTCCAATACTTTTTCCCGTAGAGAGTTTTGTTACAATATCAGCCCCAAAATAAGCCTGAATTTCAGTATGCCATCCGAGGGCATCGCATGAAGCATCGGCTGTAGTAGAGATATTGGCAATATTGTATCTAAAGTTTTCATTAGAACATTGCAGAGTTCTCTGTTTCAGAGAGTATTATGGCTTATAGGTCGTGTAAACCAACCAATTCCGAATAGCTTTGACATTATAAGCTTTATCATAGAAAATCGTTATTACGGGAACCTGCTTTATATCTATGTTGAATATTGTAGTTGAATACAAGTTTAAACTTTCTTTTTGTATCAGAATCCTATGCCGTCTAAATCCCCCTCCTGTATATATTGAATCAGATAACTGAGTTACTGACATGAGCAGTTCTTTATCTCCGCCGTAATCAGATGTGAAAACATTGCCGTGATCGAGATAATACTTTAAGACTTCTCTAGAGTATAGTTCTTTTTTTTCGATAATTGTTGTTGTATCATTATTAACATCAAGCATAAAATATTTAACATTGTCTATCGGCAACAAAATATGCTGACTTTTCGATTTACAACAACCCAATATGCTGATACTTGTAAGTATCATACCGGTTTTAATAATGTTTTTTGTAATATTTAGAAGCATCATTGAAAATGGATTTTAATTTTTTGTTTTGTCCGATTAACTCTGAAACCGTTTTATAGTACAACTTAGACCCTGGTAATTTCGGAGATTTTCTTATTAAATCATGATGTTCATATATCCACCAGCAGTGACATATTTCTCCGCCAGCGGATCCACCCCATACCAAATACTAGCCACAGGGTTCATATATCTTGCACCGTAATAGTATAAGCTGGTTTCTTCATCGAACTGTTTGCCGTTGAACTTATACGGTAGGTCTTCACTGCTACTATGCTCCTCAACGAAAACCTCACCGAAAGGAACATACTCAATATGCTGCACCACCTCGCCATCCACATAGTCGTTGTTGTCCTCGCCATTGTACGACGCTGTGGGGTCGTAGGTGTAGAAGGTCTCAGCACCGTTGCAATACTTCAAAGAAGCAAAATGTGAATATTTTTTGCCTCTTCCTGTTGATTTTACAGGAGGTTTATATCCTTGTCTTGATGATACATACATATGTTCTTATTTTGCGGTTATAATAAAAGAACGAAGATTGATAAAGTTTATTGCTTAGGATTACATCATTTTAGATTCGTAAACACTATATGCTTGTGTTGGAAAAGTATATGAGCTGATGATAGAGTCGTCATCAACAATAATACCCTTGATTTGATAAACTCAACAGGAATACTTGCTATTCATTTTATGATGGGTTATGTTCACAAGTTTGAGATTTCATGTAAAAAAGTCCTAATTTCTATGTTTCTCTTCTTGCAAATTATGGGATATTAAGAAAAAAATCGTATCTTTGCCCCAAATTTAGGCGTTCTTTGTATATTGCAAAATACAGAAACGAGCAGAAGGTCGCTCGTTTCCATATTGTTACCTATATAATATAGGCAAACGCCCAACTTCTTGATTTTCAATCAAAGTCCAATTTAGAGCGAGTTAGTTTTTTTAACTTTTTAGCCCATTTTCTATCTTATTTATGCCTAAACGGCTCAAAACAGGGGCTTTTAAATCTTCTTCTTATAGCAGCGATGACGGCGATGCTGTTCGCTCTCCAGATACTGCCACTGGCTCTGAACACCGGTATTGGTCTCCATCTGCGGCATTGCCTCAGCCCATTTAAAGCCATAACGGCGATACTGCTCTATCAGATCGGCAAAAATAAGCGCGTTGGCTCCCTTCTTGCGATATTCCGGAAGAACACCAATCAAAAGCAAATCTACCGTATCCGTCTTGTGCCACTTCAGAACCTTCAGCACCTTCAGCCAACCCGTAGGGAAAAGCTTGCCATCGCCTATCTCGCGCAGCGCATCGGTAAACGAAGGGAAGGAAACACCGAAGGCTACCAGTTTGTTGCCAGCGTTGCCATCCACCACACCCGTTACCAGGTTCAAGTCAGCCTTCTTGATATAAGTATTTACATATTCATCTATCTGCTTCTCCGTAAGCTGCTGGAAATCATAGAGATTCTTGTAAGTCTCATTCACGATTTCGAACACCTTCCTGCCCATTCCTCCCGAGGTCAGTTCCTGGCGGGTGAACTTATGAACATGCAGATTATATCGGCTCTCTATCATCTGGGCAGTCTTGGCAAACTTAGCCGGCGTCACTTCCGGAATCCTGATGCGGTACTCCAGCCAGTCGTTATCCTTCTCATAGAGCGGATAACTCTCCATATGCGTCTTGTAATAAGGATAATTGTAATTGATATACATCGTAGACTTCCGGTCGAAGCCCTCGATGAGCAAGCCTTCACGGTCCATATCCGTAAATCCGAGCGGACCTACGCATTCGTTCATTCCCTTGCTCTTGCCCCAGTTTTCTACCGCACGCAACAAGGCACAGGAAACCGCAACATTATCCACGAAATCGAACCAGCCGAAGCGAACCTGCTTCTTGTTCCACTGTTCATTGGCACGATGGTTGATAATGGCAGCAATTCTACCTACGATACGAGCCTCGCTGTCAACCGCCAGGAAGTATTGAGCCTCGCAGAATTCGAAGGCAGGATTCTTCTTTGGGTCCAGCGTATTCATCTCGTCGAAACGCAAAAAAGGAATGGCAAACTTATGGCCTCTGTAGAGATCATAATGAAACTGAATAAAGGTTTTCAACCCCTTTTTTGTTGTTACCGGTATGATTCTTATCTCATCATTCATTAGTAATCCGTTTTGTATATATATTCAATTGCGGTGCAAAAATACGATAATTTTATGAATAATGCAACTCTTTTCTTATAAATTTATAAAAGTTGGTTCATAATTGTCCAACTTTGTGGATATTTATGTACCTTTGCAGGTTGAAATGCCCCAAAAGAGCATCATAAAGTTATGAAGAAAGAGAAAAGAGACAACTATACGTTCCTCACTCATGCCCCTGTGCATCATGTGATTTTTACGATGGCCATACCAACGATTATCAGTATGCTGTCGACGAGCATGTACAACCTCGCCGACACCTATTTCGTGGGCAGCATCAACACGCAGAGTGTGGCAGCGGTAGGCGTTTCCTTTGCAGCAATGGCTGTGATTCAGGCGATTGGTTTCTTGTTTGGCCATGGTGCAGGCAATTATGTTTCGCGACAGTTGGGCGCCAAACATACGGAACAGGCACAGAAGATGGCAGCCACGGGCTTTGTGCTGAGTTTTCTTACCGGTCTCCTCATCGCCATTCTGGGTCATGTGTTCCTCACTCCGCTCTGCCTTCTGATGGGTTCTACGCCCACCATTCTTCCTTATACAGAGCGTTATCTGGGCATTATCCTGCTGGGTGCTCCCTTTATGACCACCTCGCTTACGCTGAATAACCTGATGCGCTTCCAGGGCAATGCGATGTATGCGATGAAAGGCATCATGTCGGGTGTGCTGCTCAATCTGATTCTGGCTCCTCTGCTCATTCTCTACTTCCAGCTGGGCATTACCGGAGCCGCCGTAGCCACCCTCATCAGCCAGTGTTTCGGCTGCGCCATGCTCTTCTGGATGACGCATAAAGGCGAGAACATCCGCATCCGTCTCTGCAATTTCACCCCTACCCGCGCCTTTGCCAAGGAAATTATCTTCGGCGGAACCCCTTCGCTGTCAAGACAGGGACTGGGAAGTATCGCTACGCTGATGCTCAATGTGGCAGCAGGTGCGTTTGGCGATGCAGCCATTGCGGGCATGAGCATCGTTACCCGCATCTCCTTCTTCACCTATGCGATGGTCATCGGTCTGGGTCAGGGATTCCAGCCGCTCTGCGGATTCTGCTACGGCGCCAAACTCTATGGGCGCGTAAAGGAAGCCTTCTTTTTCTGCATCAGATGCGGCACGGTTTTCCTCAGCGTCTGTGCCATTCTCGGCTTCATCTTCTCAACTTCCATCATCAGTATCTTCCGCGATGATGCAGCAGTTGTAGCCGTAGGTTCGGTGGCTTTGCGATGGCAGGTGCTCAGTTTTCCGCTCATAGCCAGCATCGTGCTCACCAACATGCTGATGCAGACCATCCGTAAACCGGTGAGAGCCAACATCGTAGCGGCAGCACGCAGCGGACTTTTCTTCATTCCGCTCATCTTCATCCTGCCCTATTTCTTCGGGCTGCTGGGCGTGGAGATGTGTCAGATGTGGGCAGATTGCTGCTCATTTGCCGTTGCGGTTCCGATAGCCTGGAGCGCTTTCAGGGATATGAGAAGAGAGCAGATGGAACTTGGGAAAAGCCACTAGAAGATAAGAAGATACTAGAAGATAAGAGAAATACTTGAGATAAGAGAAATGGAGAAAACTTATTACATAGGATTGGACGTTGGCTCTACGACAGCCAAAATAGCCGTTATCGACAGCGATAACCGGGTAATTTACTCAAAATACGAACGCCATAACGCTCGTGTCAACGAACTTGTGTCACAATATTTTGATGAGATTTTAGCCCTCACGGGCGATGCAGAGGCAAGAATCTGCGTAACTGGAAGCGTAGGAATGGCTACTGCCGAACAGCTCCAGGCGGAGTTTGTACAGGAGGTGGTGGCTGCATCGGTCTATGCCCGTACTGCCCATTCTGAGGCGAAAGCGCTCATCGATATTGGTGGCGAGGATGCGAAGGTTATCTTCTTCAAGGAAAACGGAAATATGGAACTGCGCATGAACGGCAACTGTGCCGGCGGAACGGGCGCTTTTATCGACCAGATGAGTGTGCTGATGGGCGTAGAGAACCAGAAGATGAGCGAGTTGGCGATGAAGGCAGAGCACGTTTATCCGATGGCTGCCCGCTGCGGCGTATTCGCCAAGACCGACATCCAGAACCTGATGGCGCGCAATCTGCCCGAAGCCGATATTGCAGCCAGCATCTTCCATTCCATCGCCGTACAGACGGTGGTTACGCTTTCTCACGGCATCAGTTTCGAGGCTCCTATCCTGCTCTGCGGCGGTCCGCTGACCTTTCTTCCGGCTCTCCGCAAGGCATTCTGCGATTATCTCCATCTCTCTCCAAACGACTTCATCGTATCCGGAAACAGCAATCTCATTCCGGCTCTGGGTTGTGCTTACCGGGCTAAATCGGCAGATTCTGCAGCCTCAGTTTCGGTACTCAGAAGTCGGATGAAAAAAGAAATACAAACGGAATGGACCAGCAGTCTGCTGCCTCTGTTCAAGAATGAGAAAGAGCACCAGGAATGGCTCAAATCAAAAACGAAATTCGCTACCGAAACCCAACCGCTGAATAAAGGGAAACAGCAGGTTGTGATTGGTATTGACTCGGGCTCTACTACGACGAAGATTGTTGCGGTAAGGGTGAATGCGGAGACGCCTACGGGAGATATTGTCTTTACCAATTACCGCCTGAATCTGGGAAATCCGATCAAGGCGGTAGCGGATGGACTGAACGCCCTGAAGCAGGAAGCAGCATTGCGAGGCGCTGAACTGGAAATCATAGGCTCCTGCTCTACAGGTTACGGCGAAGAACTCATCAAGGCGGCTTTCGGCCTAGACAGCGGCATTATCGAAACAATGGCGCACGAAAGAGCGGCTGCCTCACTCATGCCCGACGTGAGTTTTATCCTGGACATCGGCGGACAGGACATGAAGGCAATCTTCGTTGAGAAAGGGGCTGTGGTGCGCATGGAACTCAACGAGGCGTGCAGTTCGGGCTGCGGAACATTCATCCAGACCTTTGCCAACAACATGGGTTATTCTGTAGGCGATTTTGCTCAACTCGCCTGCCAGTCGAAGGCTCCCTGCGACCTGGGAACCCGCTGCACCGTCTTCATGAACTCGAAGGTAAAACAGGTGCTCAGAGAGGGCGCATCTGTAGCTGATATTTCTGCCGGAATCTCTTATTCGGTCATCAAGAACTGTCTTTATAAGGTATTGAAACTCCATGGTAATGAGAACCTTGGAGGCAAAATCGTTGTGCAGGGTGGTACGATGAGAAACGATGCGGTGGTAAGAGCATTTGAGTTGCTCACCCATACCGAAGTGGCACGAAGCAACATGCCGGAACTGATGGGCGCCTACGGCTGTGCCCTTCATGCGGCGGCTGATTACAAACATCGCACATCTGCAGAAGATACGCACGCCTCATCAAGATCCATCGATGATCTCCAGAATCTGGCTCATTATGAAACCAAACAGCTGCAATGCAAAGGCTGCGAAAACCATTGTTATGTTTCCCGCTACACCTTTGCCGGCGGCAACCGATTCTACTCCGGAAACAAGTGTGAGCGTGTGTTCAACAACAAGGGAACAAACGGGATAAAAGGCAAAAACATCTACGAATACAAATATAGTTTACTCTTTGATAGAGAGATGGTTAACCCACTTGACGTTGTAAAACACAACGTCAAAGTAGGCATTCCTCGCATCCTCAACATGTACGAGGAATATCCGTTCTGGAATGCGCTGCTCCGGGCAGCAGGATTGGGCGTGATTCTCTCTTCCGATTCCACTTTCAGCCAGTACGAAGGAGCCTTGAATACGGTGATGAGCGACAATATCTGCTTCCCGGCTAAACTGGCTCACAGCCATCTGAAGGAACTCAACGAGAACCCGAAGGTAGACCGCATCCTCATGCCATACGTGGTTTATGAGCATAATGACGACCCGAAGAATACGCTGAACAGCTTCAACTGTCCGGTCGTTTCGGGCTACAGCGATGTCATCAAGTCGGTCATCAATCTGAAGAAACCAATCGATACGCCCGTCATCAACTTTGCCCAGCCTAAGGCGCTGGAAAAACAGATTACCGATTATCTCAAGCAACTGGGAGTAAGCAAGAAGACTGCCCATAAAGCGCTGAGAGAAGCCCTCTATGCTCAGGCAGTATATACAGCTGAGATTAAGAAACAGGGCTGGGAGATTCTGAAAAATGAAGAAACAGAGGCTCAGAAAACGGACGAAACCAAAACTCAGAAGCCAAACAAGGGACTTACGATTCTGCTGGCTGGCCGTCCTTATCATACAGACCCGCTGATTCAGCACAAGCTGAGCGAGATGATAGCCAATCTGGGAGTCAACGTCATCAGCGAAGACATCGCCCGGGGTAATCTCTTTGCAGATTTCAAAGAATTCAATCTGGAGGACCTGGCGGCAGAAAGAAATGAGGCAGCATTAGCCAGCCAAGACAACAACAAAGCATACAACTGTCAGCCAGAGACTTATCTCGTGAAGCAATGGGCGTATATGAACCGCATTCTGAAGGCAGCGCAATGGGCAGCCGAACAGGGCGATGAGGTTCATTTCGTCCAGATGACCAGCTTCGGCTGCGGTCCTGACAGTTTTATCCAGGACGAGATTCGCGACATCATGAAGCGCCACAACAAGCCGTTCACGCTGCTGAAGATAGATGATGTGAGCAATATCGGCTCTCTGAAACTCCGTGTCCGCTCGCTCATAGAAAGCCTTAGAGTTAAAAGTTTAAAGTTAAAAGTTAATAGTTCAAATCTCAAAGTTCAAAGTACTTCTCAAAGTCTCCAGCAGACTAAAGTATTCACCAAGCAGGACATTCATCGCAAGATTCTCGCTCCTTTCATGACCGAATACCTCACCCCTATCATTCCGCCTATCCTGAAACTGATAGGCTATGATGTTGAGGTACTTCCGATGAGCGATGAGGTGAGCGCCGAACTCGGCTTGAAGTTTGCCAACAACGAAGTCTGCTATCCGGCAACCCTCATCGTCGGCGACATCATCAAAGCCTTGAAATCAGGCAGATACGACCTGAACAATACGGCAGTAGTGATGAGTCAGACGGGCGGCCAGTGTCGCGCAACCAACTACGCCGGTCTCATCAAACGTGCGATGATTTCCAATGGATTCCAGGACATTCCGCTGCTCACACTCGGTGTAACAGCCTCAACAGGCGAAGCATCAGGCTCAACAGACGACAAACAAGACTATAACGAGCAGGACGGCTTCAATGTGCCTTGGCTGAAATACAGTCAGATTATCGTTACCGCCATTTTCTATGGCGATGCAATCAACGAGATGTACAACGCCTGCATCGTAAGAGAGCGTAAACCGGGCATTGCCAGAGAGTTGCGCGATAAATACATGCAGCTGATAGACGGACCTATCGCCCAGAATTCAGCCAAAGGACTCATCCGACTCCTGGAACAGGCAGCCGAAGAATTCAACCAGATGACCCTCGACAGAGATCTGCCGAAGGTAGGAATCGTAGGCGAAATCTTCCTGAAGTTCAATCCTTTCGCCCACCAGTTCCTGGAGCAGAACATCATTTCGCGCGGCATTGAGGTGGTTCCGCCTCTGCTTGCCCCTTTCTTCCTGCAGGAATTTGTGAATATAGAGATACAGAAACACATGCGGCTGAGTTGCACCAGAGTGCCCGATTTCATCATCAAGGGCGCTTATCAGGCGCTGATAGGCAGAAGATTGCGCCAGGTAAACAAGGCAGCCGGCAAGTTCCGCTACTTCCGTCCGTTCACCAATATCTATGATGATGCGAAGGACGCACAGGGACTGGTTTCGCTCGCAGCCCAGTTTGGCGAAGGCTGGCTTCTGCCTGCCGACATCGTAGGTTACATCCGTGATGGCGTGAACAATATCATCTCGCTCCAGCCTTTCGGCTGCATCGCTAACCACGTGATTTCCAAGGGCATCGAGAAACGTCTCCACGACCGTTTCCCAATGCTCAACCTTGTATCGCTCGACTTCGATTCCGGTGTTTCAGAGGTAAACGTCACCAACCGACTGCTCCTCTTCCTGGACAGCATCGCAAAATAAGACAAGCCAGACCCATGTACGGTAAAACACCGTATATGGGTCTTTCCGTCTTTCATCCCTCAAAAAATCACTCTAAAAAATACAAAAAACCGCAGCTATTTCTTTGTCATTCAAGAAAATAATCGTATCTTTGCACTCAAATTTTATTGAGACATTAAGAAAATGAGTAAAGATACATTAACTCATCAGCTGACAGAGACCATCGAGGAGCTTTCGAGCGCCGAATCTTTGAAGGGTCTCTTCCATCAGCATCGAGACGGGAATCCACTTCCTTCGGGCAAGGCGCTCGAAGAAATCATCAGTTTGTCCCGTTCTATCCTCTTTCCGGGATATTTCGGCAATTCTTCGGTAAATATCTCAACCATCAAATATCACATCGGAGTAAGAGTAGAGAAACTCTATGAGATGCTGTCAGAGCAGATTCTCGCCGGTCTCTGCTTCGCCAACGACTGCGAAACGGAAACCCAGGCTGAACTGCAGCACCAGCGTGCCAAGGCAGGCGTGATTGCAGCCAAGGCAATCATGGAATTCCCGAGACTTCGCAAGATTCTGGCTACTGATGTAGAGGCTGCCTACGAGGGCGACCCGGCTGCCATGAGCCACGGAGAAATCATCTCCTGCTACCCGGTCATCAAGGCGATTACCAACTACCGCATCGCTCACGTGCTGCACGAACTGGGAGTGCCGCTCATTCCGAGAATGATGACTGAACTGGCGCATTCGGAAACCGGTATTGATATTAACCCGGAGGCTACCATCGGCAAGCACTTCACCATCGACCACGGTACGGGTGTGGTGATTGGAGCTACCTGCATCATCGGCGATAATGTGAAACTCTACCAGGGTGTTACCCTCGGAGCCAAGAGTTTCCCACTCGATAAGGACGGCAATCCTATCAAGGGAATCCCTCGCCACCCTATCCTCGAAAATGATGTCATCGTCTACGCCAATGCCACCATCCTCGGTCGCATCACCATCGGAGAAGGCTGCGTAGTGGGAGCCAACGTATGGGTTACCAAGGATATGAAACCGAAAACAAAGAAATATAAAAAAGAAAAACAAAGTTTATTAGATATAGAATTCAATAATGGAACAGGAATTTGAACTCATTGCCAAGACCTTCATGGGCCTCGAGCCTGTCTTGGCTGAAGAGCTCACCCAGTTGGGTGCCAATAATGTACAGATCGGTCGCCGCATGGTGTCTTTCACAGGCGACAAGGAAATGATGTATCGTGCTAACTTCCAGTTGCACACAGCCATCCGTATCTTAAAGCCTATCAAGCACTTCAAGGCGAGAAGCGCTGAAGAGGTGTATGATCAGATTCAGAAGATCAAGTGGGATGACATCTTAGACGTGAAGAAGACTTTCTCTGTTGACTCAGTAGTCTACTCAGAGGAGTTCCGCAACTCACGCTTCGTAACCTACAAGGTAAAGGATGCGATTGTTGACTGGTTCCGCGAGAAGCAGGGTACACGTCCAAATATCAGCGTATCTAACCCGGATATCCGCCTCAACATCCACATTGCAGAAGACAATGCCACCTTGAGTCTCGATTCGAGCGGTGAGAGTCTGCACCGCCGTGGCTACCGCCAGGAGCAGGTAGAGGCTCCTCTGAACGAGGTTCTCGCTGCAGGTATGATTCTGATGACTGGCTGGAAGGGCGAATGCGATTTCATCGACCCGATGTGTGGTTCAGGTACCATCGCCATCGAAGCTGCCCTCATCGCCCGCAACATCTCTCCAGGTGTATTCCGCAAGGAGTTTGCCTTCGAGAAGTGGAACGATTTCGACCAGGATCTCTTCGATACGATTTATAACGACGACTCTCAGGAGCGCGAGTTCGAGCACCATATCTATGGTTACGATGTTGACATGAAGGCTGTAAACACAGCTAATCTCAACGTTCGTGCTGCCGGACTGAGCAAGGATATCACCATCGCCCAGCAGGACTTCAAGGACTTCACCCAGCCAGCAGAGAAGAGCATCATCGTGATGAACCCTCCATACGGTGAGCGCATCTCTACCCCTAACCTCCTGAACACCTACAAGATGATAGGTGAGCGCTTCAAGAAGGCTTTTGCCGGCAACGAGGCTTGGGTATTGAGCTACCGCGAGGAGTGCTTCGAGCAGATTGGTTTGAAACCATCTATCAAGATTCCTGTATTCAACGGAAGTTTGGAGTGCGAATTCCGCAAGTATGTGATGTTCGACGGCAAGATGAAGGACTTCCGTTCTGAAGGCGGTATTGTGAAGACAGAGCGCGAGAAGAGCGAGATGGCTCAGAAGCACCGTTTCAAGAAGGAACGTGAATTCAAGAAGCGTGTAAGCGAGGAGACAGAAAACGAGGAGGACGATATCCGTTCTTTCAAGTTCCATACTCACCGTCTGGAAGACTTCGAGAAGAAGCGTGCTGAGTTCCATAAGGGCGGCCGTTCACGTATCAGCGGCGGTCGACGCAATGATGACGACGATGACAAGCGTGGAAGCCGTAGCTTCAAGGGCGACCGCAAGGGTGGCCGTGACTTCGGTGGCAAGCGCGACGGAAAGCGTTTCGAGAAAGGCGACAAGCGTGGTGGCTTCAAGGGCGACAAACGTGGTGGTCGTGATTTCGGAGGCAAGCGCGGAGGCAAGAAAAACTTCAGCGTTGACTTCGACGACGAGGATTAAAGACATATCGACCCATACGTCGTGTTTCACGACGCATGGGTGGTAAACCCGATAAAGTAAAGTAAAGAATATAATGAATCTGAAGAATTCAATTTATAAATTATCTTTTGCTGCTATGATTATGATGGCTATGAATGCAACCGACTTACAGGCTCAGGGCGTGGTTCCTGCTCAGAAAGGCGAGAAAACCTTTACATTGGAAGACCTGAACTTCGGCGGCAACAACTATCGTAACATGGTAGCTAAGAACCGCTGGTGCACCTGGTGGGGCAATGAACTCGTTCGCCAGGATGTAGATGCCTGCTATCTCGTCAACAAGACGACAGGCAAGGAGACCAGACTCTTCGGCATCAATGACATCAACCAGTGGATTGCTCCTACCAAAGACATCAAGGTAAGAGCCCTCTACAATGCTATCTTCCCTTTTGCAGGCAAGAACATCGTGATGGTAAGCAACGGCAGCAAGACTTATACCGTAGACTTCAAGAAGCATAAGCTGCTGAGCGAGATGGATTTTGCTGACGGCGAGAACCTCCTGGAGGCTAATGCCCAGCAGAACGCCTTCGCCTATCTGAAGGGCAGCAACCTCTATGTGCGTACCTTCGATGTAACCAGCAACGCCCTGACAAAAGAAAAGAAATCTCACGATTTCCAGCTCTCAAAGGACGGAAGCCGCGAAATCGTTTATGGACAGAGTGTTCACCGCGATGAGTTCGGTATCAGCAAGGGAACCTTCTGGAGTCCGAACGGCGAACTGCTCGCCTTCTATCGCATGGACCAAAGTATGGTAACCGACTATCCGCAGGTCGACATCCCGGAAATCGGTTTCAATCATCCTGAAACACAGAGTTGCATTGCTACTCCTGCACCAGACAAGTATCCGATGACAGGCGAGACATCACACAAGGTAACCGTAGGCGTGTTCGACTGCATGACCGGCAAGACCGTCTATCTGAAGGCTGGCGATCCAACCGACCGCTACTTCACCAACATCGCATGGAGTCCGGACAGCAAGACCATCTATATGTTCGAACTGAACCGCGACCAGAACGACTGCCGCCTTACCGCCTACAGCGCAGAGACCGGCGAGAAGACTGGCGAACTCTATCGCGAGACCGATGAGAAGTATGTGGAGCCTTGCCACCCTATCCAGTTCCTGCCTTGGGACAGCAACAGCTTTATCATGCAGAGCCGCAAGGATGGCTACAACCACCTCTATCTCTGCACCCTGGGCAAGCACGGAAACCGCATGGCAAGCAACACAGAATCGCTCGAAATCAAGCAGTTGACTTCCGGTAAATGGGAAGTGATGGAAGTGCTCGGTTTCAACAGCAAGCGCAAGAGTATCATCATCGCATCCAACGAGAAATCGCCTATCCAGAGAAACATCTTTGCCGTAGATACAAATACCGGCAAGCGTACGCTGGTAGATGATTGCGGCAAGGGATGGCACAGCGCCACTTTGAGCGAGAACGGACAGTATGTCTTCGACAACTACTCTACTCCTACCGTGCCTCGCAAGATTGCCCTCGTGAATACCGAGAACGGCAAGCGCACCGCCTACTTCACAGCCGAGAACCCTTGGAAGGGCTACAATGTACCTGAGTACAGCTGCGGTACCATCAAGGCAGCCGATGGCGAAACAGACCTCTACTGGAGAATGGTGAAGCCGGTAAACTTCGATCCAAACAAGAAGTATCCTACCATTATATATGTATATGGTGGACCTCATGCCCACAACGTAGATGCACGCTGGAACTACTCTAGCCGTGGTTGGGAAACTTACATGGCAGAAAAGGGCTATCTGCTCTTCATCCTCGACAACCGTGGAAGCGAGAACCGTGGCAAGGCTTTCGAGCAGGCTACCTTCCGCCAGCTCGGACAGATTGAGATGCAAGACCAGATGAAGGGCGTGGAATATCTGAAGACGCTTCCTTACGTAGATGCTGACAAGATTGGCGTTCACGGCTGGAGCTTCGGCGGATTCATGACCATCTCGCTGATGACCAACCACCCTGATGTGTTCAAGGTAGGCGTAGCAGGCGGTCCGGTTATCGACTGGCACTGGTACGAGGTGATGTATGGCGAGCGCTATATGGACACCCCACAGACCAACCCAGAGGGTTACAAGAAGACCTCTCTGCTCTATCAGGCAAAGAACCTGAAGGGCAAGCTGCAGATTATCCAGGGCCTGAACGATGTGACCGTAGTGCCACAGCACTGCCTCACCTTCCTCAAGGCTTGCATCGCCGCAGGCACCCAGCCAGACTTCTTCGTCTATCCTGGCGAGCCTCACAACATGAGAGGTCATCAGAGCACTCATCTGCATGAGCGCATCAGCAATTATTTCTTCGATTATCTCAAGTAAATATCTAGGAGCAAACATCCCCCGGAAAAGGGGAGTTTACTTCTACATCAAATAACAAACAATAACTTACAGCAAATGAAAATTTTATTGTTAGGAGGCGGTGGCCGCGAGCACGCCTTAGCATGGAAAATCGCTCAGAGCGAGAAGTGTGAGAAACTCTTCATCGCTCCTGGTAATGCCGGTACTCAGAATGTCGGCGAGAACGTAGATATCAAGGCAGACGACTTTGAGGCGCTCAAGAACTTCACAGTAGAAAATGGCGTTGATATGGTGGTAGTTGGTCCGGAAGACCCATTGGTAAAGGGTGTTTACGATGACTTCAAGAACGATCCTCGCACCCAGAACATCCCTGTCATCGGTCCATCAAAGGCTGGCGCCGTACTGGAAGGCAGCAAGGACTTCGCCAAGAAGTTCATGAAGCGCCACAACATCCCTACTGCCCAGTATGAGACTTTCGACGGCGAGCACGTAGAGGAAGGCTTGAAATTCCTAGAGACACTGAAGGCTCCTTACGTACTGAAGGCTGACGGTTTGTGCGCCGGTAAGGGCGTTCTCATCCTCCCTACCCTGGAAGAGGCTAAGAAAGAGTTCAAGGAGATGCTCGGCGGTATGTTCGGCAACGCTTCTGCACGCGTAGTCATCGAGGAATTCCTCAGCGGCATTGAGTGCTCTGTATTCGTATTGACCGACGGCAAGAACTACAAGATTCTGCCTGAGGCTAAGGATTACAAGCGCATCGGCGAGCACGATACCGGTCTGAACACCGGCGGTATGGGTAGCGTTACCCCTGTACCATTCGCTACCAAGGAGTGGATGCAGAAGGTTGACGAGCGCATCATCCGTCCTACTGTAGAAGGACTTGCTGAGGAGAACATCGACTATAAGGGATTCATCTTCTTCGGTCTGATTAATGTAGAAGGCGAGCCTATGGTCATCGAGTACAACTGCCGTATGGGTGACCCTGAGACAGAGAGCGTGATGCTCCGCCTGAAGAGCGACATCGTGGATCTCTTCGAAGGTGTAGCAGCAGGCGACTTGGACAAGCGCAGCATCGAGTTTGATGAGCGTGCAGCAGTCTGCGTGATGCTCGTAAGCGGCGGTTATCCAGAGGCTTACAAGAAGGGTTATCCTATCCAGGGCATCGACGATGTAGAAGGTTCGGTAGTATTCCACTCCGGTACAGCCATGAAGGATGGTCAGATAGTAACCAACGGTGGTCGTGTCATCTGCGTAAGCAGCTACGGCAAGGACAAGGAAGAAGCCCTGAAGAAGAGCTTTGCTGAGGCACAGAAGATCCAGTTCACCGACAAGTACTTCCGTTCTGATATCGGACAGGACCTTTAGTTTTTTAATGTTGAATGTTGAATGTTGAATGTTGAATTGCCTAACGGACTCAAGGGCGCTAGCCTAATTCAACATTCAACACTGAACATTCAACATTCAACATTCAACATTGAATTAGATGTTAAGAAAGAAAACTTTTCAAAATAAAGTAGCGGCTAGCCGCTACTCTTTACCTATTACTGCAACCCTTGCCACGCTGGTTTGGGTTGCAGTAGGTTTATTGGTATCCAATATCTGGGTAGAATTTGCTTTCACAGCCATGTCTACTCTGCTGATGGTGGAACTGAACAACCGTAATGCCCTCATGCGTACCTACAGCCGAATGGTATCTTGCAGTTTTCTGGCATTACTGACGATGACAGGACTCCCCCAACTCTCTTTAAAAAGCAGTATTGTGACGATGTGTTTCATCGCCTTTTATCTCATTATCTGGAATTGCTACCAGGATAAACGCTCTACAGGCTGGACTTTCTACGCCTTTGCCTGCATCGGTCTGGCATCGATGGTTTTCGTACAGATAGGCTATTTCATGCCTATACTGTGGATCATGATGATGGTGTTTACCCTCTCGTTTAGCGTAAAGACATTCTTTGCATCCCTGGTAGGTCTCATCGTGCCCTATTGGTTTGCAGCCGGTTATTTCTTCTATACCGACAACATACAGGGTCTGGCTGACCACTTCTGCGAATTCATCAACTACAGCGAACTCTTTGATTATTCGCAGGTTACCGACCATCAGGTACTGAACCTGAGTTTCGTTATCCTGCTCACCATCATCGGTTCCATCCACTTCATACGCACCAGCTACGGCGATAAGATACGCACCCGCATGATCTACGAAACGTTTATCATGATATCGGTTGCCTGCATCATCTTCATCGTCCTCCAGCCTCGACATATACAGGAACTGGGCGGCATCCTGATTGTGAATACAGCACCGCTTATCGCCCATTTCATCACATTCACCAGAGGTAAGTTTACCAACATCTCTTTCATCCTGCTGCTCATCATGCTGGTACTTATCATGGCTTACAACATACTCGTACCAGAGAGCATATTACTATGAGTTGGATTATCAGTTTCTTAATCGACTGGGGCTATTGGGGCATGCTTGCTGCAGCTTTTCTGGCAGGTTCTTTCTTCCCATTCAGCAGCGAGGCAGTAATGGCAGGCTTGCAGGCAGCTGGACTAGAGCCTCTCCCCCTCGTTATCTACGGTAGCATCGGCAATGTGCTTGGTTCCATGTTCAACTACGGTGTGGGCAGAATGGGTAAGATGGAATGGATAGAGAAATACCTGCATGTGAAGAAAAAAAGTCTGGATAAGGCTGAACGTTTCATGGCAGGCAGAGGCGCCTGGATGGGATTCTTCGCCTTTCTCCCACTATTGGGAAGTGCCATCACCATCGTTTTAGGCTTGACAAGAGCCAATATTCCGATTTCGATACTCAGTATCACCATCGGAAAAGTACTAAGATATGTTTTATTGGTCTATGGACTGAGTTTTATCGTTTAATTATGAAGAGATTTTTATACCTTATTATAATATGCGCCCTAATGGTTGGCTGCAAAAGCAACCAGCAAAAGGCTGGCATGGCTGAAAGTAAGGCCAAGCCTACTGTAACCGTTACCATCCCTCCCTACCAATATTTCGTAGATAAGATTGCCGGAGACAAGGTAGATGTCAACGTGATGGTATCCAACGGCAACAATCCTGAAACTTACGAGCCTTATGCCCAGCAGATGATGGAACTCTCCAGGAGTGCCCTCTATCTGAAAGTGGGAAGCATCGGTTTCGAACAGACCTGGATGAAGAAACTGCAGGACAACGCTCCGGATATGAAAGTGATAGATACTTCCGTGGGCATCAAGCCTGCCAAGACTCCGGGTGGCAACATCGACCCACACGTATGGATGAGTTGCAGCAACGCCCGCATCATAGCCAGCAACATCCTCAAGGCGCTCTGCGAACTGGAGCCGAAGAACAAGGCGTTCTTCGAGAAGAACTACCAGTCGCTGCTCAGCATCATCGACAAGAGAGACAGCACCATCAAGGAGAGCTTCCAAAAGGACCCAGACCTGGTACGCAAGTTTGTGATCTATCACCCTATCCTCACCTACTTCGCCCGTGATTACCAGTTGGAGCAGCTTGCCATCGAGGAAGAAGGCAGGGAGCCAAGTGCCTCCCAGCTGAAGAGCCTCATC
>ENA-USTZ01000428-USTZ01000428.1-human-gut-metagenome-genome-assembly--contig:-NODE-428-length-19987-cov-251.313511_pt1 | contig 19987 bp, 16 predicted proteins | sample MGYA00250049_ERZ773375 | MGnify/ENA primary metagenome ERZ773375 (study PRJEB29103, sample SAMN06111956) | human gut metagenome | biome: human gut; feature: ankylosing spondylitis patient; material...
TTTCATAAGAAATCGCATGAAGTGCCAGGGTTGAATACATCTTCTCTGCCAGACCTCATTTTCTCCGTACTGTTCTTCTTTATGATTGTTACCCACATGCGCCAGGTTACCTTGAAGGTAGACTGCCGTTTGCCACAAGGCAAGGAACTCACCCGCCTGACCAAGAAATCGGCTGTGAGCCATATCTATATAGGTAAACCAACCAAAGAGATGCAGGCTAAGTATGGTACCGGTACCCAGATCCAGTTGAATGACAAGTTTGCTTCGGCTCCCGAAGTGATGGATTACATTTCGGCAGAAAAGAAGCGTATGTCACCGGAAGACCAGAAGCTGATGACCGTATCAATCAAAGCAGACCAGGAAACCAAGATGGGTGTGATAACCGATGTAAAGCAGGCTTTGCGCCAGGCAAAAGCATTAAAAATCAGTTATTCTGCCACAGAAAATGGAAAATAATATTAATTTATCATGTTTTTCTCTTAAAAAATTGCTTTTATTAATTTTTTGTATTATCTTTGCACGCAAATTATTAGTATTATGGCAAAACAAATTTTAGATTCATTAGATAGGCAGATTCTGAAGCTGATTTCTCAGGATGCCCGTATTCCATTTTTGGAAGTGGCACGCGCTTGCAACGTGAGCGGTGCTGCCATTCATCAGCGTGTTGCTAAACTTACAAATCTTGGTATCATCAAGGGTTCACAATTCATTATTGACCCAGAAAAGATAGGTTACGAAACTTGTGCCTATATGGGACTCTATTTGAGGGAGCCTGAGAAGTTTGACCAGGTTGTAGAGGAGTTGAAGAAGATTCCTGAGGTTGTAGAGTGCCACTATACTACAGGCAGCTTTGATATGTTTATCAAGATTTACGCGCTCAACAACCATCATCTCCTGGAAATCATCCATGATAAGTTGCAGCCACTGGGATTGTCTCGCAGCGAGACCATCATCTCTTTTAATGCATCTATCAACCGTCAGCTTTCTATGCAGGACCTCAAGAGTTTCAACGATGATGAAGAGGAAACTGATGAGGAGGCTGCAGCAGAGAAATAAGATATAAAAAGAAAAAAAAGCAGTAGCTCCCTGCGGGATTACTGCTTTCTATAAAGGGTGAGGAATGTGAACGGTAAGCCGTTTTCATTCCTCATTTCTTTTTCTTTCACTTCCCATTCTGCCGGATTGATTTCCGGAAAGAAGGTATCGGCATGTGCTGGTTCCTTTTCTACGATTGTGAGATAAAGCCTGTCTGCAAAAGGCAAAGCCTGTTCATATATGCTGGCTCCTCCGATGATGAAACATTCATCTGATGTTTCTTTGCTTCCAACCTCTTCTTTGCTTCCAGCCTCTTCTTTCCTTGCTGCCAGCGCTTCTTCCAAAGAGCTGCATACTTCGCACCCTGTTATCTGCTCTCTTGTCTTCGAGATAACAATATTCCGGCGGTTGGGCAAGGCTCCGTTCGGCAGCGACTCAAATGTCTTCCTGCCCATGATGATCGTATGTCCGGTTGTGAGCATACGAAATCGGGTCATGTCCGATGGGATGGCGTAGAGCAACCGGTTCTTGTACCCGATAGCTCTATGCACTTTGGATATACAGGCGATGATGCTGAGCATTTTTTATTTTAATGTTGAGTGTTGAATGTTGAATTATTCATTCTTGCTGTAAACTGTTAACTATAAACTATTAACTATAAACAGCTCTCCCGTCCCATGGCTACTTTTGATCTTCCACTCCTGCGGATAGAGGTTGTTGGCACGGTTGCCGATGTTCTTTTCCCAGCCTATCGGAACCTTTCTGTAGGTTACCAGTACATAACCCTTAGGCGTATCGGCAGGCAGATTCACAGCCTCCTTGCGAAGGTAGCGGATGGCATCTTCGTAGGATAACTCCACCTGTGGGAAGTGATCTTTGTTGAGCATCGTAGAGAGAGCGAGAGCCTGGTCGGGAATGAGCCCCTTTCCCTTGTCTGTTCCCAGTTTCACACCTGCATGCAGCACCTTCAGGTTCTTTTCAGCCTGGTCGTAGATGTCTTTCCATCTGCCCGGAATGGCGTAAACCGTCTCGTTGCTCTCTGCAGGCATCCATTCCGTATCAGCCTTCAGCCAGCCGTCCGGAATCTCCGGTCCCTTTCCTTTCGCCACCTTCTTGTCTTTCTTCTTCTTATCCTTCCTGTTCTCCTTGGCTGGTGAACCTGCTTCCCATTCGCCCTCTTTCTTCAGAATCGCCATAAACAGACCTTCGCCTCGCGAAACGCCAGGAATGAACCTGTAAACAGGGAAGTCGGTGCCCGTGAGGTTGCGGGTGATGTTCCATGCATCTTCTACACCCTCCAGTGCCATCACTTCTGCGCCAAGTTCTTTGCATATCCAGTCCACGTTCTCCTCATCTTCGTGCGCATTGAAGGTGCAGGTAGAGTAAATCAGGATACCGCCTGGCTTCAGACAGTTCCAGATATCCGATACGATTTCGCGCTGCAGCTGCCAGCAGTTGTTCACATTCTGGGTACTCCATTCGCCGATAGCCCCTTCATCTTTGCGGAACATTCCTTCGCCGGAGCAGGGAACATCGGTAAGAATCACATCAAACTGCAACTTCGATTTCTTGTAATCGCGGGGATAGTTGTTGGTAACAATCATATCCGGATGACCGAACTTCTGTACGTTTTCGGCAAGAATCTGTGAGCGGGTGCGCATCGGTTCGTTGCTGAAGAGCAGACTCCCTTCCGGCAAGGCAGCTCTTACGGCAGTCGACTTTCCGCCAGGGGCAGCACAGAGATCCAGCATCATCACCGGTTCTTTTACGTACTGTCGGATAGCCATATCAACAAACATGGATGAGGCTTCCTGTACATAATATAAGCCGGCATGCAGCAGCGGATCGAAGGTGAATCCGGGACGCGTAGAGAGATAACGGCCGGTTTCCGGACACCAGGGAATCGGTTCGCCATCAGCATCCTTGCATTTAAAAGGATTGATGCGGATACTGGTTGGTGCCTCCTCTTCGAGGATAGCATGCTCCAGACGCTGATACAGCTTTTCGCCCATCAGTGCCTGCGTATATGTTCTGAAATCTTCAGGTAATGTCTTCATTCTGTTTCTTTTTCTTTAATTTGTTTGCAAAAATAAGAAAAATTTCGTTTCTTTGCAACTAAATCGCGAAGAGATGCGTCTAAGAAGCAGAAATTTTTCAAATAACAAGGTAAAACAATAAAAAATAATGATATGAAGAAAGCAATATTGGCATTAGCGCTCGTTATGAGCATCGGAGCCACCCAAGTGTCTTTGGCGTCTTCAGCTCCAAAACATCGTTATCATCCAACTACCCAACAGGTAGATTCAAAGGCTGCTCCTGCATCTGCCGCACAGCCATCTGCTTCGAAGGATAAAGACGACGAGGCGTTGGAGGCTTATTCTGATACAACCAGTACAGATTCGGCCAACTATGATGATTATGATGAGAATGATAATAAGTCTGTTCATTCTAGATACAGTTTAGACAACTATGATGATCCGTTCGATTTCATCGGTTCGGTATTTGGTGGCGGAGCGCTGGCTGTTATGATCATCTTCTGTATCATCTTCGGTCTGCTGTTTGTCTTTGCTCCGCTGATCATCGTATTTCTGGTTATCAGATATCTGATTCGCCGCCATAACGACCGGATGAAACTGGCGGAAATGGCGATGGAGAAGGGCATCAATGTTCCGGAAAGCGACCGTCCGATAGACAAGCAGAGCGATGAATATCTCGTGAAACGGGGATTGAGAAATGCCTTCCTGGGAGCCGGCTTGTGTGCCATGTTTGCCTGGTGGGATGCTGATTTCCTGGCTGGCATCGGAGCCCTGGTCTTCTTCTATGGCATCGGTCAGACTGTTATCGGCTCGCTTCCTGCCATCAAGGATTGGTGGAAGAACCGTCACGGCGACCAGGGCACGGGGTATAATGGTACTCCGGTCTAGCAGCCGACATTCAACATCTCATGGCTTCTCAATAGGAGGGGAAGTCACAAGGAAAAGAACAACAATTATTAGTTAATATATATAAGGTGGAAAAGTTATCCGATATCTCTCTCGTCACGAAGGTGGTGATGCTTCATGACCGCAAGTCGTTCGACCTGCTGGTCAGGAAGTATCAGTCACCCATTCGTGGGTTCTTCCTGCGGCAGACGCTGGGGGATGCGCAGCTGAGTGACGACTTGGCTCAGGATACCTTTGTCAAGGCATATACCCATCTGTCCGGTTTCAGGGGTACAGCCTCTTTCTCCACCTGGCTCTACCGCATCGCCTATAATGTATGGTATGATTATACCCGCAGCCATAAGGAGACGCAGGACATCGATACGCCTGCCGTTTCCAGTAAGAATGCACAGGGCGCCCATGCCGGATTAAAGATGGATTTGCTCAAGGCATTACAGATATTGAATGAAAATGAACGTACATGCATCACGCTGCAGCTGATGGATGGACTCTCTATAGATAAGATTGCAGAGGTGACGGGAATGGCGCAAGGCACCATCAAGTCGCATCTCTCTCGAGGAAAACAGAAACTTGCAAGTTACTTAAAACAGAATGGTTATGACCGATAAGATAAATGATAAGAAGTTGGAGAGCATGAAAGGGGAACCATTGAACCCTCAGGATGAAGAACTCTTGCAGATGTTCTTTTCCGATTGCCAGATGTCAGAGATTCCTGATGACGGATTCTCCGACAGGGTGATGCAGGCATTGCCGGCTTTACCCGAAACTGATACAGCGATGTCGCTGGTTAAGCGCCAGCGTCTGGAACATTTATGGACGGCAGCCTGTGTGGCAGCAGGCATCATCATAGCAGTAGTCTGTCAGGGATGGGAGCAGATTCAGGGGTGGCTTTTCTCTATGAAGATAGATTTTCTCCTCTCCGGTTCGCGTGCCCTTACGCATGTGGCAGATTCCATCGCCCACTCTCAGAATCTCCTGATGGTGCTGGCTGGCTTCATCGTCCTCATCATGGTTTGGGGATATAATGAACTGGCTGATGCACGTTAGTAGGCTTCTTCCCTGATATCAATTGTATGAATGATCAACTCTTTCTATTAGCAGAATAGTTTTTAGTGCTAATAGAAAGAGTTTTTTATTACTATAAATATCATCTTTATGCTCTTGAAATCTCCGTTCAAAGCTTTTGAATGTCCGTTCAGTGTCTTTGAACGGACATTCAATGACTTTGAACGGACATTCAATGTCTTTGAACGGACATTCAATGTCTTTGAACGAAGATTTAATATTGCTGAATATAGAAAAACAAATAGGTGCTGCTACTTTTTCAGTAGAGCACCTATGCTTATGATATCGGTTTCTAAAACAATTTATAGGTAGTGCGGAGCACTTTGAACTCGGTTCGGCGGTTCAGCTGGTTGCAGATTTCCTGATGCTCCTTGCTCTGCTTCAGGATAAATTCTTCGCTGAGCACATCGCCTTCCTTGAGCCAAGGATACTTCTCGGTAAGTTTCTTGCGCACATTCTTCGGCTTCTCCTTGCCGTAGCCCACAGGGGTGAGGCGCTCTTTCTCTATGCCGTGTTTTATCAGGTAGTCTACTACCGATTGGGCGCGGCGCTGAGACAGATGCTTGTTATATTCGCTGTTTCCCTTGTAGTCGCAATGGGCGCTGAGTTCGATGGTAACGTGCGGGTTCTCTTTCAGCAGCGTTACCAGCTGGTCGAGGGCTGTTGTACTGGCTTCGGTAAGGGTTGCCTTGTCGAAATCGTAGAAGATGTTGTCGATGAGTACCGGGGCTGTGATGGAAGCCAGCGGGAACTGGAGCACGTATTCCTTACTCTCTTTAGCCGAATCAACCCGAAGTTCTTCCTTGTGGTTGAGGTAGCCTTTGCAGGATGCCATCACCAGGTAGTCGACATGCGGATTGATAGGGAGGACAAACGAACCGTCGCCCTTGACGGATAGTTTCCTGTTCGTTCCGTCGTTGCCTACGATTCTCACCTCGGCGGCAGGCAGTTCATAACCGTCTTTCTCGTAAACCCATCCCTTCATCGTGGTAACAATCTCCGGATTCTCGAAGGAGTAGATATGATCGTAGCCTCTTCCGTCTTTTCTGTTAGAGCAGAAGAAACCCTGGTTGTGGAGACCCTCGAAAGTCATTCCGAAGTCATCGGCTTCTGTATTCAGCGGATAGCCGGGGTGGGTGAGTTCATATTTCCGGGTGATGGAATTCACTTTGGCGATATAGATGTCGAGTCCGCCCATTCCCACATGACCGTTGCTGCTGAAGTAGAAGTCGCCGTTAGGACGGAAGGTAGGGAACATCTCATCGCCTGGGGTGTTGATTGGTTCTCCCAGGTTCTCTACACCGCCCAGTCCGGCAGGAGTGATGCGCACTCGCCAGATGTCGAGACCGCCCTTTCCGCCCGGCATGTCTGATACGAAATAGAGCCATTCGCCATCAGGAGAGATGGCTGGATGGGCAAAACAACTGAGCGTATCTTTGCTGATTTCCAGATTTGTAGGCTTGCTCCAGGCTGCATCCGAGCGGTTGGAGGTTACTATCTGGGCTAAGCGGGGCGAAGTGGGATCGGTGGCACACTGGGTGAGGTACATCTGCTTGCCGTCTGGGGTAAAGCAGCATGCGCCCTCTTCGTAGTCGGTATTGAGACCGGTTCCGATGGCTTCCGGCTTGCTCCATTTGCCTTTGTCGTTCTTTTCAGAGAAGAAGATGTCGGCAGATTTCGTTCCCGTCACTCCGTTCAGGTCGCTGCCTTGGGCTTCGTTGCGGGTTGAGGTGAAATAGAGCTGACTGTTGTCATCGCTGAGGAACATCGGCGAATAGTCGTCTCTTCGGGAGTTGAAAACATCCATCCGCTTTACCTTGTACCGGCTTCCTTCCTTCTTCCAGACTGGGGCTTTTCGTGCCGATTCGAGTCCGTTCTTTACCAGCACGTTGTCGGGCATGGAATCGAGCAGGAATTCGAATTCCTTGGCAGCCTGTCTGTAACTTCCGTTCTTCAGGAGCAGACGGGCGTAAGCCAGGCGGTCGTTGAGGTCTGCCTGCTTGTATCGGATGGCATTGCTGTAGGCAGCCAATGCCTTCGGCGTACTGTTGATTTTATCATAGCAGCGTGCCATCTTCAGAGCCACCTTGCCCCGGGCAGCCCGCTCTTTGGTAGGTGTCTTGGTGTACACCTTTTTATATTGGGTTGCCGCATCGAAGTATTCGCCTAAAGAAAGATGCTTGTCTGCTTTCTTCAGGTTCTGTTCTATGCCGCAACTTATCAGAAAGAGGCAGCTGATTGCTGTTATGATTTGATATAATCTTATTTGTTTCATACAAGAACAACTTAATTATTTTACTGAATTTTCGCAAGCAACTCTCCCACACGCCCTGAAAGGGCAGAAGCTCCTAGCCCAGGGCAACGCCCTGGGTATAGTAGCAGTCAGTAAGGCGCCCTGTAAGGGCAAAAGCCTTATAAATTGCCTCGTTCTTTGAAGCTTTTGCCCTTACAGGGCGACAGGTTTGCGTCCATAATGACCCAGGGCGTTGCCCTGGGCTAGGAGCTTCTGCCCTTTCAGGGCGTGTGGAGCTTATATGTGAAACTTGAGTTATATCTTATTACATCTGCGAGAATGGCTGGCGATATTGGCAGCCTGCCTTCCAGTTGCTGCAGCCATAGGCGGTCTTGCCCTTGATGATGACGCCCTTGCCGCAGAGCGGACATGGTTTGCCAACCATTGGGTCGGCAGCTGGAGCCGGCTGAGCAGGGGCATTCTGAGAATCTGTATTCTGTGCTGCAGCCTTATCGGCTTTCTTGGCTGGAGCTTTCTTGGCAGCTGGTTTCTTGGCAGCCGGTTTCTTCTTGAGGTCTTCCTCTGTCATGATGGTCACTCTCCGGTTGCTGTTGTCTGACAATACATCGATGACTATCTTGTTGATCTGTTCTTTCAGTCCGTTGATGAAGTCGGCAGGATCGTAGGTCTTGTGCTCGATGTCGCGGAGCTTCTTCTCCCAGATACCGGTCAGTTCGCAACTCTTCAGCAGTTCCTCATGGATGGTGTCAATGAGTTCGATGCCTGTCGGGGTTGCCATCAGATTCTTGCGCTGGCGACGGATGTAGTGGCGCTTGAAGAGGGTCTCGATGATGCCGGCACGGGAGGATGGTCTGCCGATTCCGTTCTCCTTGAGCGCCGCACGCAGCTCTTCGTCTTCTACGAATTTGCCGGCTGTCTCCATCGCACGCAGCAGGGTTGCCTCGGTATAATACTTAGGTGGCGTGGTCCATTTCTCCGTCAGGGTAGGCTGATGATCTCCCGATTCGCCTTTTGTGAAGGATGGGAGGGTTCTTTCTTCTACTACTTCCTTCTTGGCACCGTTTCCTGAGTCTGCATTTCCGTTGGCGTTATCTGAAGCATCATCGTCATCTGCATTCTTTACATCCTTGGCATAGACTACTCGCCAGCCCGGTTCGAGAATCTCCTTACCGCTTACCTTGAACTCTATCTTTTCCGGTTTCGGTCCGTCTTCGTTGATTACCTCGCCCAAAACTGTGGTGGTGGAGAATTTGCAGTCCGGATAGAACACGCTGATGAAGCGCTTGGCGATGAGATCATACACGTTTGCCTCCATATCGGTGAGTCCGGTTGGCGGAACACCGGTTGGGATGATGGCGTGGTGGTCGGTTACCTTACTGTTGTCGAAAACCTTCTTGCTCTTCGGCAATTTCTTGCTGATTGTTGCGAGCTGCTGGATGAGCGGGAGGTATTTCTGCTGACTCATGATCTTTGCCTGACTTACTCCGTTCAGAATCTGCGGACATTTCGGATAGATATCGTCGGTCAGGAACTGGGTATCTACACGAGGATAAGTGGTGTACTTCTTCTCGTAGAGACTCTGGATGAGTTTCAGCGTAATATCGGCAGAGTAAGCAAACTTTTTGTTGCAATCCACCTGCAGCGAAGTGAGGTCGTAGAGATGAGGTGGCGCCTCGTTTCCCTTCTTCTTGCTTACATCGGTAACCGTGAAGGGTTTGCCGGCGATGGTGCTGAAAGCCTTCTCGCCTTCCTCCTTGCTGGTAAACTTGCCGCTGGTGGCGGTAAACTGGGTGTCTCGGTAGATGGTGGCGAGTACCCAGTAAGGTTCGGAAACGAAGTTGTCGATTTCCTTCTGTCGGTTTACAATCAGGGCAAGGGTAGGGGTCTGCACCCGGCCGATGCTGAGCACCTGTCGGTTCTGACCGTATTTCAATGTGTAAAGTCGGGTGGCGTTCATACCGAGAATCCAGTCGCCGATGGCACGGGAAAGTCCGGCAAGATAGAGTGACTGATATTCCCCCTGGTCTTTCAGTTCCTGGAAGCCTTGCTTGATGGCTTCATCGGTCATGGATGAAATCCACAGTCTCTTGACCGGGCATTTTGCCTGCGCCTTCTGCATCACCCATCTCTGTATAAGCTCTCCTTCCTGTCCGGCGTCACCGCAGTTGATGATGCTGTCGGCAGCCTGCATCAGTTTCTCAATGGTAGCAAACTGCTTCTTGATGCCTTCATCGTTGATGAGCTTGATGCCGAAGCGCTGTGGAATCATCGGCAACGCCGCAAGGCTCCAATGTTTCCACATTGGAGTATAATCATCCGGTTCCTTCAGCTCACAAAGGTGGCCGAAGGTCCATGTTACTTGGTAACCATTACCTTCCATATAACCGTCGCGTGCCGTGGTAGCTCCGATGATTCGGGCGATGTCCTTAGCCACACTCGGTTTCTCTGCTATACAAACTATCATTCTTTATTCTTATTTCTGTTTGCAAAGGTACAATAAAATAATGAGAAAGCCATCATTTCATCTTCTTTTTCTCATGGCAGGGAATAAAATATTCCACAAAAAAGGTCGCCCTGAAAGAGCAAAAGCTTCTCGCATTCAAAGCTTTTGCCCTTTCAGGGCGACCTTGCTGATTGTTATCTAACCCAGGGCGCTGCCCTGGGCTAGGAGCTTCTGCCCTTTCAGGGCGTGTTCGTATAAATCTGCGTGCGATTACTCGTACTCCTGCCAGCTCTTGATCTGAAGCTGATCCTGGCTCAATGTGCAGAATGCCTCGATGAAGGCGGAAGCCAGACGGGCATTGGTGATCAGAGGAATGTTGTGGTCGATGGCACCACGACGGATTCTGTAACCATTGGTCAACTCACGCTTGGTGTGATTCTTAGGGATGTTGACGATGAGGTCGAACTTGTGGTCGGCAATCATCTGCATCACGTTAGGAAGATCTTTGTGGTCTTCATCAGGCCATCCTACGGCTGTAGCCTTCACGTTGTTCTCGTTCAGGAACTTCGCTGTACCTGCTGTAGCGTAGATGGTGTAACCATTCTTTACCAGCGCCTGGGCTGCGTCGAGCAGAGAAGCCTTCTCCTTCGCACCACCGCTTGAAAGCATGATGCCCTTGTCCTTTGAAGGAATCTTGTAGCCGGTGGCAATCAATGAGTTGAGCAATGCCTCCTCGAAAGTATCACCCATACAACCTACCTCACCGGTAGAGCTCATATCTACACCCAAAACAGGGTCGGCGTTCTGCAAGCGGGCGAATGAGAACTGTGATGCTTTCACACCCATACGGTCGATATCGAAAGCAGACTTGTCCGGTTTCTGATATGGAGCATCGAGCATGATGCGGGTAGCCGTTTCGATGAAGTTGCGCTTCAATACCTTGCTCACGAATGGGAACGAACGGGATGCACGGAGATTACACTCGATTACCTTCACATCACGACCCTTAGCTAGGTACTGGATATTGAAAGGACCCGAGATGTTGAGCTCCTTAGCGATGGCACGTGAAATCTTCTTGATCTGACGGGCTGTAGCGAAGGAAATCTGCTGAGCTGGGAAGGTCATGGTAGCGTCGCCGGAGTGAACACCTGCATACTCTACGTGCTCTGAAATACCATACTCTACAATCTCACCGTTCTGAGCCACACCATCGAACTCAATCTCGTTGGTCTCTGTCATGAACTGGGAGATAACCACTGGGTACTCCTTGGAAACCTCAGAAGCTGCCTCCAGGAAGCGACGCAACTCTTCGTCATTGTGGCAAACGTTCATGGCTGCACCAGAAAGAACGTAGGATGGACGAACGAGAACAGGATAGCCTACCTCGTCGATGAACTTCTGAACATCCTCCATAGAAGTGAGGGCGCTCCACTTAGGCTGGTCGATGCCCAGCTTATCGAGCATGGCAGAGAACTTACCGCGGTTCTCGGCACGGTCGATGTTGACAGGAGATGTACCCAGGATTGGCACAGACTGGCGATGGAGCTTCATAGCCAGGTTGTTTGGAATCTGACCACCTACAGAAACAATCACACCACGTGGTGACTCCAGGTCGATGACATCGAGTACACGCTCGAATGAAAGCTCATCGAAGTAGAGACGGTCGCACATATCGTAGTCGGTAGATACGGTCTCCGGGTTGTAGTTGATCATGATAGACTTGTAACCCAACTTGCGGGCTGTATTGATGGCGTTTACTGAACACCAGTCGAACTCTACAGAAGAACCGATGCGGTAAGCACCCGAACCGAGAACGATGACTGACTTCTCGTTCTTGTAGTAGTTGATGTCGTAACCCTCTACAGCGTATGTCATGTAGAGATAGTTGGTAAGGTCAGGATGCTCGCTTGCCACAGTAGGAATGCGCTTTACGGCAGGAAGAATGTTCAACTTCTTACGCTGGGCACGAACTGCCAGCACCTCCTTCTCCATATTGGTGTTCTGAGTCTTCAATACGAAGCGGCCAATCTGGAAGTCAGAGAAGCCCAATACCTTAGCCTCGCGCAATACCTCGGCAGGAATCTCCTCCAGAGTATTATATTCAGAAAGCTTGTGCTTGTAATCTACGATATTCTTCATGCGCTCGATGAACCAAGGGTCAATCTTGGTCAGCTCCTCGATGCGCTCGATGGTGTAACCTTCCTCCAAAGCCTGGGCAATGGCGAAGATACGGAGGTCGGTAGGGTTGGAAAGTTCCTCATCCAGGTTGTCGAACTTGGTGTGGTCGTTGCCTACGAAACCGTGCATTCCCTGACCAATCATACGGAGACCCTTCTGGAGCATCTCTTCGAAAGAACGGCCGATAGACATGATTTCGCCTACAGACTTCATGGAAGAACCAATCTTGCGGCTTACACCGGCAAACTTGGTAAGGTCCCAACGAGGAATCTTGCAGATCATATAGTCGAGTGATGGAGCTACATAAGCTGAGTTAGGAGTACCCATCTCGCCAATCTGGTCGAGTGTATAACCGAGGGCAATCTTGGCTGCAACGAAGGCGAGCGGATAACCGGTAGCCTTAGATGCGAGGGCTGAAGAACGGCTCAAGCGAGCGTTGATCTCGATGATACGGTAGTCGTTGGTCTCAGCGTTGAAAGCATACTGGATGTTGCACTCACCCACAATCTGGAGGTGACGGACGCACTTCACGGCGATGTCCTGCAACATCTTCACCTGCTCGTCGGTAAGAGAACAGGTAGGAGCCACAACGATAGACTCACCTGTATGGATTCCGAGTGGGTCGAAGTTTTCCATAGAGGCAACGGTGAAGCAGCGGTCGTTCGCATCACGGATGCACTCGAACTCAATCTCCTTCCATCCCTTCAGGCTCTCCTCAACGAGTACCTGAGGTGCGAAAGTGAAGGCTGATTCAGCAATCTCCTTGAACTCCTCTTCGGTCTTGCAGACACCAGAACCGAGACCACCCAGCGCATAGGCAGAACGGATCATGATAGGGTAGCCGATGTTGCGTGCCGCAGCCACAGCCTCCTCCATGTTCTCGCAAGCGTGGCTTACAGGAACCTTGAGGTCAACCTTGTTGAGCTCCTTAACGAAGAGGTCGCGGTCTTCTGTATTCATGATAGCCTCTACCGAAGTACCCAACACATCCACACCATACTCCTTGAGCACACCGTTGAGGTAAAGTTCTGTACCAACGTTCAAACCCGTCTGTCCACCCCAAGCCAGCATAATGCCGTCTGGGCGCTCCTTCTTGATAATTTCAGTTACAAAAAAAGGTGTCACCGGCAAGAAATAAACCTTGTCAGCAATACCTTCACTTGTCTGAATTGTAGCAACGTTTGGATTAATGAGGACGGAACTAATACCCTCCTCGCGCAAAGCCTTGAGAGCCTGCGAACCGGAATAGTCAAACTCACCTGCCTGGCCGATCTTCAAAGCACCGGAACCCAGAACGAGGACTTTCTTAAGCTGTTTCTTCATCATTTATATAACTATAAGTTTGTTCTTTATATGTCTTGTTATTTATGTTTTTAGCAACTAAACTGCATTTGGCTTAGTTCACAAATGGTAGACACACTATTTCGGGATGCAAAGTTACGCTATTTATTTGATTATTCCAAATTTTCTGCAAATCTTTACAGTTAAATAACATCAATTATTATTATTTCTTCTCTAGAAAGTCGTATTTTTGCAATTATTTTGTTACTTTTGCAGCGGCTTTTAGTCATGTAGAAAAAGAATAAAAATAGCAAACAAGATAAATATAACAACAATGAAAGTCGGATTATTCGTCCCTTGTTATGTGGATGCCCTTTACCCTGAAGCGGGTGTGGCTACATACAAGTTGCTTAAGCATTACGGACTAGACGTGGGTTATCCCGAAAAACAGACTTGCTGCGGCCAGCCAATGGCTAATGCGGGTTTTCAGGACAAGTCGGAGAAGGTCATAGAGACATTTGATGAACTGTTCAAGGATTACGATTATATCGTAGCTCCTTCTGCCTCATGTGCCGCTTACGTAAAGGTGTATTATCCTAAAATCCTTGAGGGTAAGCACGAGTGTGTTTCCTCTAAAAAGATTATGGATGTCGTGGAATTCCTTCACGATGTGCTGAAGGTTGATCATGTGCCGGGCAAATTCCCGCATGTGGTGAGTGTGCACAACAGTTGTCACGGTGTGCGCGAACTGGGATTGTCATCTCCTTCTGAGCGCCACATCAAGCCTTTCAACAAAATCATTGACTTATTAAATATGGTGGAAGGCATTACCATCCACGAGCCGGAGCGCAAGGATGAGTGTTGCGGATTCGGCGGTATGTTCTCTATCGAGGAGCCTGCCGTTTCTACCCGTATGGGCGAGGAGAAAATCAAGCGCCACATGGCTACAGGCGCCGAATATGTTACCGGACCGGATTCTTCCTGTCTGATGCACATGGCTGGTATTGCCAAGAAGGAGAAGATGCCGATCAAGTTTATTCATGTTGTTCAAATATTAGCTGCAGGACTATGAGTACAGAACATTCCAAGAGAGCTGCGAAGTTTACGCAGAATGTAGAGAAGACCACCTGGCACGATGCTACCTTCTGGTCTGTTCGTCAGAAGAGAGATAAGATGGCGCAGGAACTTCCTGAATGGGAAGATCTCCGCGAGCATGCGTCTGAAATCAAGATGCATACGATTACCCATCTTGCCGATTACCTCGATATGTTTTCCAAGAATCTGGAGAGCCGCGGGGTGAAGGTTCACTGGGCAAAGGATGCGCAGGAATTTAATGAGATTGTGCTCGGCATTCTGAAAGATCACAACGTGAAGAAGATGGTGAAGTCGAAGTCGATGCTCACCGAGGAGTGCGAGATGAATCCTTATCTGGAGCAGCACGGCATTGACGTGGTGGAGACCGACCTGGGTGAGCGCATCATCCAGCTTCTGGGTCAGAAGCCTAGCCATATCGTGATGCCTGCCATCCACCTGAAGCGTGAGGAGGTAGGTAAGATGTTCGAGGAGAAGGGAATCTCCAAGGAAATCGGCAATTATGATCCTACTTACCTGACCCGCTGTGCCCGTCATCATCTCCGCGACCAGTTTATGGAAGCCGGAGCAGGTATGACCGGATGTAACTTCGGTGTGGCTGCTACCGGCGATTGCGTGGTTTGCACCAACGAGGGTAATGCGGATATGACCACTTCCATGCCTAAGCTCCATATCGTAGCGATGGGTATTGAGAAACTGGTTCCTGATTATAAGTCATTGGCTGTGTTCCAGCGCCTGCTTTGCCGCTGCGGAACCGGTCAGCCTACCACCGCCTTCACTTCTCATTTCCGCCAGGCTCGTCCGGGTGCTGAGATGCATGTGGTATTAGTGGATAACGGCAGAAGCGACATTCTTGCTGATAAGGATCACTGGCAGACGTTGAAGTGTATGCGCTGCGGTGCCTGCATGAATACCTGTCCGGTTTATCGTCGTTCAGGCGGTTACAGCTACACCTATTTTATACCGGGTCCTATTGGTGTGAACCTGGGTATGCTGAAGAATCCTCAGAAGTACAGCGATAATGTTTCGGCATGTACTTTGTGCTTGTCTTGCGACAATGTCTGTCCTTCCAAGGTAGGACCGGGTTCGCAGATTTACGAATGGCGCCAGAGTCTGGAGAAGTTGGGCAAGGCAGATCCTGTGAAGAAGGCGATGTCGAATGGTATGAAGTATCTCTTCGACCGTCCTGCGCTCTACACCACAGCCCTGAAGTTTGCGCCACTCGCCAACCTGATTCCTGAATGCTGTACGCACTTCAGCAATTGGAATGCCTGGGGTATCGGTCACGCCATGCCTGAGTTTGCAAAGAAGAGCTTCCACCAGCTTTGGAAAGAAGGAAAGGTGAAGTAGTGGGTAATCATAAAGTTCAAAGTTCAAATTTCAAAGTTCAATGAAGAAAGAAGATTTCCTGAACAAGTTGCGTAAGAATACGCATGTTCAATTCGATATGCCTGCCGTAGATGTGAAGGGTATCCAGTATGAGGATACGCTGAAACAGTTTATTGAGATGACGGAATCGGTAGGTGGTCATGTGATAGAGGCGAAGGAGGGTGAGAGTCTGGATGAGCTGGTGAAGAAGGCTTATCCAGAAGGCAAGGTCTTTGCTTCTCATCTGCCAGAAATCACGATTGCCCAGAAGAATCCTGATACGGTGGCTGAGGCTAATGATCTGAATGGTACTGATGTGGGTATTGTTCGTGGTGAAGTGGGTGTTGCCGAGAATGGTTGCATCTGGATTCCTCAGACCATGAAGGAGAAAGCGGTGCTTTTCATCTCGGAATACCTTGTGATATTCCTCGAAAAAGAGAAGATTGTGAACAATATGCATGAGGCTTATGCCCGTATTGAGATGGATCCGAAGTACAATTTCGGTACTTTCATCAGCGGTCCTTCCAAGACTGCCGATATTGAGCAGGCACTGGTTATGGGTGCGCAAGCTGCTCGTGGTGTGACAGTTATACTCTTGTAAAAGGCAGAAATCCCGAAGCTCACTATCGTGTGAACTTCGGGATTTCTCTTTATACTGTCCATTCATAGGTGTCGTAAACCACGCCTCTTCCTCCGTAACCTTCCTTGTGGGCGATGAGGCCTTCGTTGATCCAGGCTCCCTGCTGTTCCGTAGAACTGCCGAAGTCCAGATAGGGATAATCGGGGTAATCATGATACATAATCTGTTCGTAGATAGCCTCCATGGCTCCGAATTCCTTTCCCTCATCGTTGGTAGAACTATATTGTCCGTGTACCACTTGCTGGGTAATATAAAAGGTGAGGCCTCCTATAATGTGCCCGTTGCGATAAGCATTGTATTGGATGATATTCTCGGGGAATCGGCTTTTCAGAAGTTCCATTTCCTGAAGCGTGTGTACCGGTTTGGCACCAAATCGCTTTTCCAGGTTCTCATTCAATACCTCCCAGAACTCCGACAGACTTGCATCTCTCACTACGGTCACTCCATTCTGATGAGCCTTCTTCAGGCGGCGCAGGTGGTCTTTGCGCCAGCGCAATTTCTGCTGCATGAAGATGGTTGTGCCGATATTGCGGAGCGAAAGATAGGCCTTGCATTTCCAGAAGATGGCATAGAGATCTTCTTCTGAAGGATGGAGATGATAGATCCAGGGAATAGGACGATACTGTACCTTCTCGAAACCCTGAAGGCGCAGATAGACATTCAATTCCTCAAAGAGTTGGCAGACATCTGAAATCGTGACGTGGATGTTCATGATCAGTCCGCCATAGGTGAGTCCGAAATGTGAGCAGAGGGTCTTGCCTACCTGATGGGCTGGCAGGATGGAATGAAGCTTTCCCTTCTTGAAGAATAGGAGAGAATAGTCCTTGAACCTATCGGAATGGTAATCCATATAGTTGCGGTAAAAGAGAAACGTAGCGTTTCGGGCTTTTGCCACATACTCATCCCATTGCTGGCGATATTCGGGGGTGTATTTGATGATTTCAAACATGATGTCTTGCATATCTGAGGTATTCGTCATATTCGCGTATGTAGTCTTCTTCCTTAAACTTTTGGGAAGCCAGAACCAGACACAATGAGCCGGAAGAGAAATCATCCAGTGTTCGCCAGATATTGACATCCACGAACAGTCCCTCCCAAGGGTGGTTGAGATGATAGGTCTTCTTCTGTTCTCCATTATCCAGTGTTACCGAAAAGGAACCGCTGGCTGCTATGATGAATTCCTGGCATTCCTTGTGAGCATGGCCACCGCGACTTTCTCCGCCCGGAACATCATAGGTCCAGTAGGTACGGGCAATGGCAAAGGGAATATGCTTTTCTCCCTCTGCCACTGTCAGGTTGCCTCTAGGGTCGAATATCTTGGGTAATGTGATAATTCTTCCTAATTCTTTCATGTCTTATTTCTTCATGTATGGGTCGGTTCCCAATACGGTTTTTGCCAGACGCTTTGCCTTGTCGCGGAGCTGGTTGAGGTCATCGCCCTTCTCGCCGTAGCAGAGTACGACGCCCATGCGGCGGCCTACGTGAGCCTCTGGCTTGCCGAAGATACGGATGCGGGTGTGGTCTTCCTTCAGCGCATCGAGCATATTGTAGTTTAATGGCTCGGTGCTTTCCTCTGGTGAGAGGATGACGGCAGAACAGCCGATGTGCTCCAGATGGATTCCGGCGATAGGCAAGCCCATCACGGCACGGAAGTGGAGCTCAAACTCGCTCAGGTTGGTGGTGTGACCGAGGGTTACCATACCTGTATCGTGTGGACGAGGACTCAACTCTGAGAAGATGACTTCGCCCTGCTTGCTCAGGAAGAACTCTACGCCCCAGAGACCGGCACCTGTCAATGCCTTGGTTACTTCGCCGGCAATGTGCTCAGCCTTCTTCAAAGCCTCTTCTGGAATCTGGAATGGCTGCCAACTCTCGCGGTAGTCGCCGCCCTTCTGTACATGGCCGATAGGTGGACAGAAGAGGGTAGGACCGTCTTTCTGGGTGACGGTGAGCAGGGTGAACTCAGAATCGAAGTCGATAAATTCCTCGATGATTACTTCTTTCACGTCGCCACGACCTTCTTCCATTGCCTCCTTGTAAGCCTCCTTCAGTTCATCATCGTTGTGAACATAGCTCTGACCATGACCGCTTGAACTCATCAGAGGTTTCACTACGCATGGGAAACCGATTTCATCGGCAGCGTTCTTAAACTCCTCGAAGGTCTTGGCATAGAAATACTTGGCGGTGCGCAGACCCAGTTCCTTGGCGGCAAGGTCGCGGATGGCACGGCGGTTCATGGTGTAGTTTACGGCACGGGCAGAAGGCACAACCTGGATGCCCTCCTTCTCGAAGTCGAAGAGTCGCTCAGTGCGGATAGCTTCAATCTCAGGCACGATAATGTCTGGGTGATGTTTCTCTACCACTGCGGTCAATGCGTCGCCATCGAGCATCGAGAACACTTCTCGCTCGTCGGCTACCTGCATGGCTGGTGCATTGTCATACTTGTCGCAAGCGATGACGTACTGTCCTGCTCGCTTTGCGGCGATGGTAAATTCTTTGCCCAGTTCGCCTGAGCCCAAAAGCATAATCTTCTTCATTTATATGATGTTTAATGTTTTATGTCCCTAAAATTAATCACTAATAATTAATCACTAAGTCCGAACTTCTTTCTGATAAATTCTGCGATAAACTTCTCTGTTTCTTCGATTCCCAGATGGCTGCTGTTGATGCAGAGGTCGTAGCTCTCGCTATGTCCCCACTTCTTGCCTGTATAGTAATCGTAGTAAGAGGCGCGCTGCTCCTCATGGCTTTCGATAAACTTGCGGGCGCTGGCTCTGTCGATGTCCTTTCGCTTGCACACTGCCTTGATGCGGTCGTCGATGTTGGCGGTGATGAAGATATTGATCACATTCTTGTAATCACGCAGCACATAGTCGGCGGTTCTGCCCACAAACACGCAGTTGCCCTCATCGGCAGCCTTTCTGATGGCGTCGCTCTGGAACTTGTACAGACCTTCCTGCGAGAAGTCGTTGTGATAGAAATTGTTATCGCTCAGGAAGGGCAGATGGGTATGGAAGAGAGACTTGAAGAATCCCTTCTGCTCATCGTTCTGCTCGAAGAATTTCTCAGAGAATCCACTCTCCTTGGCGGCAAGATTCAGCAGCTCACGGTCGTAACATTTGCAACCGAAATCCTCCGCCAGCTTCTCGGCAATGATATGGCCGCCGCTTCCTATCTGGCGACCCACGTTTATGATAATCTTGGTCATAAGTATAAAATTTTAGCTGTTAACTGTTAACTGTTAACTTTCATGTTTTCTCTATGTTGTTTCTTCAACTTGTTCATGTACCATGACATTACGATGGCGGCGATGACTGCGGCCGAGAAATCGGAGATAGGCATGCTGCACCATACACCGTCAATGCCCCATATCATCGGCAGGAAACCCAGGAGCGGCAGAAGGATGAGCAACTGTCTCGACAAGGAGAGGAAGATACTGATCTTCACCTTTCCGATGCACTGGAAGAAGTTGGTGATAACCATCTGGAAACCGATGATCGGGAAGCAGAACATCACCACTCTGATAGCCTTGATGCCCAAGTCTATCAGTTGCTTATCGGTAGTAAACATTCTTGCGCAGTAGTAAGGCAGGAACATCGCTATCAGCCAGCCCGTTACCATAATGGCGGTGGCGGCAATGATGCTCAGATTCAGTACGCGCATCAGTCGGTCCAGTTTCTGGGCTCCAT